>ENA-UONZ01000523-UONZ01000523.1-human-gut-metagenome-genome-assembly--contig:-C93old-NODE-523-length-61389-cov-54.566407_pt1 | contig 61389 bp, 47 predicted proteins | sample MGYA00242468_ERZ724015 | MGnify/ENA metagenome assembly ERZ724015
TTTTGAGAAGAAGCTCGTTTGGAAAACAAACGAAGGGTTTAAAGTGAAACCTTTTTACCGGATGGAAGATCTGGAGGATTTAAAAACTACTGATGCACTTCCTGGAGAGTTCCCTTATTTAAGAGGAACTAAAAAAGACAACAATGCATGGTTGGTTCGTCAGGAAATTAGAGTAGAATGTCCGAAAGAAGCCAATGCGAAAGCACTGGATATCCTAAATAAGGGTGTTGACTCACTTTCTTTCCATGTGAAAGCAAAAGAACTTAATGCGGAATATATTGAAACACTGTTAAGTGATATTCAGGCAGGGTGTGTTGAACTGAATTTCTCAACCTGTCAGGGGCATGTGGTTGAGTTGGCTAATCTGCTGGTAGCTTATTTCCAGAAGAAAGATTATGATGTGAAGAAACTGAGAGGTTCTATCAACTATGATTTCTTCAATAAGATGTTGACTCGCGGTAAGGAAAAAGGCGATATGGTGCAAACGGGCAAAGCTTTGATTGAGGCCATCCAACCGCTTCCTTTCTATCGTGTACTGAATGTAAATGCTTTATCTCTGAACAATGCCGGAGCTTATATTTCTCAGGAGTTGGGTTATGCGCTGGCTTGGGGTAATGAATACATGAATCAACTGACAGAGGCCGGTATTCCCGCTGCCATTGTTGCCAAGAAAATCAAGTTCAACTTCGGTATCAGCTCCAATTACTTCCTCGAAATTGCAAAATTCCGTGCCGCACGTCTGCTTTGGGCGAATATCGTAGCTTCTTATAAGCCCGAATGTGTACGTGATTGCGACAATAAAGGTCCTAACGGTGAATGCCGTTGTGCTGCAAAAATGGCGGTTCACGCCGAAACTTCCACATTCAATCTCACTTTGTTTGATGCACACGTGAATCTGCTTCGTACGCAAACCGAAGCGATGAGTGCTGCTTTGGGAGGTGTGGATTCAATGACAGTTACCCCGTTTGACAAGACATACGAGACCCCCGATGAATTCTCCGAGCGTCTGGCACGCAACCAGCAACTGCTGCTGAAGGAAGAATCTCATTTTGATAAAGTGATTGACCCGGCTGCAGGTTCTTATTATATTGAAAACCTGACTGTCTCTATCGCTAAACAGGCTTGGGAACTCTTCCTGTCTGTCGAAGAAGCTGGTGGTTTCTATGCTGCCTTGAAAGCGGGAACAGTTCAGGCTGCTGTGAACGAAAGCAATAAAGCGCGTCATAAAGCGGTGGCACAGCGTCGTGAAGTATTGTTGGGCACCAACCAATTCCCCAACTTTAATGAAAAAGCGGGTGACAAGAAACCGGTTGAGGCAAAATGTTGTTGTGGCGGTGGCAAAGAACATACTTGTGAGAAAGATGTGGCTACTTTGGTATCCGACCGTGCTGCCAGCGAATTCGAGGCTTTGCGTCTTGAGACGGAAGCGTCCGGCAAACGTCCGAAAGCGTTCATGTTGACTATCGGTAATCTGGCAATGCGTCAGGCACGTGCGCAATACTCTTGCAACTTCCTGGCTTGTGCCGGTTATGAAGTGATTGATAATCTTGGCTTCGAAACGGTTGAGGCAGGAATAGAGGCGGCTATGGCTGCTAAGGCGGATATCGTGGTGCTTTGTTCCAGTGATGATGAATATGCGGAATATGCAATTCCCGCTTTCAAAGCTTTGAATGGCCGTGCTATGTTTATCGTCGCCGGTAATCCGGAATGTGCCGATACATTGAAAGCCGCAGGTATTGAGTACTTTATCCATGTCCGTGTGAATGTGCTGGATACCTTGAAAGAGTTTAACGCCAAACTATTGAAGTAAGATGAGAAAAGATTTTAAAAACTTAGATATATATGCCGCATTTCAGCCTGCTAACGGTGCTGAATGGCAAAAGGCTAACGGTATCTCCGCTGATTGGAAAACACCGGAACACATCGAAGTGAAGCCTGTTTATACAAAAGAAGACCTTGAAGGAATGGAACATCTCGGCTATGCTGCCGGACTTCCTCCGTACCTGCGTGGTCCGTACTCGGTAATGTACACTCTGCGTCCTTGGACGATCCGTCAATACGCCGGATTCTCCACTGCCGAAGAATCAAATGCTTTCTATCGCCGTAACCTGGCTTCCGGTCAGAAGGGGTTGTCGGTTGCATTCGACTTGGCTACGCATCGCGGCTACGACCCCGATCACGAACGTGTGGTAGGTGACGTAGGTAAAGCGGGTGTATCTATCTGTTCTTTGGAAAACATGAAGGTCCTGTTCGACGGTATTCCTTTGAACAAGATGTCCGTATCCATGACAATGAACGGGGCGGTGCTTCCGGTTATGGCATTCTACATCAATGCTGGTCTGGAGCAAGGTGCGAAATTGGAAGAAATGGCAGGTACTATCCAAAATGATATCCTGAAAGAATTCATGGTGCGTAATACCTATATTTATCCGCCTGCATTCTCAATGAAAATTATTTCCGACATCTTTGAGTATACTTCGCAGAAGATGCCTAAGTTCAACTCCATCTCCATTTCCGGTTACCATATGCAGGAGGCAGGTGCTACCGCAGATATCGAGTTGGCTTATACGCTTGCCGACGGTCTCGAATATCTTCGTGCCGGAACTGCCGCCGGTATTGATATCGATGCATTTGCTCCGCGTCTGTCTTTCTTCTGGGCAATTGGGACGAACCATTTCATGGAAATTGCCAAAATGCGTGCCGCGCGTATGTTATGGGCGAAGATTGTGAAACAGTTTAACCCGAAGAATCCGAAATCATTGGCACTGCGTACCCACTCACAGACTTCCGGTTGGTCATTGACCGAACAGGATCCGTTCAATAACGTAGGACGTACTTGTATCGAAGCTATGGCTGCCGCTTTGGGACATACACAGTCTTTGCATACCAATGCGTTGGATGAAGCTATCGCACTTCCGACGGACTTCTCTGCACGTATTGCCCGTAACACTCAGATCTACATTCAGGAAGAAACATACATTTGCAAGAATGTTGACCCGTGGGGTGGTTCTTATTATGTAGAGACTCTGACGAACGAGTTGGCGCATAAGGCTTGGGAGCATATTCAGGAGATTGAAAAACTGGGTGGCATGGCAAAAGCTATCGAAACAGGTATTCCTAAGATGCGTATCGAAGAGGCCGCTGCACGTACACAAGCTCGTATCGACAGTGGTCAGCAGACGATTGTCGGTGTGAACAAGTATCGTCTGGACAAAGAAGCTCCGATCGATATTCTTGAAATTGATAATACGGCGGTTCGTCTTGAACAGATCGAAAACCTGAAACGTCTGAAAGAGGGACGTAACCAGGCTGAGGTAGATAAAGCGTTGGCGGCTATTACCGAGTGTGTGAAGACCGGTAAGGGTAACTTGCTGGAACTGGCAGTGGAAGCAGCGCGCGTCCGTGCCACATTGGGCGAGATTTCATCTGCTTGCGAACAGGTCGTAGGACGTTATAAAGCAATAATTAGAACTATATCAGGCGTGTATTCATCAGAAAGTAAAAACGATAGCGACTTCAAGCGTGCTTGTGAACTGGCTGAGAAGTTTGCGAAGAAAGAGGGGCGTCAACCCCGTATCATGATTGCGAAGATGGGACAGGACGGTCACGACCGTGGTGCCAAAGTAGTAGCGACCGGTTATGCCGACTGCGGTTTTGACGTGGATATGGGACCGTTGTTCCAGACACCTGCGGAAGCTGCCCGTGAAGCTGTTGAAAACGATGTTCATGTAGTCGGTGTTTCTTCGTTGGCTGCCGGACATAAGACATTGGTTCCGCAGATTATTGAGGAATTAAAGAAGCTGGGGCGCGAAGATATCGTAGTGATTGCCGGTGGCGTTATTCCTGCACAGGATTATGATTTCTTGTATAAAGCAGGGGTGGCTGCTATCTTCGGTCCGGGTACTCCGGTGGCGAAAGCTGCTTGCCAGATTTTGGAAATCCTGATGGACGAAGAATAAGACAGGACTTTCCTGTTTTTGATTTTATCCCGCCTTTTTAGTTCAAATGAACTGAAAGGCGGGATGTTTTTTTACTGACATTCGTTTGTCTGAAATTAAAATTGGCTATATTTGTCCGGCTTTCATTATAAAAAGCAGAATAGATGAGTGAAAAAGTAGAAGACTTGGATGTTCGTTTTGAACGGTTTTACGCGGCTAACTACCCTCGTGTCAAGAACTTTGCGAAGTTGTTGACCAAATCGGAGGAAGATGCGGAAGACATCGCTCAGAATATATTTCTTAAGTTGTGGACACGTCCTGAACTTTGGCAGGAGCAAGAAACCATGACGAGCTATCTTTATACCGTTACCCGAAATGAAATCTTCAACCTTTTCAAACATCAGAAAGTGGAACAGGAATACGAAGATAAGATAATGAAAGCGCAACTAATAGGTGATTTGTGTGATGAAGATACTTCATTGCTCGAAAATCTCTATTATAAAGAAGTGCTCCTCCTCGTCAAGATGACACTCGACCAATTGCCTCCCAAACGCAGGCAAATATTTGAGATGAGCCGGTTTGAAGGTTTGTCTCACAAAGAAATAGCGGAGAAACTGCAAATCCCTCTGCGCACAGTAGAAGACCACATCTACAAAACATTGACCGAACTTCGTAAAGTGTTAATGTTTGTTATTCTCTTCCGGTTCTTTCCGTAGTTTCTCTTTCTGAATGGTGGTAATTATGTAAACGTTTCTTAGAAACAATAAATATCACCTTATGAAGAATTATATTCGTGACGTTATAGACCGTTATATCAAGCATGACTATCCGGCGGAAGTTGACCGGGATTTTCGTGTATGGCTTATCGATGAAGAACGTGCCGATGAAAAGGATTCCGAATTGAGTCAGCTTTGGGAAGCTACCGAATCCGCAACTACTCCCAATTATCAACATTCGTTGGAGAGGATGAGAGAACTCACCGGAATAAAGACGAGACAAAAAGTACATACCTTACATACGCGGCTGGTTATCTGGAAGATTGCAGCGGCTTTGCTGATTGCCGTATCCGCTGGCTCTATTTATCTGGCTTTACAGAACAGACAGGCGCCGGACTTGTTGCAGGCTTATATACCTACTACCGAGATGCAGAATATTACTTTATCGGATGGCACGCAAGTGATGATCAATTCAGAAAGTACCTTGCTTTATCCTCAACAGTTTACGGGAGACAGTCGTTGTGTCTATCTGGTGGGAGAAGCCAACTTCAAGGTGAGACGTGACGAAGCACATCCGTTTATCGTAAAGTCGGCAGATTTCCAAGTCACGGCATTGGGAACGGAATTTAATGTGTCGGCTTATCCCGAAGAGGAAGAGGTAACGGCAACGTTGATTTCGGGAAAAGTTCTGGTAGAGTACAATGGATTGAAAGAGCAAGAGATACTGAAACCCAACGAACAGTTGGCTTATAATAAACACACCCGTTTGGGTAGTGTGACTTATCCGGATATGCAGGATGTCACAGCCTGGCAACGCGGTGAGATTGTTTTTCGCAGTATGACGATGGAAGAGATCTTCACCCGTCTCGAACGCAAATATCCTTATACATTCGTGTATAGCTTTCACAGCCTGAAAAGTGACCGTTTTAACCTGACTTTCGGGCAGAACGCTTCCATAGAAGAAGTGATGGATATTATTGCCCGTGTGACGGGTAATCTGGATTATAAGATAGTGGGCGACAAATGTTATCTGACGGTGCGTCATAAATAACGTTCCCGCTACCGGACTATTTGAATAACACCGATTATTAACCTTAAAATATACGAGAAGCCTATGCGGAAAAAATATCCGGGAGAAGCTGCAACCTTCCCCCGGATGTGAAATCGAAATTCTTACTATTAGCGTTAACCAGACGCTACTAAATTCGAGAATCTAACTTTATCTGTATAAACTAATACTAAGAAGATGCAGCAAATTTATGAATTTATAGCCAATAAGCAGACAATCAGCCGAGTATTTATGCTTTTTTTGTGCTGTCTGCTCCTTTCTATCCCCACTTTTGCTCAAAACAGCAGTGCCAGGATTACGATCCATAAGAAAAACATATCGGTCATTGAGGCGCTAAAAGAAGTGGAAAAGCAGACGAAACTTTCTGTCGGCTACAACGAATCGCAGTTGAAAAACAAAGCCTCCATCAGTCTGGCTCTGGAAAAAGCGACATTGGAGAACTCTCTCACCGAAATCCTGAAAGGAACAGGATATACTTATCAGTTGAAAGGCAAATATGTCATCATTGTTCCGCAAGAAAAGAAAGAAGTGGAGCAAGTGTCTGCCAAACGTATCACAGGGCAGGTGCTGGATGAACAGGGAGAACCGCTCATCGGTGTGAATGTGCTGGTGGAAGGAACGAGCATAGGAGCTATCACCGATATGGACGGAAACTTCTCGTTGGAAGCTCCGGTAGGCAGTACGTTGAGTATTTCTTACGTAGGCTATACTCCGAAGACATTGAAAGTGGGTGGAGCGAACAAGTACAGCGTGCAACTCGCTTCGGATACGAAACTATTGAATGAAGTCGTAGTGACAGCATTGGGTATCAAGCGTGAGCAAAAGGCATTGAGTTACAATGTGCAGCAGGTGAAATCCGACGAACTGACTCAAATTAAAGACGCCAACTTTGTAAACAGCCTGAATGGTAAAGTAGCGGGTGTTACTATCAATACCAGTTCTTCCGGTGTGGGAGGAGCAAGCAGGGTAGTGATGCGTGGTACGAAGTCCATCGAGCAGAGCAGCAATGCTTTGTATGTCATCGACGGTATTCCGATGTACAATTTCGGAGGCGGAGGCGATACGGAATTTGGTTCAAAAGGAGCTACCGAAGCCATTGCCGACATCAACCCCGAAGACATCGAAAGTATCTCCGTACTGACGGGGGCTGCCGCAGCTGCCATGTATGGTAGTAATGCCGCCAATGGAGCGATTGTGATTACCACTAAAAAGGGACACGTAGGGAAATTGCAGGTCGGTGTCTCCAGTGGCATTGAATGGTTGAAGCCTTTCAAAATGCCGGATTTTCAAGGACGCTACGGAACCGGGAGCAACGGTAAAGCCGGTAATTCAAGTATTTATAGCTGGGGACCGAAGTTGAATGCGGCCGCACAGACCGGATATGAACCAAGTGATTTCTTCGATACCGGCGCGGTGTATTCCAATTCTGTGACTTTATCTACGGGAACGGACAAGAATCAGACATTCTTTTCGGTAGCTACTGTCAATTCAGCAGGTATGGTACCCAACAATAGGTATAATCGGTATAACTTTACTTTCCGCAATACGACAAGTTTCCTGAATGATAAAATGAAACTGGATGTCAGTGCCAGCTACATCCTTCAGAACGACCGGAATATGACCAATCAGGGACAGTATTCCAATCCGTTGGTTTCTGCCTATCTTTTTCCTCGTGGAGATGATTTCTCTGTAATCAAGAACTTCGAGCGTTGGGATGAGGCGCGCAAAATCAGTGTGCAGTTCTGGCCGCAGGGTGAGGGGGATTTACGTATGCAGAACCCTTATTGGATAGCTTACCGCAATCTTCGTCTCAATAATAAGAAGCGTTATATGGCTTCGGCAGGTTTGAGTTATCAGATTCTGGACTGGTTGAATGTGGCAGGCCGTGTCCGCATCGACAATACCCACAGCGAATATGAAGGCAAGCTGTATGCAAGCACTAGTACGACACTGACCGATGGTAGCACGCAAGGGCATTACACCGTGAACAACGGACAAAACTCGCAGACATACGCCGATGTATTGATAAATATCAACAAACGTATTCAGGACTTTACGATTGTTGCCAATATCGGAGCCAGTTATAGCGGTATCACCAGTAAAGAATTGGGATATGCAGGTCCGATACGTGAAACGGGAATTCCCAATCTTTTCAATGTATACGATTTGGATAATGCCAAGAAACGTGCCACACAGACCGGTTGGCGTGAAGCGACGGAATCTATCTTTGCCAGTGCGGAGATTGGTTGGAAGAGTATGCTTTACCTCACTTTGACGGGACGTAACGACTGGGCTTCGCAGTTGACACATTCTCCGCAGGCTTCCTTCTTCTATCCGTCAGTCGGCTTGTCGGCCGTCATTTCGGAGATGGTAAAAATGCCGGAATGGGTGGATTATCTGAAAGTGCGCGGTTCGTTCAGTTCCGTAGGTAATCCCTATCCCCGTTTCCTTACTTATCCTACCTACTCGTATGATGCGACTAACATGGACTGGAAATCTCAAAAGAACTTCCCTATCGGCAAACTGTATCCTGAACGTACTGATTCTTGGGAAATCGGTCTGGACGCTACGCTTTTCAAAGATTTCAAGTTGAGCGGTTCGTTCTATTATGCCAATACGTACAACCAGACGTTCGATCCCGAACTTCCCGTATCCGCGCGTTACGACAAACTCTATGTGCAGACCGGATATGTACGTAACTACGGTTTTGAAGCCATGTTGGCTTATAATCATCGCTGGGGAGATTTTGGTTGGGATACCAGCTTTACTTATTCTACCAATAAGAATGAGATCGTAGAGTTGGTGCGCAATTATGTGCATCCGGAAACAGGAGTCATCTACAACGTTGACAAGCTGGAACTGAAAACCAACGAAGGACGTGGTTTCGGTAAAGCGAAGTTTATTCTGAAAGAAGGCGGCACGCTGGGTGATCTTTATACACACGCCGACTTGAAACGTGACATTAACGGCAATGTGCTGATTGATGATGACGGCAATGTGACGGCTGTTGATAACGCAGGTGACATTAAGTTGGGAAGTGTGCTTCCGAAGGCCAATCTTGCTTGGAACAATAGCTTCACTTATAAGGGAATCAATGCCGGATTCTTGGTTACCGCCCGTTTGGGAGGTATCGTTTACTCCGCTACCCAAGCTTATCTCGATCTGTACGGAGTGTCCGAGACATCGGCTGCCGCACGTGATGCGGGCGGCGTATGGGTAAATGGCCGTAGTCAGGTGAATCCGCAGAGTTTCTATTCCGTAGTGGCTTCGCAGAGCGGACTTCCTACCTATTATACGTACAGCGCGACGAACGTACGCCTGCAAGAAGCGCATATAGGCTATACCATTCCCCGTCGTTGGCTGGGCAATGTATGCGACATTAACGTTTCCCTTGTGGGACGTAATCTGTGGATGATCTATTGCAATGCTCCTTTCGATCCGGAAGCAGTGGCTACTACCAACAACTATTATCAGGGAATCGACTATTTCATGATGCCGAGCACCCGGAACATAGGATTCAACGTTAAGATTAACTTCTAAATATTATGACGAACATGAAACGAATATATTACCTTCAGAGAATCATTCTTTCGGTGCTCTTGCTGTTACCCTTGTCCGGTTGTTTCGACAGCGATATCAACCGTAAGATGTATGAAGCGGATGATAATGAAATGCAACGCGAAAATCATATCGTCGGCGCAACGTTGAGAGTGATGCAAGGACTTGTCAGTCCGACGCGCGAGCATTTGTACCAGTTTATGGATGCTATGGTGGGCGGTGCTTACGGAGGCTATATGGAAGGTATCGTAGATACATGGGTAATGAAGTTCTCTACATTCAACCCCGAACAGGGATGGCTGAAATCCCCGTTTGCCGATCCTATTACCGACCTTTATCCCCAATACCTCAAGATGTTGAGCGTGACGGATGATCCGGTAGCTTTGGCTTTGGGTAAAATCTTGCGTGTCTGCGTCATGCACCGTGTGACGGATATTTACGGACCTATCCCTTACTCGCAGATGTTGAGTAATGACAATCTGGGAGAGAACCTGTCCGTTCCATACGATTCGCAGGAACAGGTATATACGCAGATGTTGAAGGAGCTGGAAGAGGCCGATAAAGTGTTGGAAGAGAATAAAGACCTTTCTTCCGAAGCGTTCCGTAAATTGGAGGATCTGTATTACGGTAACATCTCCAAATGGCGCAAATTCCTTCATTCCATGCAGCTTCGCATAGCGATGCGCATGAGTTATGTGAACCCTACGGAGGCGCAGCGTATTGCAGAAAATGCCGTAGCGGCGGGAGTGATCGAAGCGAATGAAGATAATGCCATGCTCCATGTGGCAGAGAACCGTTCCGAACTGTTGTTCAATAATTGGAGTGATTATCGCATCAGTGCCGATATGGTTTCCGTGATGAAGGGATATGAAGATCCCCGCTTGGACGTTATGTTTGTGAAAGGTACCAATACCGTAGAAGTGGGTGGCGAGAAACAGGAAGTGAACGATTTTTATGGTGTGCGTATCGGTATCTTCACCGAGAAGAAAGACGACATGATTAATTTGTATTCCAAACAAATCATCAGCAGTACCGATCCTTACCTCTGGATGAATGCCGCTGAAGTGACTTTCCTTCGTGCCGAAGGTGCGTTGCGCGGTTGGAATATGGGCGGAGAGCCGCAGGCGTTGTATGAGAAAGCCATCGCTCTCTCGTTCGATGAACGCGGGGCTAAAGGAGCCGATAAATATGTGAAGGATGCAGAAAAGAAGCCGGTGAAGTACGTAGATCCGATGGGTGCTTATAGTGCGGATGCAGTGAGCGAGATTACGATTGCTTGGGAACAGGGGTCTGGAAAGGAAATCTTCGAGAGGAATCTGGAACGCATCATTACGCAAAAATGGATTGCCATCTTCCCGCTAGGTCTGGAAGCATGGGCGGAACATCGTCGTACCGGTTATCCGAGGTTGCTTCCTGCCGTAGAGAATAAAGATCCCAACAATAGCGTGAATGTTGCTATCGGTCCCCGTCGCTTGCCTTATCCGGCAGACGAATACAACTCTAACGGTGCTAATATAGCCAAAGCCGTACAGATGTTGGGTGGTACTGACGCTGCGGGTACGCCTCTTTGGTGGGACGCGAAAGACCATTCGGTAGAGAATAACTAATAGCTCTTTACAAGAACCTTTTTTAATCCATAAGATTATGAAATATAAATCAATATTCAATGTATGTCTGCTGACCGCTTTCCTGTTGACTGCGACCACTTCCTGTGACGATTGGACGGAAATGGAGATTCATGAGACGGATGTCAACGGAGCAAAGGAGCAGAACCCGGAACAATATGCCGTTTATACGCAGAACCTTCGGGCTTATAAAGCAACGAAGCATGCTGTGGTTTATGCCCGGCTTGACAATGCTCCGGACAAGGCTACCAGTGAAAAGTTTTTTCTCCGTTCCTTGCCGGACAGTATTGATATCGTATCCATGCGCAATGCCGACCGACTGACTGATTTTGACCGGGAAGACATGGCGATGGTACGTGCCGATTACGGAACGAAAGTGCTTTATTATGTGGATTGTACGCCGGGAGACAAACTGAATGCCGCCATCGCTTCCGCTGCCGCAGCCGTACGGGCAGGAACGTTTGACGGAATCACGCTTGCTTCTTCTGCTGCGGTAGATGCGGCAATGTTGAAATCGCTGACTGACGCACTGGGACAAACACCGTGCTTCCTCGTCTTTGAGGGAACTCCTTCCCTGTTGCCGGAAGCGCAACGTAGTCTTTTCAACTATTTCGTGTTGGATATTTCGACGGCTGCCGACGAATACGACATTGAAACGGAAGTCCGTTTGGCTACCGGATATGGCAATACGGCTGCCGGACATCTGTTGTTGGCTGTAACTCCCGAAGGCACATTGACGGATTATAATGGAGTGACCCGTTCTGCCATTGCAGGAGCTGCTCACAGTGCTCTCCATATGGAGACACCGTTGGGAGGCATTGCCATTTACAATATTTCGGACGATTATTACGATGCTGATATTATTTATAAACAGACTCGTGGAGGCATTCAATTTTTGAATCCCGCTTCGGTTCATTAAACTAAGTAAACTATGAGAATACATAAACTTTATCAGTGCCTTGCAGCCGCAACCCTCCTGTTTTTGCCGGTTGCCTGCGACAATACCGATTATAGCAACCATTCACCGTTTGACAATTCGGCATACTTGAATGTGGCTGCTACTAAAAATGCGGAAACGTTCACTTTCAACCGTAAGGTGACGAACCAGACGAAAACGTTTACAGTGAAACTGTCGTATCCTTCGGGCGATGATGTAAAGGTGAATCTCAAGGTAGACCCTTCATTGATTGCCATATATAATGCGAAGAACGACACGCATTATGAAATGTTGTCTGCCGAACATTATCAATTATCGCAGGAATCCGTTACTATTCCTGCCGGAAAGATAACGTCCGACGAAGTCAGTATCAAATTCCTCAAACTCGATGAATTGGAGATTGACGCTACTTATCTCTGTCCGCTTTCCATCAGTGGAGCCGAAGGAGTGGGAGTGATGGACGGTTCACGTACAATGTATTATCTGGTGCGTCGTTCCAGCGCTATCACTACAGCGATGAATCTGAAGAATGTTTACGTTGCCGTTCCCGGATTTGATAAGGGAAGCCCTACGGCAGATGTGGTGAATAACTTGAGTGCCATTACGATGGAAGCCATCATTCGTGTGAATAGTTTCCAAAAAGAGATATCTTCTATTATGGGTATCGAACAATATTATCTGATGCGTATTGGTGATGCAAATTTTCCAAATCAACAGTTACAAGTACAGTCCACATTTGGTAAATTTCCTGAAGCCAGTAAACAGAAATTACTACTGGCAGGTGAATGGTATCATGTTGCTTTGACATGGGATTTAGCTAATGCCACTATTGCTTTCTATGTGAACGGGCAGTTGCAAAGCATTAGTAACGCTCATGGTAAGAGTGATCTGACTAGCATAAATTTAGGCGATAAGGTACCTGATGATGAATTTGGAAATGGAGGTGATTTTAATTTCTATTTTGGTCGTTCCTATGGTGAATCACACGATATAAGTCGCCAATTTGATGGCGAAATATGTGAAGCTCGCATTTGGAGTGTAGCCCGGACAGCCGAACAAATTTGGCAGAACATGTACGATATACCTAATCCAACGGAAGAACCGAACTTGTGTGCTTACTGGAAGTTTGACGAAGGGACAGGTTTGAAAGTTGTAGATCGTACCGGACATGGGAATGATGCGAAGGTAATTCCTTACTGGAAAGGAAGTGACCACACGGAAGTGTATAGTAAGACTGATGTGGATTTATGGCCAAGTGGCATTGAGGTGCCGAAAGTAAATCAGGAATGAGAGATTATAGATAACTATTAAAATGTATATGATTATGAAACGAATAATACAAAATATCTCTTTGTGCGTATTATTGGCTCTGGTGATGGGGGCTTGTGAAGAGGATGCGACATTGGTGAATCCAGATGTAGTACATGGAAAGTCGACGGTTGCTAAGGAAGAAGTTGCCGAAACGGCTTTTTTGTGGAGCACCTCGTCACCGAAAAATGGTTTTATTATCTATGATTATATAGATGCGGTGAATGATGAAGTGTATGTGGAATTGGCAAAGCCTGCAGAACATGATATGACCTTTACAATACGTGCTATACCTTCTTTAACCGCTGATCAAAAGGCTATGATAGAGAATAAATATTATCATGTGAAGCTCTTTAACGTTTTAGGAGATGTGGGCGAGTTCACTATTGCTGACGGAGGTAAAGTGAAGATATCGGCTGGTGAGAGACTCTCTACACGGGTAGGTTTTACCGCAACGAATCTGTTTACTGAATCTGCAGCAACTGTTATACTACCATTAGTAGCGACAGATGAAACGGGTAATCAATGTTATATCTGTTATTATATCAGCCAAGTGGAGATGGAACGTCAGGACAGATCAAAGAAGCCTTATACAGTGATAACGTATATTGATACCGAAATGATGAATCCTTTAATAGCTGACCAATATACTTCTAAATTACAGTACCTGAAGTCTCGTCGGGATAGAACAACTATTTACGAAAATGTTCCTGTATTTGATGTGGTGAATTTGCGAAAAGCTTTGTTGAAATACGACGAGTCCTCCCGTAGAGCGATTTTGAAATTAACACCGGATGTGGAACACGTGTTGAAAAACTATGCTCAATATATTCAACCATTGAGGCAGAAGGGTATTAAAGTCTGTCTTTCTATTGAAGGAGGAGGGGCAGGTATAGGCTTTGCCAATCTGACAGATATGCAAATTGCTGATTTTGTGGCACAAATCAAGGTGGCTGTGAATATGTATCAATTGGATGGTGTTCATTTGCGTGATGAAGGTGCTGGGTACGACAAGACTGGAGCACCGGAAGTAGATGAAGTCTCCTATCCTAAATTAATTAAGGCACTACGTGAAGCGATGCCGGACATCATGTTGACTCTTGCAGATGATGGAGGTACTACGGCAATGATGGACAAAGAACGAGGTGGTATTGTAGTAGGTGATTATATTGATTTGGCATGGAATGTTGTGTGGGATACTGCGGTTAATCCTTGGGCAAATGGGTCGGAACGTAAACCTATAGCAGGAGTTACAAAAGAGCAGTATGGGGGCATCTCTTTTTACATAAAGCCACGAATGACAATGGAAGAAGGCGAGCTCTTTAATAATTTGATAGCTGAATCTAGGGTAATTGCTCTAAATGAGGGGCTAGGAAAAGTAGCTGTTGCGGAAAATATTCCTTATAGAGACTATATACAGGAAGTTGCAAATGTCCAGAGTATTACGGGACTTTTAAGTTGTTTTCATGATAATAATAATGACGAATATCCTTATTATAAGGTGGATGTAATGGAGACGCAGGCGGCAGAGGGTTATTATGCTTTCCGAAAAGATTGGTAAATTGGAAAGTACCCTCTATTTATGTAAGAACTGTTTATAAGAGCAGTTTTATGTTTGAGCAGAGTTGGACTTTACAATTCCAGTATCTATAATTACTAAATAATTTGAATCATGAAGAATGTATTGAAAATCTGGTTAGTCGACAACACTGTAACCGTCGACAATAAAGATGATAAGATCGGTCAGCTCGAATCGTCCGGTAATCTCTCGTTGCAGGACATCCTCGACGAGATGCACAAGGAAGATACAGGGCTTCGCCCCGAAACCATCGAACACGTTGTGAAGCTCTACAACCGTGTGGTAGGCAACCTCATCCTTAGCGGATATAGTGTCAACACCGGTCTTTACCATGCCGTAGCACAACTTCGCGGAGTGATTGATGGCGGACGATGGAATCCCGACAAAAACTCCGTCTACGTCTCCTTTACCCAAGACAAAGAATTGCGTGAGGCCATTGCGGAAACTTCCATCAGCATATTGGGCGAACGTCAAAGCGTGATGTACGTTGCCGGTTTCTCACCTGCTACCGCCACTGCCGGTCGTCCGTTCACCGTCAACGGTCGTATGCTGAAAATTGCAGGCACGGATTCTTCCGTCGGAATCACTATCACCGACAGTAAAGAACAAACCACACCTGTCGACCTTAATATGCTGGCGGTTAACAACCCGTCGCAACTCACATTCATCGTTCCTGCCGGGCTGGCGGATGGCGAATACACCCTCACCATCACGACACAGTATGCAGGAAGCACTCTTCTGAAAACACCCCGAATCGCCATTGCTACTTTTTACGTCGGCACGAAACCCGACACAGGAGGCGGTTCTGGCTCTGGTGGCGACGAAGGTGGCGGAGGAGGAGAGGCTCCCGATCCTGCGGCATAAAATGTACCTGACTGGTGGAGTATTGCTCCCCCGGTTTCTGCAGAGAGGCTGCATAGTTCTATACATGATGCGTGTATAGGGCTGTGCAGCCTTCGTGTATAGAGGGCCGCAAGGTGCGTATGAAGAAGGTATCGTTTATGCGAATCAGTAGCTGAACAAATATTGGGATATTTATTTTTCATTATCTGCGAAAAAGATTGTAACTTTGTCATAACTTAAAAAAGAAAGCGAAATGGAACAAACGGACAGGTATATTCGTTTCGACTGGGCAATCAAAAGACTGCTTCGTCAGAAAGCTAACTTCAGTGTTTTAGAAGGTTTCCTCACGGTATTACTTGGCGAAGAGGTGAAAATCATCGAAATACTGGAAAGTGAAGGCAACCAGCAGACTGCCGATGATAAATTCAACCGTGTGGATATCAAAGCCAAAAACGATAAAGACGAAATAATCATCATTGAGGTTCAGAATACACGTGAGCTTTACTATCTGGAGCGCATTCTCTACGGAGTGGCAAAAGCCATCACGGAACATATATCCCTTGGCGAACGCTATTATGAGGTGAAGAAAATTTATTCCATCAGCATCTTATACTTTGATATCGGCAAAGGGAATGACTACTTATACCACGGACAGAACCACTTCGTGGGAGTGCATACGAACGACTGTCTTGAAGTGACTACCAAAGAGAAAGATGCACTGGTGCATAAGCTCCCAGCCGAGGTATTCCCCGAATATTTCCTGATTCGGGTGAATGAATTTAATAAAGTGGCTGTCACTCCTTTAGAAGAATGGGTGGAGTATCTGAAGACAGGCTGCATCCGTCCTGATACGAAAGCGCCGGGACTAAAAGAGGCTCGTGAAAAACTGGTTTATTATAATATGTCCAAAGCCGAACGCCAGGCGTATGATGAACATTTAAGTGCTATCATGATACAGAATGATGTGTTGGATGGAGCGAAATTAGAAGGACGCATGGAAGGACGCATGGAAGGACGTATGGAAGGACGTATGGAAGGACTTGCAGAAGGACTTGAAAAAGGGCTTGAAAAAGGTTGCATAGAAGTTGCCCGTAACATGAAAAAACTGGGAGTTCCTATGGAGGTTATCATACAAAGTACCGGATTATCAGAAAAAGACATAGAAATTCTATAAAGTGAAATACACATTGTGCCTTTACTGAAATAAAAAGCAGAGATTATGGCAAGAATAACGGTCCCTTATGCAGTGGCGGATTTCGAGGATCTTTGCGAACGTGGCTTTTATTATGTGGATAAAACGGATTGTATTCCCGAATTAGAAGATTATAAAGCTCCGGTAGGCTCGTTTTGTTGTGTTTTTATCAGGATAAGATTTGAATTCCATTTGCTGAAGAGCGGCGAATGATATTCCGAATAGTTCATAACGTTTTTGGGTAATCAACGGGTCAAGCCTATTATTTCTTTCTTGTAATCAGGGTATTCTGTAATCAATGAATTTCTATCCGCTAATTCGAAGTCTTCATACTCGAATCCCGGTGCTACGGCACAACTGACCAAAGTAAAACCGCTTGGCTCTTTCAATCGTGCGGCAAACCAGGTTCCCGGTTCTATTGTTATTTGTAATACTCCGTTTTCCTGATCTGATAATTCCCGACATACTAAAGCCCCTTCTTCAAAGGAATATATCAATAGAGGCGCGCCTTTATGAAAGAACCAGCTTTCCGGAGACTTGATGCGATGAAAGGCGGAGAAATCGTCATTCTCCAGTAAATAGTAAATGGTTGTCATTACTTGTCGTTTGGCTTCCCTGCCTTCCATAGACACCTGCTTCTTTGAGCGGTATTCTTCCCGATAGTAGCCCCCTTCAGGATGTGGTGTCATTTTCAAATGATCAATCCAATAGGCTGCATATTGTTTTTCATTGTTCTTCATCTTCAGCAATTCGTCTATATAAAAAAGGATGTGTCAATAATAACTTTATAGTGGATAAGGACTAGGACATTTATATATTCTACTTTGTCTTTTACACCAACATCCATATCTCTGTCTTATTGAATTTTACTACTTTTCTATAGCAAAGATAGTGAATTGAATATAATTTGCAATGAAACAACAGCTACATTTTGATGTAAATAAGGGTTTTATTTATACCTTTGTCTTAATTGAAAGAAAAAACAGAGATTATGGCAAGAATAACAGTTCCTTATGCAGTGGCGGATTTCGAGGATCTTCGCGAACGTGGCTTTTATTATGTGGATAAGACGGATTATATTCCGGGTTTAGAAGATTACAATGCTCCTGTATTTCTACGCCCCCGCCGTTTTGGAAAGAGCTTGCTGATATCTATGCTGGCTTCTTATTATGACCGTACGAAGGTGAATCGTTTTGAAGAACTTTTCGGTGGTACATGGATTGGAGAACATCCTACCAAAGAACATAATCAGTATCTGGTTATTCGCTATGACTTTTCGGCAATGGTGATGGCAGATGATATGCAAGGGCTGGCACAGAACTTCGATAAACTTAACTGCATACCGGTGGAAATAACGCTAGAACATAATCGTGATTTGTTTGGTGACTTTCAGTTTACAACTCGGGGGAATGCGGCACAAATGCTGGAGGAACTTTTGGGCTATGCACGTTCTCACGGATTTCCTAAGGCTTATATTCTAATTGATGAATACGATAACTTCACCAATCAATTGTTGACTTCTTATAATGATCCGCTTTATGAAGAAGTCACTACCAGCGATAGTTTTCTTCGTACCTTTTTCAAGGTGATAAAGAAAGGTATAGGAGAGGGCAGTATCCGTACCTGTTTCTGTACAGGCGTATTACCTGTCACAATGGATGATCTGACTAGTGGATACAATATTGCTGAAATTCTGACGTTGGAACCGAACTTCTTGCACATGCTCGGCTTTACTTACGAGGAAACGAAAACATATTTGCGTTATGTGCTGGATAAATATGATTCCGACGCAAGTGAGGAACGTTTCGAGGAGATATGGCAGCTTATAGTGAGCAACTATGATGGCTATCGTTTCAGTCCTACAGGCAAGCCTCTTTTTAACTCTACTATCCTTACTTATTTTCTTAAGAAATTTGCAGTCAATGGTGGAAGTATTCCTCCTGAGCTGATTGACGAGAATCTACGGACGGATATTAATTGGATTCGCCGACTGACCCTTTCACAGAGTAATGCAAAGGAAATGTTGGATGCATTGGTCATAGACGACGGGTTGCCGTATAATATTACAGATTTGTTCAGCAAATTCAACAAGAAGAAATTCTTTGAGAAAGAATTCTATCCGGTCAGTCTGTTCTATTTGGGTATGACCACTCTGAAAAGTACTTATCGAATGGTACTTCCTAATATGACCATGCGTAGCATTTATATGGATTATTATAACCAGTTGAATAAAATTGAAGGAAATGCCAGCCGTTATGTTCCCGTTTATGAACTTTATGATTCCAACCGGAGTCTTGAACCTCTTGTTCAGAATTACTTTGAACAATACTTGGGACAATTTCCTGCGCAAGTTTTTGATAAGATCAATGAGAACTTCATCCGTTGCTCTTTCTATGAACTTGTTTCCCGTTATTTAAGCAGTTGCTACACTTTTGCCATCGAACAGAATAACTCCGTAGGTCGTTCTGACTTTGAGATGACAGGTATTCCTGGTACGGATTATTATACGGATGACCGTGTTGTGGAGTTCAAATACTATCATGCCAAAGAGGCTGATCACATCCTCTCATTGACCGAACCATTGACTGAACACGTGCAACAGGTGAAAGGCTATGCCGAAGATACGAAAAAGAAGTTTCCCAATTACAATGTCCGTTCGTATGTGGTATATATCTGTGCCAATAAAGGATGGAAGTGTTGGGAGGTATAATCACTTTTTCCCGGCTTCATGCCGTCTGTGAGAAATATTCGTGTAACTTTGTAGGCTGATAGTATAAAAACAAGAAGGAAAAGAATGATAGTTTGCATAGCTGAAAAGCCATCTGTTGCACGTGATATAGCCGAAGTACTCGGCGCTCATACTAGAAAAGAAGGATATATAGAAGGAAACGGATACCAGGTGACCTGGACGTTCGGACATCTTTGCACCCTGAAGGAGCCACATGAATATACTCCTAATTGGAAGTCATGGAGCTTAGGTAGCTTACCGATGATCCCTCCGCGTTTCGGTATCAAACTGATTGGGCATGATCCGGGTATTGAGAAACAATTTCATATCATAGAGCAATTGATGCAAAATGCAGATGAGATTATCAACTGCGGTGATGCCGGACAGGAAGGAGAATTGATTCAGCGTTGGGTGATGCAGAAAGCAGGCGCCCGTTGTCCGGTGAAGCGTTTGTGGATTTCGTCTTTGACGGAAGAAGCTATTCGTGACGGATTTGCAAAGCTAAAGGATCAGGCAGATTTTCAGTCACTGTATGAAGCGGGACTTTCGCGGGCTATCGGAGACTGGTTGCTTGGTATGAATGCCACTCGTCTTTATACAATTAAATACGGTCAGAATAAACAGGTACTTTCTATTGGTCGGGTACAAACACCTACCTTAGCGTTGATTGTTAACCGACAGTTGGAGATAGCCAACTTCCAGCCTAAGCAATATTGGGAATTGAAAACGAACTATCGGGATACAACCTTTTCGGCTTTAATTCGCAAAAGTGATGAAGAAATCGCTGCGGAAGAAGAGAAAAACGGTGGGAAAAAGAAAATAATAGAGAATCCCGGTATTGATCCTATCGCTAACAGGGAAGAGGGCGAGGCGTTGGTAGAACGTATCAAAGACCTTCCGTTCGTAGTCACCAGTGTTAGTAAGAAAGACGGGCGGGAGTTTGCCCCGCGTCTGTTCGACCTGACTTCGCTTCAGGTGGAATGTAACAAGAAATTCGCTTATTCTGCTGATGAGACATTAAAACTTATCCAATCCCTTTACGAAAAGAAAGTAGCCACCTATCCGCGTGTCGATACAACTTTCTTGAGTGACGATATTTATCCGAAGTGTCCCGGCATTTTGAAAGGACTTCGTGATTACGAAGTACTGACAGCTCCGTTGAACGGTTCCACATTGCCGAAATCGAAGAAAGTATTTGATAATTCAAAGGTAACAGATCACCATGCCATTATCCCTACCGGAGTGTACGCTCAAAACCTGACGGATATGGAGCGTCGTGTCTACGATCTGATTGCCCGTCGTTTTATTGCCGTGTTCTATCCGGATTGTAAGATTTCTACTACTACCGTGATGGGAGAGGTGGATAAAATAGAATTCAAAGTAAGCGGGAAACAGATTCTCGAACCCGGATGGCGTGTTGTCTTTGCAAAAGATGTAAAAGAAACGACCGAAGAAAAAGAGGAAGAAGACGAAAATGTACTTCCTGTTTTTGTGAAAGGGGAAAGCGGTCCTCATGTTCCCGATTTAAATGAAAAATGGACGCAGCCGCCCAGACCTTACACGGAGGCAACTTTACTTCGTGCAATGGAAACTGCCGGAAAGTTGGTTGATAACGATGAGCTCCGCGACGCATTAAAAGAAAACGGTATCGGCCGTCCGTCTACCCGTGCCGCTATCATAGAAACGTTGTTCAAACGGAATTATATCCGTAAGGAAAGGAAGAACCTGATTGCTACCCCGACAGGAGTGGAACTGGTGCAACTTATCCATGAGGAACTTCTGAAGTCTGCTGAATTGACGGGTATTTGGGAAAAGAAACTCCGCGAAATAGAGAGGAAAACGTACGATGCCCGCCAGTTTTTGGAAGAACTGAAGCAAATGGTTTCAGAAATCGTAATGAGTGTGTTGTCAGATAATACCAACCGTCGTATTACCATTCAGGATGCGGTAGCCGCCCAAGCCGAAGAAAAAGCGAAGAAAGAACCGAAGAAGCGTGAACGGAAACCGAGTGTGCCGAAAGAAAAGAAGCCGAAGGCTACGCCTGCGGCTACTTCTTTGACAACTGCTAATGCTGATTCCCTTGTCGGACAACCTTGTCCGCTTTGCGGCAAAGGGACGATCATAAAAGGCAAGACAGCCTACGGATGTTCGGAGTGGAAAAACGGATGTACTTACCGGAAAGCATTATGAAACTCAATCACCGCCTCTATTCCCTTACGGAAAATATCCAATGAGAAATTTTCATTCGGTGAATGGATGGCGTCCGATTCGAGTCCGAATCCCATCAATACGGTCTTAACTCCCAATACTTGTTCGAAAGTGGAGATAATGGGAATACTGCCGCCACGGCGTACAGCCAACGGCTTTTTCCCGAAAGCTATCTCAAAGCCTTTCTCCGCCGCTTGATAGGCGGGAAGGGAGATGGGGCAGACATAACCCTGTCCTCCATGCATAGGAGTCACTTTCACTTGTACCGTGTCAGGAGCAATATTAAGAATATAATCTGCAAACATTTGAGAAATCTTATGGTGGTCCTGATGTGGAACCAACCGACAAGACACTTTGGCGTAAGCTTTTGAGGGAAGCACGGTTTTGGAACCTTCTCCTGTATACCCGCCCCATATACCGCATACGTCAAAAGACGGCCGGCAACTGTTACGTTCCAATGTACTGTATCCTTTTTCTCCGAATACTTCCTTCACACCGATCGCTTCTTTGTATTTCTTTTCATCAAAAGGAATACGGGCAATCATCTCCCGTTCGGCTTGTGGAACTTCTTCTACGTCGTCATAGAATCCGGGAACGGTGATTCTGCCATCCGCATCGGTTATTTTACTGATAATCTGGCATAACACATTAATCGGATTGGCTACCGCACCTCCGAAATGTCCGGAATGTAAATCACGGTTTGGTCCCGTAACTTCTATTTCCCAATAAGCCAGGCCACGCAGACCTGTGGTTAACGAAGGGAGTTCCGCTCCTAGCATGCTAGTGTCCGAAACAAGAATCACATCGGATTTCAACAACTCTTTGTGCTCTTCGCAAAAAGCCTCCAAACTGGGAGAACCGATTTCCTCTTCTCCTTCAAAGATAAACTTCACGTTATTTTTTAGCAGTCCGTTCTTGAGGAGATATTGGAAGGCTTTCACCTGAATAAATGATTGTCCTTTGTCATCATCCGCACCACGTGCCCAAATGTGACCGTCACGTATTTCCGGCTCGAACGGTTGGCTTTTCCAAAGCTCCAACGGCTCGGCAGGCATCACGTCATAATGAGCGTAGACTAAAACGGTCTTCGCATCAGGATCCACAATCTTTTGGGCAAAGACAATCGGATTGCCTTTGGAGGGCATTACCAATGCTTCGTCCGCTCCGGCTTCCAATAATAGCTGTGCCCAGCGTTCGGCGCACGCCAGCATATCATCATGGTGTTCGGGCAGTGCACTGATACTTGGAATACGGATGAGGCTGAACAAATCCTCCATCATTCGGGACTCGTTCTCTGCTATATATTTCTGAATTTCGTTCATAAATTGAATTAAACATTAAAGCTGCGTGGTTTTATCCAGCAGGTAATAGTCAAGTATAGTCATCGCAGCCATTGCCTCTACAATGGGAACGGCGCGTGGCAGTACACAGGCGTCATGACGGCCGCGAGCTTTCAGCGTGGTGTCCACTCCGTCGATATTAACAGTTTCCTGCTCCATCAACAGCGTAGCGATCGGTTTGAATACCACACGGAAATAAATGTCCTGTCCGTTACTCAGTCCTCCCTGAATACCTCCTGAATGGTTGGTATGCGTTTCAATCCGTCCGTTGTTGTTATAGAAAACGTCATTCTGTTCCGACCCCTTCATCTTCAGTCCCTTGAATCCTTCACCGTACTCAAATGCTTTGGCGGCGTTGATACTTAACATCGCATTTCCCAAAGCCGCATGGAGCTTACCGAAAACGGGTTGTCCCAAACCGATGGGGCAGCCTTTGATGACACAAGTCAGCGTACCGCCGATAGTATCGCCTTCTCCTTTTACCTTATATATAAGGTCTGCCATTTCTTTTGCCTTTTCCGGGTCCGGGCAGCGTACATCATTTGTCTCGATCAAGTCGAGATCATAATCCGAGTAAGTGCCTTCCAGTTTGATAGCTCCTACCTGTGAAGTGTAAGCGGTGATACTGATACCTAACTGGCGGAGTGCCAACTTGGCCAAAGCACCGGCTACGACGCGTGATACCGTTTCGCGTGCAGACGAACGTCCGCCGCCACGATGATCGCGGATGCCATACTTCACTGTGTAAGTATAGTCGGCGTGTGAAGGGCGATATACATTTTTCAGATTGTTGTAGTCATTAGAATGTTGGTTTTCGTTCCAAACGATAAAACCGATGGGGCAACCGGTTGACTTACCCTCAAAAATACCGGAAAGAAACTCTACTTTATCCGCTTCTTTGCGTGCGGTGGTAAGGATGGATTGTCCCGGACGACGCCGGTTCAGTTCCTGTTGTACGAACTCTTCGTCGATAGTGATTCCGGCGGGAAATCCGTCAATTACTCCTCCAATTCCTTTTCCATGAGACTCACCAAAACTTGTGAGCCGAAAGATGTTGCCAAATGAATTAAACATAGTCGTGGCTTTTTAAAATTACTGTATGCAAATATAACAAAGTTTTCGATAAGATTGTTGTGAACTCAAAATATCTTCAAAAAAGGTGGCATATTGAACCTTTTTTCTTCTTTTCAGTTTATAAATGATGATTAATAATAACTAAACCAATGACTGTATGAAAAAGAATCTATTGTATTTACTAGCATTAGTGTGTTCTATCACTTTCTTCGCCGCTTGTAGCAGTGACGATGACGATAGCAAGAAAAATGAGGGTAACGAACCCGAAGAAGAGGCGGTGGTGACAGCTCCGGATGTGGTTGGCACTTATTGGGGCAACTTGAATATATCTATGATAGCGGATGGCTCCGACCGGGAAAATGTTATAGCGGACGGAGTGCCTAAATTTATAACCTTTTCCCAAGTCAGTGATACGGAAATAAAAATAGAACTGAAAGATTTTGAACTGTTCATGAACGGGAAGATAATGAAGTTCGGAGATATTGTACTAGACAAGTGCACCGTAAAGAAGGGAGAGGGGATTTCGACCTTTACAGGACAACAGCAACTTACATTTGCTGGAGAGGCGGCTGCCTTGGGAGCTTGTGATGTAACTGTGGCGGGGACGGTGGAAGGTGCAGATGCCAATATGACCATCAACGTAAAAGTGCCGGCTTTGCAACAGACAGTCAAGGTTACTTATTCAGGGGTAAAACAGGTTGAGAATCCTGATAAAGAATAACTTTAATATTCACCACAGATTACACGGATTAACACAGATTGATTTTAATGAATTGATAATTAATTTCTATTATCTGTGTTAATCCGTGTAATCTGTGGTGAGTTATATTTTAGAATGCATACCCGAAGCCGATATTCAGATATATAGGGTACATCGAGAAAGTGACCGTATGGAAGTCATTCTTGAAGATATTGTTGAGTCCCCAAGTAAGGTCGGCGTATATGTTGAGATGTTTGAACGCTCTCCATCCGGCTCCTGCCTGAAGCCCCCACTGAAAACGTCTCAGATCGTCGGAGAAGTCATAAGTTGCAATTTTATCATCGGTAAATTCTACTTTAGGTCCTGTTGGATCGTCTTCACGCAGATATCCTTCGTATACGTGTCCTGAAAATTCCCTTGAAAGTATATAAGAAAAATAAGGGCCTGCTTTCACATTCCAACGGCTACTCAACTTATAAGTAGCCATCAATGGGATGGTTAATCCGGCGGTATGTACTTTGGTCTTTACCCCTCCTGTCCATACTCCGCTGATCCTTTCACCTCCTTGTCCCAGAATTTCCATACTGTAATTCTTTACGGTAGCTTCGGTGGTCATAGCTTTGTTTTCAAGCCGTAGCCCTACGATGATACCCAGTTTGTTCTGAACCGCTACCCATTTGGTCACTTCACCCCCGATTGTAATGGCGAGAGTCGGATTGTAACCGTCGATAGACCGGATTTCCGCCGGTAAGGGAAGCGGAGCTGTGCCGCCGATACTGATTCCTGCTTTCACTTCGTATTCCAATCCGCGAAGGGCGGAACGGATAAGCGTTTCATTTCTATCCACTTGTGCATAACCGGGCAGGGCAACACTTAAACAAATAAGCAGACCGAATGTATAAAGGTATTTTTTCATCGCTGTAATTATTATAAAATCATTTAGGTTTTAGTTTTCTGTATGATAGACCAGTTCGACTTCATCAATCAGCAAGGTACTTCCGATGGCTCCATTGAAATAAGCGCCTTCCAAACTGGAGGTAAAGACGATTGCTACGTTGTATTTTCCATCCCTTAGCTTTTCTTTGTCGATGAACTTGCCGGGGCGGGTAATAAACGGAAGTTTGAAGTAAGTCCATTCATCTGTTTCTTTGGCGTTGTCGATGCGTGCTATTGAAACCAGATTCGGACTGGTGAACGCATTACTTCCGTCAAGAGTAGGAACAGACTCGCTCGTTTCGTACATGATGGCGTATATATCGCAGATGTCACGTTTCCCGTCAACGGGTTTTCCTTCTTCGGTGAACTTGTCTCCCGCCTTGTATTTATAATAACCGGCCAGATAGGTCGGCACATAACGGAAAGGCAGACCGAATTTGGTAGCTTGCAGCGGATAGCTCATGGCATTGTTCACATCAAAAGAGCCGATAAATAAGTTTCCTGCGGCAATGGACATACCCATTAACTGCCCGAAGAAACCGGTACTGCGCGTTACTAATGAAAGACATTTTCCCTCTTTACCATCCGCTATTTGGAAAGTGGGGTAGTCGTCGGCTGTTTTAGGAACGCCGGTCATGGCATAACCCGCATTTCCGCTGGCCCATTCCATAATCACTTTGTCTCCTTGCCGTTCTACGAATATATAGTATTTTTTCCCACCGAGAGTGTCCTCGAAGTTGTAGTTAGTTGCAAGTTCCGTATCAATAACCGAAACTGTATATGTTTTTTTCCAGACTCCGTCGGCTGCTGTGACAGTGTATTTTTGCGGTAGATTAAAATCGTGTACCGTTCCGCTCAAAGGGCTGATGGTGGCTCCCGGAGTCAGGGTGAATTCCGGTGCAAGGGTCGAAACGTCTGTTCCCGGTCCCACAAAAAGAGTCACCGAATTATTATTAATGATAGGACTTGTGGTCATTACTGCTTTCGGCAGTGTGCAACTAAGTATATCTGCTTCTGCGTTAAGGGCTTCGTCACGGATGCAAGAAGAGATGATAATACTTACCAGGAAATATAAAATCACGTGTTTTGCTTTCATTTTTCTCTTTTTTCTTACTGTTAAAGTTTAGTTCTCAGAAGCGTTTATAACAAAATGAAATTTTATTTGTTCAGTAAGAGATGTATGATAAAAAAGATTTTCTTACTTTTGTGTGTACTTAAAACTTATGAGTTTATGACTGAGTCAGAAAGAAGGCAAATTATAGAACTGATTAAGAGAGAGGTAATTCCGGCTATCGGATGTACAGAACCTATTGCTGTGGCGCTTTGTGTAGCGAAAGCCGCCGAAACATTGGGGATACGTCCGGAGAAGATAGAAGTACTGCTCAGTGCCAACATTTTAAAAAATGCGATGGGGGTAGGAATACCGGGTACAGGAATGGTAGGACTTCCCATTGCCGTTGCTTTAGGAGCATTGATAGGCAAATCAGAGTACCAGTTGGAAGTATTGAAAGACTGTACACCGGAAGCTGTAGAGTGCGGAAAGCAGTTTATTGCGGAAAGACGGATTTGTATTTCCTTGAAAGATAATATCACGGAAAAGCTCTATATCGAAGTGATTTGCAGGTCCGGAGATAGGACGGCGAAAGCTGTAATTGCCGGTGGTCATACCACCTTTATATATATAGCCGATGGAGGCAACGTATTACTAGACAAGCAGCATACAACCGATGAAGAAGAGGAAGCGACCGCTCCCGAACTGAACCTGCGTAAGGTTTATGATTTTGCCTTGACAGCTCCTTTGGATGAAATTCGTTTTATTCTTGATACGGCACGTTTGAACAAGGCTGCTGCCGAACAAGCCTTTAAAGGCAATTACGGACACTCTTTGGGAAGAATGCTTCGGGGAAGTTATGAACACAAAGTGATGGGTGACAGCGTATTCTCTCACATCCTCTCTTATACTTCTGCCGCTTGTGACGCTCGAATGGCAGGAGCTATGATTCCGGTCATGAGTAATTCCGGCAGTGGTAATCAAGGAATATCGGCCACGCTTCCTGTGGTGGTCTTTGCCGAAGAGAATAATAAGAATGAAGAAGAACTGATCCGTGCCTTGATGTTGAGTCATCTTACGGTTATTTATATCAAACAAAGTTTGGGACGTCTTTCCGCTCTCTGCGGTTGTGTGGTAGCTGCCACAGGTTCCAGTTGCGGAATCACTTGGCTGATGGGAGGAAACTATGACCAGGTTGCCTTTGCCGTTCAAAACATGATTGCCAACCTGACGGGCATGATTTGTGACGGTGCAAAACCGAGTTGTGCCCTAAAAGTGACTACGGGAGTCTCAACAGCTGTACTGTCTGCTATGATGGCAATGGAAGACCGTTGTGTAACTTCTGTGGAAGGTATTATTGATGAAGATGTAGATCAAAGTATCCGTAATCTGACAAGAATCGGCTCACAAGCTATGAACGAAACGGATAAAATGGTACTCGATATCATGACACACAAAGGATGCTAGAAAATGAGGAGTTAGAAAATGAAAAATGAGGAATGAAGAATTAGCTGCGCAATAGTTGTATAGCAATTCTTCATTCCTCATTTTTAACTCTTCATTAACTTAGTGGCAACAGCCGCCACCGCATTCGTGGTCATCGCAGCCACCATTGCAACCACCATCACCACAACTGTCGCATCCGCAACCGCAGCCTTCGCCACTCATCATTTTCACCAGTTCCTGAATTTCTTCGTTAGTAGCAGGACGGCTTTCAATCACTTCGCCTTCAAAGATGAGATCGGCGCCTGCCAACGGATGGTTGAGGTCAACGACTACTACATCCGGTTTGATTTCTACTACGCTGGCATTTACGCGTTGACCGTCGCCGGTCATCAAAGGTACGATATTACCCTCTTTGATATGGTCGCTGTCGAACTTGCCGTCAACCTCAAAGATATTTTTCGGGAGATCAATCACGTGTTGCTCGTCATATTGACCGTATGCCTTGTCTGCCGGAATGGTGAAGTCAAATTTGTCACCTTTAGAAAGAGAGGTTATCTGGTTCTCGAAGTCCTCGAGTGTTGTTCCTAATCCTGAAATGAACTGAAAGGGATGTTCTGCTTTTGCTTCTTCGAACAATTCCTTTTCACCATCTTCCATTGTATATAATTTGTATGCAACGGTAATGTACTTGTTTTCTACTGTTTCCATCTGATTCTTTTTATTTCTAAATTAATAAATCCCGCAAATGCGGGCTGACAAAGATACGAATTATTTATTTCTGCCGTGATATAGGGAAGGTATATTTCAAAATATTAAATGCTTTTGTTAGAAAGGGACAATAGGATTCCACTTATATAATAGTTGTGAATTTAACCTTTAAGTGATAAAATAGAGAAATAATACCTCTCTTTTCTTACAATTATTCGCTTTTAAGTGATTTTTTTCTTCGATTTGTTTGGATATAATAAAAAAGCCCTTACCTTTGCAGCACGAAAATAAAGAAAAGAAGATATGAATATGTTACATACATCTATTAACCTAGCAGTCCTGCATATTATTCGCGTCGTGGTGGTCCCATCAAGAGCGTGAGAAAGGTTTTTGTGTTGTATGTGTTCGTACCATAAAAGATAGAATTTAGAGCCTTTCTCACTTGTGTGAGGAAGGCTCTTTAATTAAAAGATAGATTGAAATGAAAAAGCAATTACGCAGTTCGTTTAGTACACAAGGCCGTCGGATGGCGGGAGCCCGTGCGTTGTGGGTAGCCAACGGCATGAAGAAGAATCAGATGGGTAAGCCTATCATCGCTATAGTCAATTCATTCACACAGTTTGTGCCGGGACACGTGCACTTGCATGAGATCGGTCAGTTGGTGAAAGCGGAGATCGAAAAGCTGGGGTGCTTCGCTGCGGAATTCAATACAATCGCTATCGACGACGGTATAGCTATGGGGCATGATGGAATGCTTTACTCGCTTCCTTCCCGTGATATCATCGCAGACAGTGTGGAATATATGGTGAATGCTCATAAGGCAGACGCGATGGTATGTATCAGTAATTGTGACAAGATCACTCCGGGAATGTTGATGGCGGCGATGCGTCTGAATATACCTGCTGTATTTGTGTCGGGTGGTCCTATGGAGGCGGGTGAATGGAACGGTCAGCATTTGGATTTGATCGACGCGATGATTAAGTCGGCCGATCAAAGTGTGAGTGACGAGGAAGTTGCCAATATTGAGCAGAACGCTTGTCCTACCTGCGGATGTTGTTCCGGTATGTTTACAGCAAATTCTATGAACTGCTTGAACGAAGCCATCGGCTTGGCTCTTCCCGGAAACGGGACCATTGTAGCCACGCATGAAAACCGTACGCAGCTTTTCAAAGATGCTGCTAAGTTGATTGTGGACAATGCGATGAAATATTATGAAGAGGGAGACGAGAGCGTGCTTCCGCGTAGCATTGCCACTCGCCAAGCTTTTCTGAATGCCATGACTTTGGATATTGCGATGGGTGGTTCTACCAATACGGTTCTTCACCTGTTGGCTGTTGCCCATGAAGCGGGAGTCGACTTCAAGATGGACGACATTGATATGCTTTCCCGCAAGGCTCCGTGCCTTTGCAAAGTAGCTCCGAATACACAGAAGTATCACATTCAGGATGTGAACCGTGCCGGTGGAATTATTGCAATCATGGACGAACTGTCCAAAGCCGGTCTGGTGGACACGTCTGTTCGCCGGGTAGACGGAATGACGTTGGCAGAGGCTATTGATAAGTATTCCATTACAAGTCCGAACGTAAGTGAAGAGGCTATCAAGAAATATTCGAGCGCAGCCGGAAATAGATTTAACCTCGTACTCGGCTCGCAAGGTATGTATTATAAGGAACTGGATAAAGACCGTGCAACCGGATGTATCCGTGATCTGGAACACGCTTACAGCAAAGACGGCGGACTGGCCGTATTGAAAGGTAACATTGCTCAAGACGGTTGTGTGGTAAAAACGGCAGGGGTAGACGAAAGTATCTGGAAGTTTACCGGACCTGCTAAAGTGTTTGATTCGCAAGAAGCAGCCTGCGAAGGTATTCTTGGAGGTCGAGTCGTCAGTGGCGACGTTGTCGTCATCACGCACGAAGGTCCGAAGGGCGGTCCCGGTATGCAGGAAATGCTTTATCCTACCTCTTATATAAAATCCCGTCATCTCGGCAAAGAGTGTGCTTTGATCACTGACGGACGTTTCAGTGGCGGAACTTCCGGATTGAGTATAGGGCATATCTCTCCCGAAGCGGCAGCAGGAGGTAATATCGGAAAAATAGTCGACGGAGATATCATTGAAATCGACATTCCCGCCCGGACGATTAACGTGCGACTGACGGATGAAGAACTGGCTGCCCGTCCGATGACACCTGTCACTCGTGACCGTTATGTGCCGAAGAGCCTGAAAGCGTATGCCAGCATGGTAAGCTCTGCCGATAAAGGAGCAGTAAGATTAATCGATTGACAAATGATGTTTTGACGTTGAGTTCAATCGTAAATTGTAAATCTTAAAATTGCAAATAAATAGATGAGTAAAGACTTAATAACAGGTGCGGAGGCGTTGATGCGCTCATTGGAACATCAGGGAGTAAATACGATTTTCGGTTATCCCGGCGGTTCAATCATGCCGGTATTCGACGCCTTGTACGACCATCGAAATAACTTGAACCACATTTTGGTTCGTCACGAACAGGGAGCTGCCCATGCGGCACAAGGTTATGCCCGTGTGTCGGGTAAAGTCGGTGTTTGCCTGGTGACAAGCGGTCCCGGTGCTACGAACACGATTACCGGTATTGCAGATGCGATGATCGATAGTACTCCTATTGTTGTTATTGCCGGACAGGTAGGAACCGGTTTTCTCGGAACGGATGCATTTCAGGAAGTCGATCTCGTAGGTATCACCCAGCCTATCTCCAAGTGGAGTTATCAGATCCGCCGTGCGGAAGATGTAGCGTGGGCAGTAGCACGTGCATTCTACATTGCCCGTAGTGGTCGTCCCGGTCCGGTTGTGCTGGATTTTGCCAAAAATGCACAGGTAGAGAAGACGAAATATGAGCCGACTAAGGTTGATTTCATCCGCAGCTATGTACCTGTGCCTGATACTGATGAAGACTCCGTAAAGGCTGCCGCCGAACTGATTAATAATGCGGAACGTCCGCTTGTACTGGTAGGGCAAGGCGTTGAGTTAGGGAATGCGCAGAGTGAGTTGCGTGAATTTATTGAAAAGGCGGATATGCCTGCGGGATGTACGCTACTCGGACTTTCGGCTTTACCTACGGAACATCCTTTGAATAAAGGAATGTTGGGAATGCATGGTAATTTGGGGCCGAATATAAATACCAATAAATGTGATGTCCTGATCGCTGTAGGAATGCGCTTCGACGACCGTGTGACCGGTAATCTGGCTACTTATGCCAAACAGGCAAAAGTGATTCACTTTGATATTGATCCGGCGGAGGTGAATAAAAATGTAAAAGTTGACGTTGCAGTTTTGGGAGATTGCAAGGAGACATTGAAGGCTGTTACCCGACTCTTGAAAAAGAATGAACACGCTGAGTGGGTCGACAGTTTCACGGAGTATGAGAAGGTAGAGGAAGAAAAGGTGATTCGTCCCGAGCTTCATCCTGCCACCGACTCGTTGAGCATGGGTGAGGTGGTACGTGCGGTAAGTGACGCTACCCGCCACGAAGCAGTTCTGGTGACAGATGTAGGACAAAATCAAATGATGTCCGCACGTTACTTTAAATATACGAAAGAACGCAGTATCATTACTTCCGGCGGGCTCGGAACAATGGGCTTCGGCCTTCCCGCCGCTATCGGAGCTACTTTCGGAGCACCGGAACGTACCGTATGTGTATTTATGGGAGACGGTGGATTGCAGATGAATCTTCAGGAACTGGGTACGGTTATGGAACAGAAGGCTCCGGTGAAGATTATCTGCCTGAACAATAACTTTTTGGGCAACGTGCGCCAATGGCAGGCTATGTTCTTCAATCGCCGTTATTCATTCACTCCGATGTTGAATCCGGATTACATGAAAATTGCTTCGGCGTACGAGATTCCTTCCAAACGTGTCTTCTCTCGTGAAGAGCTGGCGGACGCTATCCGTGAAATGTTGGCAACAGATGGCCCGTTCCTGCTCGAAGCCTGTGTAGTAGAAGAAGGTAATGTATTACCGATGACTCCTCCGGGAGGCTCTGTCAATCAGATGTTGCTGGAGTGCTAGGAGAAGTTGAGAGTTGAAAGTTGAGAGTTGAAAGTTAAATTAAGGATTATGAGTGAAAAGACGTTATATACTATCATTGTTCATTCGGAAAATATAGCCGGATTGCTGAATCAGGTTACGGCTGTTTTTACCCGTCGGCAGATAAATATCGAGAGTCTGAATGTATCTGCTTCTTCCATCAAGGGGGTACATAAGTATACCATTACCGCTTGGACTGATAAAGATACGATTGAAAAAGTGGTGAAGCAAATAGAAAAGAAGATTGATGTAATTCAGGCGCACTACTTTACGGAAGATGAGATCTACTTCCATGAGATCGCTTTATATAAGGTGTCTACCCCCGAATTTCAAGAGACACCGGAGGCCTCTAAGGTGATACGTAAATATAATGCTCGCATAGTGGAAGTAAATCCGGTATTTTCTATTGTCGAGAAGAATGGAATGAGTGAAGAAATTACCTCGCTTTACGGTGAACTGAAGGCTTTGAATTGTGTTTTGCAATTCGTACGTTCGGGACGGGTAGCGATTACCACCAGTTGTTTTGAACGGGTGAATGAGTTTCTTGACGGACGGGAAGCCCGTTATAACCAAAATAAAAAACAGCAGGAAGAATGAGCGAATCAAATAAAATAGGAACTTATAAGTTTGTTGCAGAGCCGTTTCATGTTGATTTCAACGGCCGCCTGACAATGGGGGTACTGGGCAATCATTTACTGAATTGCGCAGGTTTTCATGCCAGTGACCGTGGCTTTGGCATTGCATCTCTGAATGAGGACAATTATACATGGGTACTTTCCCGCCTGGCAATCGAATTGGATGAAATGCCTTATCAGTATGAGGACTTTTCGGTTCAGACTTGGGTGGAAAATGTTTATCGCCTGTTCACCGATCGTAATTTTGCCATTATGAATAAAGAAGGCAAGAAAATCGGTTACGCTCGTTCCGTGTGGGCGATGATCAGTTTGAATACTCGTAAACCGGCTGACCTGTTGGCATTGCACGGGGGAAGCATTGTAGACTATGTATGCGATGAGCCTTGTCCGATAGAGAAGCCTTCGCGTATCAAAGTGACTAATACACAACCGTTGGCCACGCTGACTGCGAAATACAGTGATATTGATATTAACGGTCATGTGAATAGTATCCGTTACATCGAGCACATACTCGATTTGTTTCCGATCGATTTGTATAAAACCAAGCGCATTCGTCGTTTTGAGATGGCGTATGTGGCTGAAAGTTATTTTGGAGACGAACTGACTTTCTTCTGCGATGAAGCCAATGAAAATGAGTTTCACGTAGAGGTGAAGAAGAACGGCAGCGAAGTGGTTTGCCGGTCGAAAGTGATATTTGAATAAAATAGAATATAAAATCAATTAATAACGGATGGCGTAAGCCATCAAAACTAAAAACAAAAAGAAAAATGGCACAGTTGAATTTTGGCGGTACTATTGAAAATGTAGTGATCCGTGATGAATTTCCATTGGAGAAAGCTCGTGAAGTATTGAAAAATGAAACAATCGCTGTAATCGGTTACGGCGTTCAGGGTCCCGGACAAGCATTGAATTTGCGTGATAACGGTTTCAACGTAATCGTTGGTCAGCGTCAGGGAAAGACATATGATAAAGCAGTAGCTGACGGATGGGTTCCGGGGGAAACTTTGTTCGGAATCGAAGAAGCTTGCGAAAAAGGTACAATCATCATGTGTCTGTTGTCTGATGCGGCTGTTATGTCTGTATGGCCGACAATGAAACCTTACTTGACTGCCGGAAAGGCTCTTTATTTCTCTCATGGTTTTGCTATCACTTGGCATGATCGTACAGGGGTGGTTCCTCCTGCCGATATTGATGTTATCATGGTTGCTCCTAAAGGTTCGGGTACTTCATTGCGTACCATGTTCCTCGAAGGTCGTGGCTTGAACTCTTCTTACGCTATCTATCAGGACGCTACGGGTAAAGCTTACGATAGAACAATTGCTTTGGGTATCGGTATCGGTTCAGGGTATCTGTTTGAAACAACTTTCCAACGTGAAGCAACTTCCGACCTGACAGGTGAACGCGGTTCGTTGATGGGTGCTATTCAAGGTCTGTTGTTGGCACAGTATGAGGTGTTGCGTGAAAACGGTCATTCACCTTCCGAAGCCTTCAATGAAACAGTAGAGGAACTGACTCAGTCGTTAATGCCGTTGTTTGCAAAGAACGGTATGGACTGGATGTATGCAAACTGTTCTACTACTGCTCAACGCGGTGCTCTTGACTGGATGGGCCCGTTCCATGACGCTATCAAACCGGTAGTTGAAAAACTGTATCACAGTGTGAAGACCGGCAACGAAGCGCAAATTTCTATTGACAGTAACTCACAGCCGGATTATCGTGAGAAACTGAACGAAGAACTCCGCCAGTTGCGTGAAAGCGAAATGTGGCAAACTGCTGTTACTGTACGCAAACTTCGTCCGGAGAACAATTGATTTGATAGGATTATACAAGTTTGATACAAAAGGAGAAGAGCCGATGGCTTTTCTCCTTTTTTAAATATATAGATGTTGTGACTATATAATACAACTTCTTGTTTATCTTTGTGGCAACATTCGATAGCAATATAGAAAATGTAAGAAGAAGATATAAAAATATTGTTTATTTTAATCCTCCTTTTTTATGAATGCCATAAGTCTTTTGTAAAAAGGATGTTTGGTAAGTGTGGCGGCTTCTCCCAGAATCACCAGTTTCATGCGTGCTCGTGTGATCGCTACATTCATTCGTCTTAAATCATTCAGAAATCCGATTTGCCCTTCCTCGTTGGCGCGGACGAGGCTGATAAAAACGACATCCCGTTCCTGTCCTTGAAAACCGTCCACTGTATTTACTGTGATGAGGCTTCGGAGAGGGCGCAAGAAACTGCTTCCTTTAATTTTACTTCTCAAATATTGCACTTGTGCTTTGTAGGGTGAAATCAGTCCGAAATCAATCCTTTCCTCTAAAATTCGTTCCTTTCCGATCCGGTTGATATAGGCTTCCAGCTCCTCCAAGAGCAGATTAGCCTCCTGCTTGTTGATGCGTCCGAAACTTTCGCCTACAAATTCCTCGTGAAATTCCATTTCAGAAGTGTCAATCCAGCTCATGGGGCTGTCGAAATCGAGGATTCCCCGATAACGTACCTCCGGAGCAGCCTCCAGTTCTCCCTGATAAAACCAGTCGGAAGGGAACTGCATGATAGCTTCGTTCATTCTATATTGCACTTTCAGCAACGAGACAGAGGACGGTTTTTGCCGAACCACCTTCTCCATTAATGTATATTCCAATCCTCCACGAGCGGCTTCTATACATTTTATGGTAGGCGGAAGCTGGCAATGATCTCCGGCGAGAACCACCCGGTCTGCTTTTCGGATGGCTATCCAGCAGGCAGCTTCGAGTGCTTGCGCAGCTTCGTCGATAAATAAAGTCGGGAAACGGCGGCCATTGAGCAGGCGATGGTTGCTACTGACTAAGGTCGAGGCAATCACGCGGGCACTGTCGAAGAGGTCGGCGTTAATTTGAATCTCAAGCTCGGTAGCACGGTCGCGTAGACGGCTCATACGACTGCGTATCCCTTCCCGTTCCTCATAACTTCCCCGCCGCATTCGTCCTCCCATTTCGCGGATGGACTTGCGGATTCCCCAAAGTTCCGGATACGCCGGATGGTTCTCAAACCGGCGTTCGTAGGTGAAGGATAACATTTTGTCATTTACGCGGGTAGGATTTCCAATGCGGAGCACCGGAACACCCCGATCTACAAGTTTCTCGCAAATCCAGTCGACGGCAGTATTACTTTGAGCGCACACCATCACTTGTGGTTCGCGGTGCAGTGTCTCATAAATCGCTTCGACAAGTGTTGTTGTCTTTCCCGTTCCCGGAGGACCGTGCACAATAGAAACATCACGTGCGCAAAGCACTTTATTGACAGCCGTCTCCTGCGTACTGTTCAACCAAGGAAAACGTACGGGGTATAATTCGCGAAATCCGGGCTTTAGCGTTCCCAGCAACGTGTCGCGCAGTTCGGCAAGGCGATTGCCTTTGGCACGGATCACGTCCTCCAGTGCTTCAAACATAGCGCGATAGGAAGTCTCATCAAAGTAAAGCTGTACGCCCAGCACACCGTCGGTTTGTAGTTCCATCAATGCCCCTGCTCCGGGGAGCACGACTACCATTCGTTCTTCGTCTGCATAACTGACGGTTGCGGTGAAATTCAGATATTTCACTTTTCCGTCGAATGACTGGTGGAAAAAGGAAACGGGACGGCCGAATTCAAAAGAGTGTTCTATCTCTTTATTTTCGCTTCTTGTAATATCTACAACAAATTGATTCAGAGAATTATAATAACTTCGGCCGAGAGAGACAGGATACCAGCAAAGACCGCGTTTCACTTTTCGGGCAATACCCATCGTTTCAGTCTGCCGTTTGAATTCCTCTTTCTCATATTCGTACTCCATCCGTAAGAGGAGTTGTTGTTGCTGAAGGTCGGCTATCGGATTTTTCGGATTATTATTCATAATAGGCGCAAAGGTAACAATTCTTCTTCCCGAGACGAAAATTTATTTCATTTTGTTAAACATTACTCGAACGTCATTCGTTATTTTAATAGATAGACTAAAAAAACAAAAAGTGATATGGTATACGATGCAACTATGTTAGAAGCTTTCTACACTGCTTATAAAGGAAAGGTAGAACACGTACGGGCTATATTGAAACGTCCTTTGACGTTGGCCGAAAAAATACTGTATGCCCATTTGTATGATGTGGCTGATGTGAAAGATTACCAGAGAGGGGAAGATTATGTGAATTTTCGTCCCGACCGTGTTGCGATGCAGGATGCGACAGCCCAGATGGCTCTGCTTCAATTTATGAATGCGGGCAAAGATCAAGTTGCTGTGCCTTCTACGGTGCATTGTGACCATTTGATACAAGCGTATAAAGGTGCAAAAGAAGATATTGCCACTGCAAGGCTGACCAATGAAGAAGTGTACGATTTCCTTCGTGACGTATCTTCCCGCTACGGAATCGGTTTCTGGAAACCGGGAGCTGGAATTATCCATCAGGTTGTACTCGAGAACTATGCTTTTCCCGGTGGAATGATGGTAGGGACCGACTCGCACACGCCAAATGCGGGTGGACTAGGCATGGTTGCTATCGGGGTTGGCGGTGCGGATGCGGTGGACGTCATGACCGGTATGGAGTGGGAACTCAAAATGCCGAAAATCATCGGTGTCCGCCTGACCGGAAAACTGAACGGCTGGGCTTCTCCGAAAGATGTGATTTTGAAACTTGCCGGAATTCTTACCGTAAAAGGGGGAACGAACGCCATTATCGAATACTTTGGTCCAGGAACCGAATCGCTCTCGGCTACCGGGAAGGCGACCATTTGTAACATGGGGGCCGAAGTGGGGGCTACCACCTCATTGTTCCCGTTTGACGAGCGTATGGCTACCTATTTGAAAGCTACCGGAAGAGAGCGGGTGGTTGAACTGGCAGAGACCGTTGCCGCTGACCTTCGTGCTGACGATGAAGTGGCGGAGGAACCGACTAAGTATTACGACCGCGTCATTGAAATAGACCTGTCTGAACTCGAGCCTTATATAAACGGCCCTTTCACACCGGACGCTGCCACTCCTATTTCCAAGTTTGCGGAGAAGGTGTTGTTGAACGGTTACCCGCGTAAGATGGAAGTGGGATTGATCGGTTCGTGTACCAATTCGTCCTATCAGGATTTGAGCCGTGCCGCTTCTCTGGCGAAGCAGGTTGCCGAAAAGAACCTGAGTGTAGCCGCTCCGTTGATTGTGAATCCGGGTTCGGAGCAGATTCGTGCCACTGCCGAGAGGGATGGAATGATAGAAGCTTTTGAACAGATAGGAGCTACAATTATGGCAAACGCCTGTGGCCCTTGTATTGGGCAGTGGAAACGTGAGACGGATGATCTGACGCGGAAAAATTCAATTGTCACTTCCTTCAACCGTAACTTTGCCAAACGTGCCGACGGCAATCCGAATACATACGCTTTTGTCGCTTCTCCGGAACTGACGATGGCACTGACAATTGCGGGTGACCTCTGTTTCAATCCTTTGAAAGACAGACTGGTGAATCATGACGGCGAGAAGGTGAAGCTGTCCGAACCGGTGGGAGATGAACTTCCTTTGAACGGCTTTGCGCAAGGAAACGAGGGTTACGTTGCTCCTCATGGAGGAGAGACGGAAATCAGGGTGAAGCCGGATTCACAACGCTTGCAACTGTTGGCTCCTTTCCCAGCTTGGGATGGTCAAGATTTATTGAATATGCCTTTATTGATCAAAGCGCAAGGCAAATGTACTACTGATCATATTTCGATGGCAGGTCCGTGGCTCCGTTTCCGGGGACATCTGGAAAATATTTCGGATAACATGTTGATGGGAGCTGTCAATGCCTTCAACGGTGAGACGAACAAGGTTTGGAACCGTTCTACCAACACTTACGGAACTGTTTCCGGTACGGCAAAAATGTATAAGTCCGAAGGAGTGCCGTCTATTGTCGTGGCCGAAGAAAATTACGGTGAAGGCTCCAGTCGTGAGCATGCGGCTATGGAACCGCGTTTTCTGAATGTACGTGTCATTCTCGCCAAGAGTTTTGCCCGTATTCATGAAACGAATCTGAAGAAACAGGGTATGCTTGCCCTCACTTTTGTAGACAAAGCCGATTATGATAAAATTCGTGAACACGACCTTCTGTCCGTGCTTGGTTTGGTGGACTTCGCTCCGGGACGCAACCTGACTGTCGTTCTCCATCACGAAGACGGGACGAAAGAGAGCTTTGAAGTGCAACACACTTATAATGAACAGCAGATAGCTTGGTTCCGTGCCGGTTCTGCCTTGAATGCCAGATAATTTAAAAAAGACAAGAAAAATAAAAATCATGAGCAAAATAATTATGCAAGCAGATGGTACGCTGTCAGTGCCCGATGTGCCTACCGTACCTTATATTACCGGTGATGGAGTGGGAGCGGAAGTTACTCCCTCCATGCAAGCCGTAGTCAATGCAGCTGTTCAGAAAGCGTACGGTGGAAAACGCCGTATCGAGTGGAAAGAAGTGTTGGCGGGAGAACGTGCCTTTAATGCGACAGGTTCTTGGCTACCGGAGGAGACGATGAAGGCATTTCAGGAGTATCTGATTGGTATTAAAGGTCCGTTGACGACGCCTGTCGGAGGCGGTATCCGTTCGTTGAATGTGGCGTTGCGCCAGACGCTTGATTTATACGTCTGTCTTCGTCCCGTCCGTTGGTATCCGGGAGTACAGTCGCCGGTGAAAGCACCCGAAAAAGTAAATATGTGCGTGTTCCGTGAAAATACGGAAGACATTTATGCGGGTATTGAATGGGAAGCAGGCACTCCGGAAGCGGAAAAGTTTTATAAATTCCTGAAAGACGAGATGGGTGTGACAAAGGTACGTTTCCCGGAGAGCTCCTCTTTCGGTGTGAAACCGGTTTCGCGGGAAGGTACGGAACGTCTCGTGCGTGCTGCTTGCCAATACGCGTTAGACCATCATCTGCCTTCCGTCACGTTGGTTCACAAGGGAAATATAATGAAGTTCACCGAAGGCGGTTTCAAGAAATGGGGCTACGAATTGGCTCAGCGTGAATTTGCCGACGCGTTGGCAGACGGACGATTGGTAATTAAGGATTGCATTGCCGACGCTTTCCTGCAAAATACGCTTCTGAGCCCTAAAGATTACTCGGTCATAGCCACTCTGAACCTTAATGGAGACTACGTTTCCGATCAATTGGCGGCAATGGTGGGTGGTATCGGGATTGCTCCCGGAGCCAACATCAATTATAAAACGGGGCATGCCATCTTTGAAGCCACGCATGGAACAGCGCCTACTATTGCGGGCAAGGATGTGGTGAATCCTTGCTCTATCATACTTTCGGCAGTCATGATGCTTGAGTATTTGGGTTGGAAAGAAGCGGCAACTCTTATCGAGAAAGTTTTGGAACAGAGTTTCTTGGATGCGCGTGCCACCCATGACCTCGCCCGTTTCATGCCGAATGGAGTCTCCCTCTCCACTTCCGCTTTCACCCGTGAAATCGTGGAAAGAATAGAAAAATAGAAGTAACGAATAAAGACAAAGAAAATGAAGAAAGAGTACTTGATTTACAAGCTTTCCGAAGAGATGAAGGAAGCTACCCGGATTGACAATGAATTGTTCCCCAAATTTGACGTGAAGCGCGGACTGCGTAACGAAGACGGCACAGGAGTTCTGGTAGGTCTGACTAAAATCGGTAACGTGGTTGGTTACGAACGTGTTCCGGGAGGCGGATTGAAGCCTATACCGGGAAAATTGTTCTATCGCGGTTATGACGTGGAAGATATTTCTCATGCCATTATCAAGGAGAAACGTTTCGGCTTTGAGGAAGTGGCCTACCTGCTGCTTTCGGGACGCTTGCCGGACAAGGAAGAACTGCTTTCTTTCCGTGAACTGATCAACGACAACATGCCGTTGGAGCAGAAGACGAAAATGAATATTATTGAGTTGGAGGGAAGCAATATTATGAATATTTTGTCGCGCAGCGTGCTCGAGATGTACCGTTTTGATGCGAATGCGGACGATACCTCCAGAGACAACCTAATGCGCCAAAGTATTGAGCTGATTTCGAAGTTTCCCACTATCATTGCATACGCTTATAATATGCTTCGTCATGCTACTTTCGGGCGTTCTCTGCATATCCGCCATCCGCAGGAAAAGCTTTCTATTGCCGAAAATTTCTTATATATGCTGAAGAAGGACTATACCGAATTGGATGCTCGCACACTCGACTTGTTATTGATTCTTCAGGCAGAGCACGGTGGAGGTAACAACTCTACCTTTACGGTCCGTGTCACTTCCTCTACAGGAACGGATACCTACTCGGCCATCGCTGCCGGTATCGGTTCGTTGAAAGGTCCGCTTCATGGAGGAGCGAATATCCAAGTGGCGGATATGTTCCACCACTTGAAAGAAAATATCAAAGATTGGACGAATGTGGATGAAATAGATACTTATTTCACTCGTATGTTGAACAAGGAAGTGTACAATAAAACCGGACTTATCTATGGTATCGGTCATGCTGTCTACACCATTTCCGATCCACGTGCACTTCTGCTGAAGGAACTTGCCCGTGACCTTGCCCGTGAGAAGGGCAGAGAGAGTGAGTTTGCTTTCCTCGAACTGCTGGAAGAACGTGCTATCGCTACTTTCGGACGTGTGAAGAACAATGGAAAGACGGTATCCAGCAATATTGATTTCTATTCCGGTTTTGTGTACGAAATGATCGGACTGCCGCAGGAAATTTTCACTCCTTTGTTCGCAATGGCTCGTATTGTCGGCTGGTGTGCACACCGTAATGAGGAACTGACCTTTGACGGAAAACGTATTATTCGTCCTGCTTATAAGAACGTTCTTGAGGAACTGGCCTATGTTCCGATCAAGAAACGCTGATCCGCATCGATCCTTTTTCTATATAATGTAAAATGTTCCCCGAATAGATATTGAGTCTCGATTCTGTTCGGGGAACAGTGTGAATGACACGGCTTTTTCATTTAAGCTTTGATTTAGGGATATAATCTCCCTACCCATGCCAGTGCGGCATGGGAGCTAATCCAGTTGTTGATAATCAATAATTTACAAATATATCAAATCTAAATTTTTCTCATTTTTGAGCCAGAAAATGTAACACCTTAGTGAAGCTTACCGATAATTCCCTTGTTATCTCAGCTGTACCTTTTCGCTTATCTGATATTTTTTTCCTTCTGTTCTTCCAAACAGCAATCAGTGCCAAGACCATCCTTTGAATTGTGTCGAGGTTTCTAGCCGCCCGTTCAGCCTTACGCTTTATACTATCCTGCCGGAGGTTTCGGTCAAGATCCCAGTGCATGCTTTCAATAGCCCAATGCTGTTTGGTTATCTGACTAAGCCGCTCTGCACTGCTATCCAGGCTTGAAATGTACAGTCGCTGTTCAGATGTAGTCTTGCCATCAGACTTTTTCTCGGTAGATGTGAGTATTTCTATAACAGTCAAATTGCCATTCCATTTTTCCTTGTCGACAATAAGTTCTTCCCCACGGTATATACGGCATATCCTTGACTCAATCCTGCCGTGTTCCAAGTATGGACCTTCCTTGTAGACATCAGTGGGGGTGGCGGTCTTTATAGAGTCTTCAAGGCCATAACGCAAAGATCTTTGATTCGCCTTGAGTTCGATCACGAAGTCTGCTCCCTTATCTCTAATCTTGTCTATTATTACCTTTTGGAATGACATGGCATCTGCTGTGACTACACATCCTGACACGTCTAGTTTGTCCAATAACCGGGGCACGGATTTGATTTCATTACTTTTCTCCTTGCAAACATCAGTAGCCAGAGTAAAGCCCGAACCAAGTGAGTATGCAGATACGATATCAGGGTTACGTCCGTTCTCGTACAAGGTACCTCGCATGGCCTTGCCATCAATACAAATGATATCAGTTGCCGAAGAGGATATTTCCTTGCGGAAAACGTCTGCAAAAGCAGACATTCGGTCAGCCATCTTTTCATCGTCTATGCTTTGAAACACACGGCAAAGCGTAGCTTCTGACGGCAAACCATATGGAAATAGCCCTTTCGCCTGCAGGCGTTTCAAGTGGCGTTTGCCAAATTGAAGTATTTCAGCTCTGGTAATACACTTGCTGAGCCTCCCCAATATGACAAGCATGAGTATGTCTTCAAGTTTGTGTTTGAAGTTTCCCCTGCTTGTTCTGCGGTATTCAGGGACTGAGGATACAAATTTTCTCAAATGAGTCATGATGCTGCCACGAAGACAGTCAAGGTGTTTCTTCTTTAGTAGTATTGTACGTAAAAACTTGTATATCAATAAAATAAATCGTATTTTTGCTATCGCAAAAACAAAGGCGGAAGACAATATTAACACCATATCTTATTGAATTCCGCCTAAAAAAAAATAAAAATGAACGATAAGAAGAAACACCTAAGGCGGTGCTTCCGCATCGCTGCGCACGAATATAAGGAATTTTACTGCAATAACAAGCGATGAACAATATTTCTTAAATGAAAAAGCCGTGCCTTTTAAGAAGAAATAATACTCTCATTAGAGCGTCATATTGAAGAAAAAATGTATCTTTGCAATTGTTAAGACATAATTTGTGTTTTAGCAGACATAAGAAAGCGTTTTTGCTTTGTCCCGAAACTGAAATTCGCCAAATTTTAATCAAGAGGACGAAGACAATATGACGCTCATTCTGTTTTGTATATGTATATACAGATTTCACTGTATCCATATATCAAAATGGCGTGAGAGTATTGTTTCTTCTTGTTCATTCTTGGTTAGGCGTTTGGCGATGCCTCAGTTTCGATGAACTGGCAGACAAGTCTCACGCCTTTCTTGTATCCAATCACTAATAATATTCATTGCTGACTTAGAGAGACTTATAAGCTTTATTTTTGTTGATATTATGAAAAATGAATTAACTTCCTTAAGTCAGGAAGTCATTTTGAATGCACTTGATTGGGCTTATGACAAAGCCGTTAATGGGGTTCGTGGCTTAGACTCGGCTCAAGACATGGCGGATGATTATCTAAAAGGAGAGGGGGCACTGATAGATAAAGTGAATTCTCTTATCAGATGGCAAAATACTAAAGCCGGCACAAGCGGATTCATAACAGGATTAGGAGGGCTTTTAACTTTACCATTAACTCTTCCTGCTAATATAACTAGTGTTCTTTATGTTCAGATTCGTATGGTTGCTGCCATAGCAATTATGGGAGGGTATGATGTAAAAGACGATCGTGTACGGTCAATTGTATATTCATGTATAGCGGCAAGTTCAGCTGCTGAAGTCGCAAAAAACTTTGGAATTAAACTAGGTAATAAGTTAGCTATGCAAGGAATCAAAAAAATATCAGGGGAGACTTTGAAAAAGATTAATCAAGCCGTTGGATTTAGATTGCTTACTAAGTTTGGACAAAAAGGTTTTGTTAATCTTGGTAAAACAATCCCTTTTATAGGTGGCATTGTAGGTGCGACTTTTGATGTTGTTGCTACTAATACAGTTGGAAATGTTGCAAGAAATACATTTATAATAGAAAATCTATAATTACTAGTCATGAAAGAAATAAAATTTATTGTGATCATAATGCTCGCATGCATTATGTCTATATGTGGATTTGCTCAAAATAGCAACGAACAAGATTTGCTCAAAGAAGCGAACTTGGGAAATTCTGAAGCACAATATAAAATGGGAAAGTGTTTAGGTGATAAAAAAGAATACACGCAAGCTTTTGAATGGTATTCTAAAGCTGCTGCACAAGGATTTGCTCCAGCTGCATATATTATAGGCTATTATTATGAAAATGGAATGGGTGTAGAAAAGAATACAGCTAAAGCATTTGAATGGTGGTCTAAAGCAGCCGCACAAGGATTTGCTAAGGCTGAATATGCTATAGGCCGTTGTTATGAAAAAGGAATGGGTGTAGAAAAGAATAGGGCTAAAGCTTTTGAGTGGTATTCCAAAGCAGCTGCACAAGGAAACGCCAATGGACAATATATGTTAGCGTTTTATTATGAGAATGGAGGAGTGTTTGGTGTACCTGGCGTATTTAAGAATTTGAAGGAAGCATTTGAATGGTATTCTAAAGCTGCGACGCAAGGGCATATTGGTGCACAACGTAGGCTGGCATATTTTTATAGTCGGGGAATAGGTGTGGAAAAGAATAATGATAAAGCCTCTGAATGGACATCTAAAGCAGATGCACTGGTAGCTGCGAAAGCAAAAAGAAACGCAACTAAAGTTTCTGAATGGTACTCTAAGGCAGCATCAGGGGATGCTAATTCACAATATAACTTAGCGATTGCTTATAGAGATGGAATAGGTGTAGAGAAAAATAATATTAAAAGCTGTATATGGATGTCTAGAGCTGCAAATAATGGTTCTCTCGCTGCCCAAATATATTGGATGAAGCACTATCAAGAGAGGGATGGAGATGCGAGCTTGAAGATGAAATATATATTACTAGCTTCTCGACAAGGCTCAGAAGAAGCAAAAGAGCTATTTAGACAAGTTGCGGGAATGCCGTACGCTCAATTAGATACTACTTATAGAAGTAAAATCAAAACATATGTGGGAGAATACACTTTACCTACTTTACGGGCGCCTTATGATATTAATTTGAGTAATTGTCACTGCCGCTATCAATATTACGAGGTTGGAGATGTACGGATATATCATGGAATATTTGAAGTCCAATCTAATGAGTCAGTTCGTACAAAAGAAGGGAAGACAATTCCCTTATTCACAATCAAAGGACATTTTAAAGATGGCTATAGGGATGGTATTTGGGTTGTAGAGCTTCATCATGGTGGTAGTGGACACTGGTTAAAAGTTCCATATCGAGATGGAAATATAGATGGTCTTTGGAAAGAAAATTGTGGAGGGGAGATCAACGCTGAATATGAAAATAACATTTTAAGTAAATTTTCATGGAAATATAAAGATGGAAGATATACTGAGGCTTATCTGGATGATGAAGGTTATATGCATGGAGAATATATTTTTCATGGTAAAAAATATATTTATAAGGGAAATTTTATTCATGGAATATCAGAAGACTATTCTGAATTGAATATACAAACCGGTGATATAGAAAGAAAAATTATAAGTGCAACAAGAACAGATGAATATATGGAATTATGCCTATTTGATTCGATTCTTGGGGCGTTTATGCATCATACTTTTCAGAGGGGGCTTGCGATGATTTCATGGGATGGTAAAAGAGCTTCTCCTACATATAAAGGGAAATTAAAATACAGAATTAATAAAAAATAAAGTGAGCCTAAATTACGGCTATAATTGGATATTACTTTTGTCTTTATTGCCAATAGCTTGGCAAGGTTTTGTTACTCTATTGGCAACGCCTTGCCACTATATAGGCAATACCTTGTCATAGGCATGGCGATATATCGGCAAAGTTATTACATGATTGACTGTGAATTAAAACAAATCAGTACAATTGCGTCGTTACATCGGTAAGGATATCAAGCTAATTCCTTGTTCGGGTGTATCAGATATATTTTCCAGTGGTTAATTCTTTCTTGAGAAATAAGTAAACATACTTGGGACTTTGAGTATATAGCTCTATTTCAGGATCATCTAATTTCTGGAAAAGTTCTGAATGATAAATGGTTCTTAACTGTTTGCATATCCCAATTATAATCATTCATCAAATAAATAGTCATTTGACTGACGATATTTTGCACTAAATATTCTTTAGTATTCATATTCTTCTGAGTAATTAATTTAATGCTTTTTCATCAAATTCGTATTTAAGAACGTATGGAGAAGTATTTGGGCTTTTAGCTTTACGAAGAGCCATGTCTTTTGCCTGTTGCTCTAAATCGGTTAAATAAAACCCTCTTCCAAAGTCTTTATATGGCATACATTGTTCTAAATCTATAGACTGAATGTCTATGTTAGTCCCATGATATAAAATCATTTCAGCTCTCCTCCATTGTTTTTGCAGATAACAACCAAATCATGAATAGCATCTTCTATTGATAATAAATGTTCGGCTTCGTAGCATTCGTCTAAAAAAGTCAAGCCGCCATATCGATCTAGATAGTTGAAAACTTCTAGCAAAGACATTTTGTACTGCTTTGCAAAAGTTGCAATGCAGTAATTTGTATATTTTATTTTATTGTCATTGACCTGTCCCATAAGTTTTTATCAACTTTATAACAAAGAAACAAATTAATGAGCAAAGTTGCAAATGTATTAATCGTTTTTTATTAGAGAGCCTTATAATAAAGACTTCTAGTAACTATTCCGCCGTATGCAGTATAAATGTGGTGGCTCCGATAGTCACAATAGCTCCATCTTCGATGCGGATACGGTCTTTATCACCCAAGATCTCATTCATGAGAAATGTACCTGTCAGGCTGGGAGCGTCCCGCAAAGTATAGATTAGTTTTCCTTGCTTATTGCGCTTGACATTGATAATGCAGTGGCGGCGGTCCATGCTCATGTCTCCGCTTTCGATGGGAGTATTGATGACTGTTCCTACACAACGCCGTCCTATCACGTTGTCACCCTCTTGTAGTGGAAGTACTTGTTTGAATCCGAATATATTCTCAATTACTGTGATATATCCGAATTCTTCTTTATGGGATTCTGCCTCTTCTTCCAGATTCTCTTCTTTCCGGAGAGCTTTGACTTTACTTTTTCCAAGCCGGATACTGAATTGCTTGCCGCAATGCTCGCATACAAATACAAGTGACTGACCTTCACTATACTTGGTTTCATCAAAATAAAGGTAATTCTCACATTTGGGACAAAGAACTCGTTTCATGCTTTTTAAAAGGGATTTTTATTTTGCCAGTAACCAGGCATTTTTGTAAGTTTCGTTTTTTCTAAGCTCCAACAACTGTTTCGTCGCTTCTTCACGGTTGCTGAATGAGCGGATACTGACACGTACTTTACCATCGGTATTCAGCGCTTTTGCTTCCGCAAATCCTTTGGCATTTAACCGGTTTGCCATAGCTTCCGCATCTTTAAGGCTGATACCTCCCGCTACTATAATATGGTAAGGATGATTCGTATTAGCTTGTGGCTTTACCGATGGCGCAGGAACTGTTTGCGGTTTCGCCACTTTAACTTCTTTCACAGCAATGGGCTTTGATGTTTTAGCTTTCTTGGCTCTCTGTGGTCTCGCATCGTTCTTTACCGGAACAGGAGTCATTGCAACCGACTGTTCTTCTATTTGTTCAAAAAGTTCGTTAGGTAACAACTGTGCGTAATTGTTCTTCTGAACGTAGGTATTCTCTACCGGAGTGGAAAAAGCGAAGAACAACACAATGGCGGCAATCATGGCTGCTGCATTGCGGAGGAATGTACGGTTGATACTGATTTCATAAGTCTTCTTTTCTTTCTCCGGATTGAGTGGTATTAACACTTTTTCCTTTTGTGGCAAGGCGGCAAGCTCGTGCATCTCAAAAGAATCCAATCCGTATAAAGAAGGAGTGGTTAGCTTATAATCGTACGGAATGAACTCGTAATTGCCATAAATATTATAATGGATTTCACCGATATTCTCCAGATGGGCTTTGCCTTCTTCATGAAGAAGGGAGATGAATTCGTTCACCTCTTTTTCTACTATGCGGCTGGCGTCAGCGAAGCTAGTGTCGTGAACGGCCATATATGATTGCACCAACACTCCGTCGTTCAGTTTCAGTTGCGGATTGAATCCTATCGTACGGGTAGGAGGTAAGAAAAGATTTTCTTCTTTTACATGAGTTGCAGGTGCGTAATGTGCAACGAATCCACCAAATCCCGGAACGATGACGCAGTCGTTTTCCAGCAATAAAACCTCTATATGTTGTGCTAATTCAATCATGTGTGCAAAATTAAGAGATAAATTGAATATATCCCAGAAAACTACGAAAAAATCACTACTTTTGCATCGTTTTATTTATAACCATCGACAATGAACTATATACAGACAGAAATAGACGGAGTATGGCTGATAGAGCCTAAAGTTTTCTCCGACGAACGTGGCTACTTTATGGAAGCTTTTAAGAAAGAGGAGTTTGAGGCTAATATCGGTCCTGTTGATTTTGTACAGGATAATGAATCCAAGTCTTCCTTTGGGGTATTACGCGGATTGCATTATCAGAAAGGTGAACATAGCCAGGCTAAACTGGTTCGTGTTATCAAAGGAGAAGTGTTGGATGTTGCTGTGGATTTGCGTAAATCATCGCCTACGTTCGGAAAGCATGTATGTGTGTTGTTGAGCGAAGAGAATAAGAGACAGTTTTTCATTCCACGTGGTTTTGCGCATGGATTTGCCGTATTGAGCGACGAAGCCATTTTCACATACAAGGTAGATAATAAGTATGCTCCGCAAAGTGAGGCTTCCATTATATATAATGATGCGACATTGGGGATAGATTGGCCGCTTGCCGAGTCGCAGATGTTGCTATCTCCTAAAGACAAGGAGGGAACGGCTTTCAAAGATGCGGTGTATTTTGAATAACTTCTGGATAGACAATAAATAAAGATATGAAAATAGCAATTGTAGGAACCGGATATGTAGGTCTGGTGACAGGTACATGCTTTGCTGAAATTGGCGTGGATGTGACTTGCGTAGATACTAACAGTGAGAAAATCGAATCTTTGAAAAAGGGTATCATTCCTATTTATGAAAATGGATTGGAAGAGATGGTGCTCCGCAATATGAAAGCGAAACGATTGAAGTTTACTACCTCACTGGAGAGTTGCCTCGATGATGTGGAAGTAGTATTCAGTGCTGTCGGTACGCCTCCTGATGAGGACGGCAGCGCCGATCTGAAATATGTGCTGGAGGTAGCCCGGACTATCGGTCGCAATATGAAACAATATAAATTGGTTGTTACCAAAAGTACGGTTCCGGTGGGTACTGCCGGCAAGGTTCGTGCGGTTATTCAAGAGGAGTTGGATAAGAGAGGAGTGAATATCCATTTTGATGTGGCTTCAAATCCGGAATTTCTAAAGGAAGGAAATGCGATCAGCGACTTTATGAGTCCGGACCGTGTAGTAGTGGGAGTGGAGTCGGAACGTGCGCAGAAACTGATGTCGAAGCTGTATAAACCGTTCTTGCTAAATAACTTCCGCGTTATCTTTATGGATATCCCGTCAGCGGAGATGACTAAATATGCGGCAAATTCAATGTTGGCAACCCGCATCAGTTTTATGAATGACATAGCAAACTTATGCGAGATTGTGGGTGCCGACGTGAATATGGTACGTAGCGGAATCGGTTCGGATACGCGCATCGGACGTAAATTCTTGTATCCGGGAATCGGCTATGGCGGTTCTTGTTTCCCGAAAGATGTGAAAGCCCTTATCAAAACGGCAGAACAGAATGGATATAAAATGCGGGTGCTCAGTGCTGTGGAAGAGGTAAACGAGCAACAGAAAAGTGTTCTGTTTGAAAAGCTGGTGAAGCACTTTAATGGTGACCTGAAGGGAAAAACGGTTGCTTTGTGGGGACTGGCTTTCAAACCGGAGACTGATGATATGCGTGAAGCTCCGGCTTTGATCCTGATTGATAAGCTGTTGAAGGCTGGCTGTCAGGTACGTGCGTACGATTCTGCTGCCATGCAGGAGTGCAAGCGCAGGATCGGAGATACAATCTATTATGCTTGCGATATGTATGATGCGGTGCTTGATGCGGATGCGCTGATGTTGGTTACCGAATGGAAGGAATTCCGTCTGCCCTCATGGGCTGTCATAAAGAAAACGATGGCACAGCAGGTTGTATTGGACGGACGTAACATTTACGATAAGAAAGAGATGGAAGAACTCGGATTCGTTTACTATTGCATTGGTAAATGAAAAAATAAGAGTATCTTTATGCAAAACTGGAACAAATGATGAAATATGTAGTGCTATCGTTGATGGTGATTTTTTCTGTGTCATGTGGCGGCAATAAAAATCCAAATTTTCTTGAACTGGAGGAAGAGGATATAGCTGCTAAGGAACTGTTGCAGGGAATTTGGCTGGACGATGAAACGGAGAGTCCGTTGATGCGGGTAGAGGGGGATACGATCTATTATGCAGATAGCCAAAGTGCTCCGATTACATTTAAGGTTATGCGGGATACGCTTTACACGTATGGAAATGATACGGCTTACTACAAGATAGATAAGCAGGCGGAACATATATTCTGGTTTCATTCCATTACGGACAACATAATCAAACTGCATAAATCTGAGGATCCGAATGATTCGTTGTCATTTGTTCGTCGTGAAGTGGTTATACCGACTTATACGGAAGTGACAAAACGGGATAGTGTGGTGACATACAATGGCACTCGCTATCGCGCTTATGTATATATTAATCCTACCAAAATTAGAGTTGTCAAGACGACTTATTCCGAAGACGGGATTAGTATGGACAATGTGTATTACGACAATGTGATGCACATTTGTGTGTACGAAGGCAAGAAAAGTTTGTTTGCCAGTGATGTGACCAAGCAGATGTTTGCTCAGGTTGTTCCCGCTGATTTCCTGCCGCAGGCTATTCTATCCGATACGAAGTTTGTAAAAGTAGACCGGAATGGTTTTCATTATCAAGCAGTTTTAGCCATTCCGGAAAGTTCTGTATATAGCATTGCGGAGATAGAAGTGGGTTTCGATGGTAAACTGACTATCACTTCCACTAAATAAAGAATGCTGTTCTAATTTTGTTGTCTGGGAGAGGGGCGGTTCTTACTTTTGTTGTTATTGCCGTTTTTCCCCCGAAAATTTCTTCTTTTAGGGTTGCTGCCGTACCTGCTTTTGCTGAAAGAGCGTGGCTTGTATTCCGGAGCTTCCCCTAATTCTGCCGGGATGGGAATCTTATAAATATCTTTTTCCAGGAAATTCTCAATGCTCTTGAAATTACTCTGCTCTTTTTCGCTGACAAATGTAAGCGCTACTCCATCGTTATTGGCGCGTGCCGTACGCCCGATGCGGTGCACATAATCTTCACTGTCGTGAGGGACGTCGAAGTTGATAACCAGACGAATATCATCAATGTCAATGCCGCGTGCCACAATATCTGTCGCTACCAGTATATTAACTCGCCCAGCTTTAAATTCGTGCATTACTGTTTCCCGTTGGGCCTGCTCAAGATCCGAGTGCATTTCTCCTACATTCAATTTCATCGCCATCAAAGCCTTAGCGACTTCTTTAACTTTGATTTTTGAAGATGCGAAGATGATGACACGTTCGGGAACCTCGTCGGCGAAAAGGCTACGTATAATTCCCAATTTTTGGTTTTCGTAGCAAACGTAAGCAGCCTGGATAATCTTTTCGGCAGGTTTTGAGACAGCCAGTTTTATTTCTGACGGATTATTCAGGATTGTATTTGCCAATTGCTGTATTTTGGCAGGCATAGTTGCAGAGAACATGATAGTCTGCCGTTCTTTAGGCAGGTATTTCACTATTTGCATGATGTCGTCATAGAATCCCATGTCGAGCATTCGGTCTGCTTCGTCCAAAATGAAATAAGAAACTTTGGAGAGGTCTACATATCCGAGACTCAGATGGGCGATCAGACGTCCCGGAGTCGCAATAACAACATCAGCTCCTAATGTAAGTCCTTTTTTCTGTTGTTCGAACAGAATGCCGTCATTACCGCCATATACAGCGACGCTTGATACCGGCATAAAATAGGAGAATCCTTCCATCTGTTGGTCGATCTGCTGAGCCAGCTCCCGGGTAGGGGACATGATAATGCAGTTGATCGCATCTTCCGGATGGTTTCCTTCGGATAGTTTATTTAATACAGGGAGCAGAAAAGCGGCGGTTTTACCCGTACCTGTCTGCGCTACTGCTATCAGATCTTTACCTTCAAGTATAATTGGAATTGCTTGTTCCTGAATAGGTGTGCATTCGTCAAATCGCATGGCGTCAAGCGCCTCAAGCACATTCGCGTTTAATTGTAGTTCGGAAAACTTCATTCTGTTATTTTATTTGTCCGCAAAGATAATTTATTTTTCGGTCTAATTACATATTCAAATAAGAATCTTTGAATCCAAGAAAATAGAGCACCCCATCAAGTCCGATGGTATTGATAGACTGTTTGGCATTTGCTACTACTTTGGGTTTGGCATGGAATGCTATCCCCAATCCGGCAATTCCCAGCATGGGGAGGTCATTGGCCCCGTCACCTACGGCAATGGTCTGCGCGATATCCACTTTTTCTACTTGGGCAATTAAACGGAGTAGTTCGGCTTTGCGCTTTCCGTCTACCACATCTCCCAAATAACGTCCGGTGAGCTTTCCATCAATAATTTCCAGCTCATTCGCATATACATAGTCTATACCATACTTCTTTTGCAGGTGTTGGCCGAAATAGGTGAAACCTCCCGACAGAATTGCTATTTTGTAGCCATACTTCTTCAATACATACATTAGTCTGTCTACTCCTTCTGTGATAGGTAAGTTTTCTGCAATCTCCTGCATGACGGATTCATCGAGTCCTTTCAATAAGGCTACGCGGCGGGTAAAGCTTTCGGTAAAGTCTATTTCGCCACGCATGGCGCTTTCCGTAATGGCCTTTACTTCATCGCCTACGCCGGCGCGGATGGCGAGCTCATCAATAACTTCGGTTTCGATAAGTGTGGAATCCATATCAAAGCAGATCAGACGGCGCATACGTCGATACATATTATCCAACTGAAAAGAAAAGTCCATCTCCAGTTCGCTGGCTAACTTCATCAGGCTTTCTTGCATGGCGATGCGGTCTTTGGGAGTACCTCTCACTGAGAATTCTATGCAAGCGCGTGTGCGTGCATCCGTATCGCATTCATCCAAAGGGATTCTACCCGTCAGGCGCTTGATTGCATCGATATTCATTCCTTGCTCTGCCAATACGCTGGTGGCTGCCGATATTTGACGCGCAGACAGTTTACGGCCAAGCACCGTCAAGATATAGCGGTTCTTGCCTTGCATACCTACCCAATTGTCGTATTGCTCGGTTGTAATTGGTTCGAACCGGATGGTTACTCCCAAAGAGGATGCTTTGAATAATAATTCCTTCATGATAAATCCGGAATGTCTTTCTTCACTCTTGAAAAGAATACCTAGCGATAGCGTATTATGAATATCCGCCTGCCCGATATCGAGGATAGTAGCATCATATTTAGCTAATATTTCGGTCACGGATGAGGTAAGCCCCGGACGATCTTCGCCGGTAACTCGAATCAGAATCAATTCAGTACTTGATGGTTGCATAAGAAATAGACTTTTATCCTGCAAAAGTAGAGAAAAAAGTTCGTTTTTATGCTAAATAACATAAAAAGTTATACCCAAAAAGTGAGATTTTTGCTTATTTGCTTGGAAGTTAATTTAATATTTACTTACCTTTGCACCCGGTTTCAAAAATAAAGGCTCTGATAATCAGCGGATTCCTCTTCGCCTGATGCCTGAAAAGACAACGTTTCGGGAAGAAACCACTGTTTAAGGACAGTCCCGGATGGTATTAACTAAAACCGAATTACATGAAGCATGTAAAATGGATTTTTGTTGTATTACTGATTTGTTCCTTGACCGCTTTCGTTGAGAAAGACAAACCTACCGGAGGTTTGAGTGAGGGTGATGTGGCCCCGGATTTTAAAATCGAATCTACATCGGAAGAGCAACCTGCCTTTAAGTTGGGAAATTTGAAAGGAAAGTATGTGTTGCTAAGTTTTTGGGCAAGTTATGACGCGCAATCCCGGATGCAAAACGTAAGTTTAAGCAATGCGCTTCGTTCTTCTCATAATGTGGAAATGGTTTCTATTTCGTTTGACGAATATCAGTCAATTTTTAAGGAAACCGTTCGTAAGGACCAAATAGTTACGCCCACTTGTTTCGTGGAAACAGAAGGCGAGGACTCCGGATTATTTAAGAAATACCGTTTGAACCGGGGGTTCACCAACTATTTATTGGATGGAAATGGTGTGATTATAGCCAAAAACATCTCTGCTGCAGATCTTTCTGCTTATGTAAAGGAGATTGGTTGACAATGTAGGATAGACAAAAGAGGAAATGAATACAACAAAAAAGTTCCGCCTATACTTGCTGTTTGGTAAGAATAGGCGGAACTTCTATTTAAGAGAATCTTATCATCTACTTCGGCGCCTTTTGATACAGGAAGAAGGCGATACCTGCATAAAGGATATTGGGAATCCAGACTGCAATCACAGGAGGTACATTACCGTTGATGGCAAATGTAGAAGTAATTGTCTGGAATAAGATATATGAGAAGCTCAGTCCCAGTCCGATACCCAAGTGGAGACCCATACCTCCTTTGGTCTTTCGTGACGAAAGAGAAACACCGATAATTGTCAGGATGAAAGAGGCGAACGACATGGCGATTCGTTTATGATATTCAATTTCAAACTCTTTGATATTGGCAAATCCTCTTCGTTTTTGTTTCTCAATATAGTCACTCAATTGAGGGCTGGTGAGCATTTCCTGTTGATTCTTCATGATGAGGAAGTCGGACGGTTCCATATTGATAATCGAGTCTATCCGGTCTCCTTTGGTGATTTTTTCTTTCAAGCCGTCCAACTCACGTATCATGTAGTCATGAATCGTCCATTTATGGACGGTGGTTGTATCATACGTTACACGACGTGCTGTCAAGTGAGAAACCAGTTTCTTGTCGACGAATTTATCCAACGAGAAACGGTTGCCTGTTTTCATGGCATTATTATAATTGTCAATGTATGCAATGACACCGCTATCCACTTCCAACTGTACGTTGCGTGCCGTATTCTGTTTCTTGGGTTTGATATACCGGTCTTCAAAGTTCAGGCGGGTGACGCTTCCTTTAGGGATTACGTACGAACTTAGCATAAAAGTCGTTAATGCGATAATGGCCGCAGAAATCATATAAGGACGCATCATTCTCTTGAAACTCATTCCGGTGGAGAACATGGCGATAATCTCTGAGTTCTCCGCTAGTTTTGAAGTAAAGAAAATGACGGCAATGAACACGAACAACGGACTGAACAGATTGGAGAAGTAGGGGATAAAGTTCATGTAGTATTCGAAAATGATTTTACTCCATGGCGCTTCATGTTCCATCAGTTTATCCATCTTCTCGTTAAAGTCGAATACTACTGCAATAGAAATGATCAATGCAATAGCAAATACGTATGTTCCCAAGAATTTCTTGATGATATACCAGTCCAGCCGCTTTATGAATCGATTGCTTTTCATTCCTTATAATCTAGTTGACACTTTTCTGACCATCATCGGTTTCCAGGTTGAGAAATCTCCGGCGATAATATGTTTTCGTGCTTCGCCTGCCAGCCATAAATAAAATGCCAGATTATGTATGGAAGCAATTTGCATGGCCAACAGTTCTTGTGCATGGAAAAGATGGCGCAAATACGCTTTGCTGTACAGCGTGTCTACATAGGAAGCACCGTCCGCCTCAATGGGGGAGAAATCCGTTTCCCATTTTTTGTTTCGCATATTGATGATACCGTCTTTGGTAAACAGCATTCCATTTCGTCCGTTGCGTGTAGGCATTACGCAGTCGAACATATCTACACCGCGTTCTATCCCTTCAAGGATGTTGACAGGAGTACCGACACCCATCAAATAACGGGGCTTGTCTTTAGGCAGAATCTCGTTGACAATTTCGATCATCTCATACATCTTATCGACGGGTTCGCCTACTGCCAATCCGCCGATAGCATTTCCGTCCGCTCCTTTGGAAGCCACAAACTCCGCAGATTGTTTGCGCAGATCGGGGTAAACACATCCTTGAACAATAGGGAATAGCGACTGATTGTAGCCATACTTAGGTTCGGTTTCACTAAAACGTTGTATGCAGCGGTCGAGCCATCTGTGGGTCAGCCCTAACGACTTTTTAGCATACGCATAGTCTGAATCTCCGGGAGGGCATTCATCGAAAGCCATCATGATGTCCGCTCCGATGGTACGTTCTATATCCATCACTTTTTCCGGAGTGAAGATATGCTTGCTGCCATCAATATGTGAACGGAACTCGGCTCCTTCTTCACGGAGTTTCCGGATTCCGGCTAGCGAAAATACTTGAAAACCACCACTGTCTGTCAGCATGGGGCGATTAAAACCGTTGAAGCGATGCAAGCCGCCGGCTTTCTCGATAACATCCAATCCCGGACGTAAATAGAGATGATAAGTATTCCCTAGAATGATCTGTGCCCGGATGTCTTCTTTCAGTTCTGTCAGATGCACCCCTTTGACAGTGCCCAATGTTCCCACCGGCATGAAGATAGGGGTTTGTATCTGCCCGTGGTCAGTGGTTATCAGACCGGCACGGGCATTACTTTTAGTGTCTGTATATTGTAACTCAAATGTCATTCCTGGCTGGGTTTCTTTACAGATAAATCAATGGCATCCGCTACTTTTTCATTGGTTAATGCAATGGCGAATACTTCTTTTATATCATTCACATAGTGGAAAGTCAATCCCTTCAAATACAGATCCTGAATTTCATCTATGTTCTTTTTATTCTCGGCGCTCATAATGATTTCTTTTATTCCGGCACGTTTGGCAGCAAGAATCTTTTCCTTGATTCCGCCAACCGGAAGAACCTTGCCGCGAAGGGTGATTTCTCCTGTCATAGCCAGGTTGGCTTTTACCTTTCGTTGGGTCAGAGCGGAAGCTAAAGAAGTGGCCATAGTGATACCTGCCGACGGACCGTCTTTCGGAATCGCCCCTTCCGGAACATGAATATGGATGTTCCAGTTTTCAAAGATGTCTTCGTCCAAGTCAAGGATAGAAGCGTGTGCCTTGATGTATTCAAGTGCCAGCATGGCAGATTCTTTCATCACATCTCCCAGATTACCGGTCAATGTAAGACGTCCGCCTTTACCACGACTCAGGCTCGTCTCAACAAATAGGATTTCACCTCCTACGGCTGTCCATGCCAGTCCGGTAACTACACCGGCATACTCATTGCCTTGATACTTGTCTCGTGTATATTCCGGTGCTCCCAAGAAATCGTATAGGTCGGCCGGTTTAATTTCCGTTTTAGCAAAATATCCGTCGGTTGCATACTGACGGGCTGATTTACGGAGAATCTTACCTATTTTCTTCTCTAATTCACGAACACCGCTTTCACGAGTGTACGATTCGATAATGGCTTCCAGCGTATCTTTGGGAAGTTTTATATCTGTCTTTTTAAGTCCGGTGGCTTCCAGTTCTTTCGGGACTAGATGTTTGCGGGCAATTTCAATTTTCTCTTCTGTGATATATCCGCTGACTTCAATCAGCTCCATACGGTCGAGCAATGGACCGGGAATTGTATTCAGGTTATTAGCTGTTGCGATGAACAATACCTTTGAGAGATCATAGTCCACATCCAGGAAGTTGTCATGGAACGAAGTGTTTTGTTCCGGGTCGAGAACTTCCAATAATGCAGATGAAGGATCTCCCTGGCGGTCTGCGCTGACTTTATCTATTTCATCCAAGATAAACACCGGATTAGAAGCTCCTGCTTTAATAAGGCTCTTGATAATCCTTCCCGGCATAGCGCCGATATATGTCTTGCGATGTCCACGTATTTCCGCTTCGTCATGCACACCTCCTAAAGACATACGCACGTATTTTCGTTTAAGGGCGGATGCGATGGACTTTCCGAGTGATGTCTTACCAACTCCCGGAGGTCCATATAAGCAGATAATCGGTGACTTCATGTCGTCTTTTAGCTTCAGCACAGCCAGATGTTCCAGAATACGTTCTTTTACCTTCTCCAATCCGTAATGGTCTTTATTCAACGTCTTCTCTGCATTCTTAAGATTCAGATTGTCGGTTGTATAAATGCCCCATGGGAGGTTAAGCATTGTCTGCAGATAGTTAAGTTGTACACTGTAGTCCGGTGACTGCGGATGGGTGCGTTCCAATTTAGCCAGCTCTTTCAGGAAAGTCTCTTTAACTTCCATGCTCCAATGCATTTTCTCCGCTTTATTGCGCATTTCTTCAATTTCCTGCTCTTGACCGCCGCCACCTAATTCATCTTGAATGGTTTTGATCTGCTGTTGCAAGAAATATTCACGCTGCTGCTGGTCAATATCTTCGCGAGCCCGCATTTGGATGGAGGCTTTTATTTCGGCTAACTGCACTTCACGATTCAGAAGCTCCAATAAGTGATAAGTACGTTCGCGCAAAGACTTGATACTTAATAAATCTATCTTTTCGTCTTTTTTAAACGGGAGATTCGAACAGATAAAGTTGATCAGGAACATCGGACTATTGATGTTTTTAATGGCAAATGCAGAATCCTGATGCATTGCATCTGATGACTTGATGTAACGCATTGTCAGGTCTTTGCAGGTTTCAACCAAAGCCTGGAATTCCTTATCGTCCTTACCCGGAATTTCTTCTTCCAAAATCTCAACCTCACCTTTGAGATATGGATGTGTATCGGTAATACTCTTCAAACTTAGACGCTTCATACCTTGAAGTATGACGGTTGTCGTTTGGTCCGGCATTTCCAATACCCGGACAATTCGTCCTACAGTACCTATGTTGTGCAAATCTTCCAGTTTGGGGTCTTCCGTATGAGCAGCTCTTTGACACACTACTGCTATGTCTTTATGCTTTTTCTCAGCATCACGTATGAGCTTTAATGAAGACTTTCGGCCAGCCGTGATAGGCAGGAATACTCCGGGAAATAATACCATATTACGGAGGGGGAGAACCGGAAGAATTTCACCAGATTTTATGTTTACATCAAATGCATGTTCATCGTTACCATCATAGTCGGTAATTAACGAGAAACCGTTGTCACTGACATCTTCCAATAAGTATCTTTCTTTCATCTTTTCGTTTTAATTTAGTTTATGCCATACAAATATGCATAAATCGTTTGCAAAGTTAATCGATTCTCTTTAATAATAAAGCACAGGTTTGAATAAAAACACAAAAACAATGCCAAAATGTAGGGTAATAAAGGGTAACTTCCATAATAATTATTTATTTTTGGCGGTACATAATAAATCAGTGGAATAAAACGGGTTTTAAGATCAGTGAATAAAATGTCGAATCCTTATTTTCAATTTAAGCAATTTACAGTGTGGCATGACAAATGTGCTATGAAAGTTGGCACGGATGGAGTACTTTTAGGCGCCTGGACTTCGGTTCAAGGAGCGCGTCGGGTATTGGATGTAGGTACGGGAACAGGATTGGTTGCTCTGATGTTGGCTCAACGCAGTCCGGCAGATGTGAAAATTGTAGCATTGGAAGTAGATACGGCAGCTGTGGAGCAGGCTAAAGAAAATGTAGCTCGTTCTTTTTGGAAAGAACAGATAGAAGTGGTTCAGGCAGATTTTAATCAGTATCATTCTTCCGGTAAATTTGATGTGATTGTCTCAAATCCTCCTTATTTTGTAGGCTCACTTAAATGTCCGGATGTACAAAGGAATGCTGCGCGTCATGACACTTCTCTGACTTATGAGGAACTATTGAAAGGAGTTGCCGGATTATTGGCTGAGGATGGGACCTTTACGGTTGTGATTCCGGCAGATGTGGCAGATAGGGTGAAGGGTATAGCTTCTATGTGGAATCTGTATGCAGTCCGCCAACTGAATGTGATAACTAAGCCCGGAGGTGTTCCCAAAAGAGTGTTGATCGCTTTTTCTTTTGAAAATCGGGAGTGTGTGGTCGAAGAACTGTTGACAGAAATAGCACGTCACAAATATAGCGAGGAATATATAATGCTGACTCGGGAGTATTATTTGAAGATGTAAAATAAATGAGGCTAATATTTATTGTATTAGCCTCATCTTATAATCTTCGATTTGTCTCTTTCGTCGGGGTAGCGGGATTCGAACCCACGACCCCCTGCTCCCAAAGCAGGTGCG
>ENA-UONZ01000524-UONZ01000524.1-human-gut-metagenome-genome-assembly--contig:-C93old-NODE-524-length-61387-cov-11.601040_pt1 | contig 61387 bp, 57 predicted proteins | sample MGYA00242468_ERZ724015 | MGnify/ENA metagenome assembly ERZ724015
CGGTTAGCGATGAAGATATGCTAAGACGGCTCTACGGTCTGTGATGCAGGAAAAAAGATTATCCCGAATTTTAGGAATATATCGTTCCAATCCCAGCGGAAGTGTCTTAAAAGTATGGAAAAGTTATCCCGAATCTTTTTATAAAAAGCTGGTGAATAAGCGGTTTTTTCTGAAGATTCGGGATAATCCAACTTTCGGTATAACTATCGTTTCTTTCTTCGTACCTAAGTAATACGGAAACGGAGAATTTGGCTACCTTCTGACAAAGAAAAACGCTACAAACTTTATCCGTTCATAGCGTCTTTCATACTTTGTTCAGTTGTACCGGGAACACGGCTATTCCCCCTTCTCTCTGGCGTCCAGGAGGGCCCGCGCTGTTGCGATGATGATTCCGATTTCCGTATCATTCAGGTCATCGGCCAAGGCGTCAAGCTGGCGGCGTGCCGTGGTCTTGCCGTCCACTGCCTCCCCGAAAAGGATTTGATCCACGGAAACATGGTAGCGTGCCATAAGCTCCAAAAAGATTTGGACGCTTGGGTGCTGCCCTTTGTTCTCTATGTTCGCCAGGTATCGGGGAGAGAGGAACATCTCATTTCTCACCTTGTTGCGAGATTCCTTGCGCCCGGTCCTTGCTTTTTTGATTGCCGCTCCATACGGGCGGAAGTCGATTTTCTCCACTGGTCTCCTTGACATATTCATTCACCCAGTTACATTTTACTGTTCCCTTTTTAGTCTGAATATGTCTATAGAGTTCCTGTAATTAGCTAAAATAATTCATATTTCACTTGAACGGTGAGGCAAGTTTCGATATAATAAAACCCTCTACTATAACACCAGACTTTTGAGTTATGATAGTATATTCTTGGAGATCGGAGGTGAAAGAGTGAACACATACAGAACTGCTGAAATTGCAAAGATAATAGGAATACATCCAAACACAGTACGATTATATGAGGAACTGATGTTAATTCCAAAACCCGAACGACAATCCAACGGATACCGCATATTTACCGATTTTCATATTGAACAATTTAGACTCGCCCGCCTTGCATTTCAGATCGAGGTTTTGCAAAATGGTTTGAGAAAGAAAATTGTCAAAATGATAAAGGTATCTGCTACCGGTGATTTTGACACGGCGATTTCTATTGCCACTGATTATCTGAAACAGGTCCAGAAAGAACGTGAGAATGCAGAAGAAGCGATTGAAATTGTGAAACGGATTTTATCCGGCGGTATACCAGAGAATACACACTTTTTTAAGAGGAAAGAAGTGTCGGAATATCTGGGGATTTCTATGAACGCTTTACGGAACTGGGAAATGAATGGGCTCTTGACAGTAAAGCGCAGACAAAATGGGTATCGAGTCTATACGGATGAAGATATACAAAGATTAAAAATCATTCGCTGTTTACGGTGTGCCAATTATTCGTTAGAGGCCATTCTTCGTATGCTGCGCCAATTATCAGAGAATCCCAATATAGATATTAAAAAGGCCTTGGATACACCAAAGGAAGATACCGATATTATGACCGTATGTGATAAGCTCATTTCATCACTATTGAATGCTGAAAACAATGCTGATGAAATACTTTTACGACTTCAAAAAATGAAACTCATATTTTCTTAAAGCCTCCATTTTACCACCAATGTTTTCGTTGGTGGTATTCTTTTTTTGTGACAAAGGAGGTAACGATATGCAAGAAGTAATCAAAGTGGAGCATTTATCAAAATCTTATGGAGAAATGCTTGCGGTAGACAATGTGAGTCTATCTGTAAAACGTGGAACTGTTTTCGGTTTGCTTGGTGCAAACGGAGCAGGAAAAAGTACCACGATTGAATGTATTCTGGGAACAAAGAAAGCAAACAAAGGCTTAGTCTCTATTCTTGACTGTGACCCCAGAAAAGAGCGTCGCCGCATTTTTCAGAAAGTTGGTGTGCAATTCCAGGAATGTGATTATCAGCCGGAAATCAGAGTATCGGAATTATGTGAGGAAACCGCTTGTCTCTACACTTCTCCAGCCGACTGGAGAAAACTATGCAGACAGTTTGGCATTGGAGAAAAAGAAAATAGTGCGGTAAAAAGCCTGTCTGGAGGCGAGAGGCAGCGTCTTTTTATCGTTCTTGCTTTAATTCCCAATCCGGAGATTGTATTTCTGGACGAACTTACAACAGGTCTGGATACAAAGGCACGCCGTGGCGTATGGAAGATACTTGAAGAATTGAAGGACAAAGGGCTTACTATTTTTCTGACCTCACATTTTATGGATGAAGTCGAAACTCTTTGTGATGAAATATGTATCCTCAAAAAGGGCCGCATTGTCTTTCGTGGAACCGTTGCAGGCGCAAAGGTACAAAGTGGCTGTGAAAAATTTGAGGACGCATATCTCATGCTCTCGGGCGAGGAGGTAGAAAACGAATGAGATCTTTTAGAACTCTATTAAAAAATGAACTGAAACTTAATATCCGAAACATGAATATGGTGATCTTTGCCATTATTTTGCCTTTGGTTGTACTGGTAATTTTGGGCTTTATCTATGGAACAAAGCCAGCCGCAGAGGGCGTAGCATATTCTTTTATGGACCAATCTTTAGGAGCGCTTTGTTCTATTTCCATTTGTGCCGGCGGTTTAATGGGGTTGCCCCTTGTGGTTTCTGAATACCGTGAAAGAAAAATATTAAAGCGGTTCAAAGTAACTCCGATCAGTCCAGTTCTGCTGTTAATCGTTGAATTTCTTATTTATGTACTATATACCCTGGTATCAATGGTTACGCTCATTCTGACTTCAAAAATTTTTTGGGATGTTACCATACATGGCTCATGGTTTGGATTTCTTGGGAGTTGGGCTCTCACGGTTTTCTCCACATTAAGCATTGGTTTAATGGTTGGAGGTGTTGCAAAGACCGCAAAAAGTGCAAGTGTAATCGCCTGTATTCTTTATTTCCCCATGCTGATTTTTTCCGGCGCTACACTTCCTATTGAGGTCATGCCCTCTGCAATGCAAAAGGTCATAAGTGTTTTTCCGCTGACACAAGGTATTCAGCTTATGAAAGCAACCTCTCTCGGCCTGTCGACAGAAAATATCTTAACGCCAATAATCGTTATGGTTGTGGTGACTATGGTTTGTATAGGAATAGCTATCAAGTGTTTCCGCTGGGAGTGATTATAAATATCACTTATTTTAATCAGGAACTCAATGCAATCTAAATGAAAACAACCGCCCAACGGCATATAAAAAAACCGTTGTTTCGGCGGCTGGATATTCATGCGCCAAAACAAAATACAGTAGCCTTACGGCGGTTTTGAAATAACAAATTTCAAGCCGCCGTTTTCTTTTTGAAAAATGAGACTACGGGGGGTGTGTTAAAGTCACCCTTTTTTAAGGATACGGCGGTGTCCAGGAGGTATCACCGTGTCCTTGTTCTTTTTCCATCCCCCTAACCTGTCAAAAAAAGTCCGGCCACCGCCGGGACCTGCTTCGCCTATAAATATAAACTGTGTAATCATGTAAATACTTCGGTTAATTCATTAGCGTCTATCTGCGTTTTGCAGACGGGCGCCTTTTTTTGTTTATGCGAGCCTCCGTCATACAGCGGAGCCTTTCATAAAAATTTTCTTCCTTTCGCGGTTGCCAAAATTGCCATCCCTGGATTACTGAGGCGAAAGGGAGGAAATCACCACCCCCGCACCTGCGGGCTGCGAAGGGAGGTGAGAAAATGAAAGACTCCTATGAGCAGCGTATTCAGAATCAGTTTGGCGCTTTCTGTGTCAAGGTTTTGAAGAATGAGGCCCGGCATATCCAGCGTGAATATGCCCACCTCCGGGACCAGGAAAAATCCCTGGGCGAGCTGACCGCCTCCGAGCTGGAACAGACCGCCGTATGGGACAAGCACTTTATGGACGAATATATCTTTGACGTGCAGGGACTCCCGGTTGTCGTGAACGGCAACATTCTGGCCGACGCCTTAGCGCAGCTGCCGGAGGGCAAGCGGGATGTGATCCTGCTGTCCTACTTCCTGGGAATGACGGACCGTGAGATCAGCGAAAAGCTGAACATCGTCCATCAGGCCGTATCGAAGCGGCGGCACGCTACACTGAAAGAATTGCGCGAGTATCTGGTGAAGGAGGGATTTGAATGGCCGGACGAGTGAAGCCAATCCCGGTTCCTGTGATCCTGGCGGCTGTGAATGGCGACGAGGACGCCCTTGCCGCCGTAGTCGCCCACTATCAGAGTTACATCCGGGCGCTTGCAACCAGGCCGCTGAAAGACGATTACGGTAATACATATCTGTGCGTCGATGAAGATATGCGGCTCAGGCTTGAAGCAAAGCTGATCCATAGCATTGTAACAGGCTTCAAGGTATTGCCGGTCTAAAACCTTTGGGACAGGCTTATTCTCCCTTTCACTGTCCCGACGGTCCGGCATGAAGCCTGACGGACCTTGACAAAGAAAGCCCGGCGGGAGGCCGCCGGCGCAGTATAAGGCAGACGGATACGTTCTGTCCTGTATCGAGCCATGCGTCCGGTGCGCCATGACCTCCCCTGGGAGCGAGCGATAAACACTGACCGCAAAACAGACGTGGCGGTCTGTGGGCCATGACATACAGGACAGGTTAAAGATACTCGCGCGTTGAACGCCCACAAAGCATTGCGCGCCGTACCCACAAGCATGGGCCGGGGTGAGACTCCCGTGGAGCTGTGCCAGCAGCCGTCCGTTTAGCCTGCTCTGAAAATATCAAGTTTTTCTTATTGTGAAAGGGAGGTACAAAATGACTTGTGAGAAGCAAGTCCAGGTAAAAGATAAGTTCTGTCTTACGATTGAAGAAGCGGCAGAGTATTTTAATATCGGCGAAAAAAAGCTGCGAAGGATCATTGCTGACCACATGGATTCCGGTTTAGTGATCCAGAATGGTGTAAAAATCCTAATAAAAAGGAAACGCTTTGAGGATTTCTTGACTGACCTGACTGCTTTGTAATCCTAAATCTGTAACTGGCGCACAACACATAAAATCAGACATATTGTAACATCGTGCAAACCGGAGATTATGTGTGCCTCTGAAACCAAATATAGAAAAAGAGCTTCCTGCATGATATAATGTTAATATATCGTGTGCGAGGCTCTTTTTCATGGAAAGGAGCACAATCGTGAGCGGAAAAAGGAGAGATAATAAGAACCGCGTTCTCCGCAATGGAGAGAGCCAACGCAAAGATGGACGATATGCTTTCAAATATGTCGATACCAACGGGCAGGTGCAATTTGTTTATAGTTGGAAACTGGAAAAGACCGACAAACTCCCAGCAGGAAAACGGGATGATATTTCTCTGCGGGAGAAGGAAAAGCTAATCCAAAGGGACTTGTATGACGGAATCGTGCCAAATGGCGGCGAGATGACAGTTCTCCAACTTGTAACTAAATATGTTTTGCAAAAGACGGGGGTACGTCATAATACCGAAGCGGGTTATAAGACGGTGATCAACATTATCACGAAAGAGAGCTTTGGACAGCAGAGGATTGACAAAATCAAAATATCCGATGCCAGAGCATGGCTTATTAAGCTGCAGAAGGATGGCAGGGGCTACAGTTCCATCCATTCCATCCGAGGTGTTGTGAGGCCTGCGTTTCAAATGGCCGTTGACGATGATTTGATACGCAAGAATCCATTTGATTTTCAACTTGCTACTGTAGTTGTCAATGACAGCGTAACAAGAGAAGCGATTACACGAAAACAAGAGAGAGCATTTTTGGAATTTGTCAAGAACGATAAGCATTTTTCCAGATACTATGAAGGTATCTATATCCTGTTCAAGACCGGACTTCGTATTTCCGAGTTTGTTGGGCTGACCACCCAGGATATTGATCTGAAGGATCGGACGATCAATGTCAATCATCAGCTTCAACGGACACGGACAATGGAGTATGTTATTGAGGACACGAAAACCAATGCCGGCACCAGGATTCTTCCTATGACGGATGATGTATATGAGTGCTTTAAGAAGATTGTGGAGAACAGGTCGAAGTCAAAGGTTGAGCCGATAATCGGCGGGCGGAGGGGCTTTCTGTATCTGGATAAGAACGGACGGCCGATGGTCGCTATGCACTGGGAAAAATACTTTCAGCATATCTGCCAGAAGTATAACCGCATTTACCGGGTGCAAATGCCAAAGGTAACGCCGCATGTGTGCAGACACACTTATTGTTCCAACATGGCAAAGAGTGGCATGAACCCTAAGACATTACAATACCTCATGGGACATTCGGACATTGGGGTGACGTTGAACACCTACACCCATTTGAAGTTTGAGGACGCCGAAAGCGAGCTGAAAAGGGTTGCAAGTGGCGAGTAGTAAAACCGTAAAATAGAGGTCAATTTACTACTTTTTGTACTACTTTTGGGGGCAAAGATATGCCAGACTATGCTACGATATGCCGAGACAGCAAGAAGGTGCAAGTCTCTGAAAAACCTTGAAATATCAAGGAAAACCAGCAAAATCAAGGAGTTTAGGATAGATGATAAAAATTTTATTTATTTGCCACGGCAACATCTGCCGCTCCCCCATGGCAGAACTTGTCCTAAAAGACATGGTAAAAAAATTACACAGAGAGCAGGAGTTTTTCATCGCTTCCGCTGCCACCAGCACGGAGGAGATTGGAAACCCCGTTCACCCGGGAACCCGTGAGAAGCTGCGCAGATACGGCATTTCCACAGCCGGAAAATACGCTGTTCAGATGACGCGCAAGGATTACGCTGCCTATGATTATCTTCTGGGCATGGACTCCCGCAATATTTCCAACATGCGCCGCATTGCCGGCGGCGATCCGGATGGAAAAATCTTCCGTCTTCTGGACTTTTCCGCCTCTCCCCGTGACATCGCTGACCCGTGGTATACCGGCAACTTTGATGTCACCTATGACGATATTGCAGAAGGCTGCCAGGCTTTTCTGCAGTACCTGTCTGAAAAGAAACTGTAACGGCATCGGGCCCCGGAGCATCACCTTGACGCTCCGGGGCCCGATGTACAGATTTACACTTTCTTTTTTTTCTTACCCTGCCTGTCTGTTTCCTGCCCTATTTTCCAGTTTTTAATCATTTCTCTTTTTCCATCTATCCCGTTTTTTCCCTTTTTTTGAATCTCCTCTTTCCGATGGCCTCAGTCAGAATCCTCCACCCGGGAAGCAGATAGAGATAAAAGGCAAACAGAAAGCTCATGCTTCCGGCTCCGATGGTTGCGAGAGGAACAGAACCGGCAATGGACCAGGGAATCAGGGCTGCCAGGACGATGACGGAGTCCTCCAGATCCAGAGCCAGCTCCTCCTTGTTATCATATTCTCCTCTGCACAGTTCACAGGTGAGCATGGAGGCCAGTGTCTGGTTGCAGCTGAACATGGAAGTGGCGATTCCGGCAGCGCACATGGCGGGAAAACGGCCGAATTTTTTCGACATGCCTGCCAGTATGCGCTGAATATTTTTGAGAAGTCCTGTTTCCTCCAGAATGCCCAGATAGGAGGAAGAAATCAGAACAATCAGGCCTACGTTAATCATGGAGAACAGGCCGCCGCCGGAGAGAAGCGGCACAAGCTCGCTGTCGCCCTCAGGGGTGAAGCCCGCAAACATGCAGCTGATCACCTCCCTCACCCCCATGTGCTGAACCAGAAGGCAGAGAAGGAAGCTGAGCACAGCGCTGATGGCCATTACCAGCTTAACATCCCATTTCAGCATACAGAGAATGAGAATCACGGCAGCAGGAATGACGACGTACCAGGAGAGATCAAACATCTGGTGAAATTCATCCATTAAGCCGGAGACGCCGGAAGAACTCTCCGCGCGCCCTCCAAGAAGCTGGTACAGAACGCAGGTAAGAAAAAACGGCACAATACAGGAAAGAAACATCCGCCGGATATTGTCATACAGCTTTGTTTCCGTCAGGGAAGCCACCAGGCTGGCGCTGGATGACATGGGAGAACAGCGGTCTCCGAAAAAGATTCCTGAGAGAACAGCGCCGCCTACCAGCACGGGGGAAGCTCCGTTTAATTTTGCCATGATCATGCAGATCACGCCTACTGTGCTGGCTGTACCGAAAGAGGTTCCCATAAGGAAGGAGACAAAACAGCACAGAAAAAATACGGATACCATAAAAAATGGAGGGATAATGAGCTTCATCCCGTAAAATACGATGAAGGGAATGGTTCCGCAGGCCCGCCACAGGGCGGTGAGAAAGCCGATCAGAATAAAAATCATGAGGATATTTTTTGATTTTTTTATTCCCACAGCAAGCAGCATGGCAATGTTCCGGACGCCGATCTTCATATACCGGGCATAGGCGATAAAAAGAACCAGTCCGAAAAGCAGAGCGCATACCAGGGGAAAACCAAATACCAGGCTGACGACAAGTCCGCCGAGAAAGGCTGCCAGTGTTAGATTAGCTACCATAAGTACATCTCCAGATCTAAAAATTTATGTTTCGTTTCATATCTGTGTCCGAGGGGGCAGGAAAGCCTGTCCCGTTTTTTAGCTGCAGGTAAGGCAGAAACTGAGGCGAGCGCTCATCCCTGCCCGGCTTATTTGCTCGGCGGGGCAGACAGAGACAGAAAACCGACTTCCTGCTTCCTGCCGAAACAGAAAGAATCTGCCCTGCCTCATGGAAAAGGCGGAAAGAAAGGAAGTTTCATATTGGCAGACGGTATATATCTAACAGAGAACAGACCTCTGATATGGGAAATTTACCTGAAAATACACATTCTGCCGCAGCTCATTCTAGTATAAGCCATACAGCCAATTCCTGCAAGACAGATGCAAAAAACAATCAGAAAAAGTGATGTCCTGTTCAGGGGGGAGCGTACTGGTCATGAGTTTTCCCTATGGGGGCCTGCAAAAAACAGAGCCCCCTGGCTGCATTTCCCTTCTTTATTTTTATATGCCCTGATTGAACATCTCCCTCTCCTCTGCTATAATTTCAGAAAAGAGAGCAGTAAAGATTTCACTGAAAACGACGCATAGCGAAGGAACCGCGCGGCAGGAGGGGTGCATAGCGAAGAAACCACCCAGCAAGCGGGTTCTATAGAGAAGAAACCGCCCCCGCAAAAATTGTTGTATCATTCTATCAGTTGAGCAGAATCGTGAGGTGAAGAGACTTGAGTAATCCACAGGTAAGGCCGGTTATTTTTCATGTAGACGTAAACAGTGCATTCCTGTCCTGGGAGGCGGTGTATCGGCTGAGGCATCTGGGAGGAACGGTAGATCTCCGGGAGGAGCTGTGCGCCGTCGGGGGCGACAGGCAGTCCCGAAGGGGAATTATTCTCGCAAAGTCTCAGTCAGCCAAGAAGTTCGGTGTGCGGACAGGGGAGTCTATCCTGGAGGCAAGGAAAAAATGTCCCGGTCTGAAGCTGGTGCCGGCCAACTATCAGCTGTACAGAAAGTCGTCGGAAGCCTTTATCAGACTTCTCAGGGAGTATTCGCCCGAGGTGGAGCAGTACAGCATTGACGAAGCCTTTGTAAATATGACAGGCATGGAGAAGCTCTTCGGTCCGCCAAGGCAGGCAGCGGAGGCTATAAGGGAGAGGATTTACAGGGAGCTTGGCTTTACAGTGAATATCGGAGTCTCCTCCAATAAGCTGCTGGCTAAAATGGCCTCTGACTTTAAGAAGCCCAACCTGGTTCACACGCTGTTTCCGGAAGAGATTGAGGAGAAGATGTGGCCTCTTCCTGTCAGGGAGCTGTTTTTCGTGGGAGGTGCTACGGAGCGCAGCCTGAAGCGCCTGGGCATACACACCATCGGGGATCTGGCCAGGACTGATCCGGAGCTTCTGCGCAGTCACCTGAAAAAGCATGGGGAAGTTATCTGGAATTTTGCCAACGGCAGGGATGCGGGAGTGGTGGAAGCAGAGGAGCCGGACAATAAGAATTACGGAAACAGCACGACAATCCCCTTTGACGTGACGGATGCAGGAACGGCCAGGATGGTGCTCTTGTCCTTGGCGGAGACAGTGGGGCGAAGGCTCAGGGACAGCCATGTGAAGGCGGAGGGAATCTCTGTGTCCATCAAGGACACCAGCCTGAAGACCGTCTCCCACCAGAGTGTGTTTGAGACGCCCACAAATATCACCGCAGAGCTCCACGAGGCGGCCTGCCGTCTGTTCGAGGAGCTCTGGGACGGCTCTCCAATCCGCCTTCTGGGAATCTCCACCAGCCGCATCCGGGACGAGGGATGCGCCAGGCAGATGAATATTTTCGGAGGGGAAGACTATGAGAAGCTGGAAAAGCTGGATCATGCGGTGGATTCCATACGGACCAGGTTTGGCAATGATGCGATTATGAGGGCCTCCTTTCTGAAAAAGCCCGTTGAGCACATGGCCGGCCGTGCAGTTCGGGCGGAGAAGAAGCTGGACTATACAGAGATTGAGGTGGAGTAGCAGATTGAGGCGGGGTAGCAGACTGGTTTGGGCGGCAGAAGCAGGCCGGAGCCGCAGGGCAAAGGGCTGCTTGCGTGACTTGTTTGGAGGAATGGATATGAAAAAGGAAATTGTATTTAAAATGGAACGCCCGGGACTGGTGAAGGAGGGGCAGGTAGTGGAGGTCAGTGAGTCGGTGACGCCTTTTAACGTTAACTATATGATAGAGCCGGCTGTGGCCATGTCCGGCCTGTTCCGGTTAAATGACCGGCTGAAGGCAGATCACGGCGTTGTGAAGAAAATTGAGGAGAATGCCAGGGGCTATTACGTCACCGTGGAATTTGAGGAGGAAGAGAAATGAGAATCATACCAAAGGACCCGATAATGTGCCTGAGCTTTGTCAATACAAAGCTTCGCGATTCCTACAGCAGTCTGGATGACTTCTGCGAGGATTTTGAGGCGGACAGGGAGGAGCTTGTATCAAAACTGGCCCGGGCCGGATATACTTATGACAGGGAGAAAAACCAGTTCCGCTGACAGGAAACACTTTGTGAAACGTCCCTGAGGGGATGGACAGCCGCATATTCTGATAGAATAGTCCAATTTCCCTTTTGGCGTCTGGGAGGAGGTGTTCTGAGCCGTGCCTGCCATGGTAGAGATTTTCTGGGAAACTGCCCAGGCTGTGTGTGTCTGGATTTCTGATCATATTTTTTTCGTCAATCTGATTTTGTCCGTCGGCATCGTATTTTTTCAGCGAAGAGATCCGAAGACCGTCTGGGCCTGGCTTCTGGCGCTCAATTTTATCCCTGTGTTCGGGATTATCTTTTATCTTCTGTTCTGCCAGGACTTCAAAAAAAGCCGGATGTTCCGCATCAAGGAGGTGGAGGACCGGCTGAATCTGCCTGCCAGAATCCAGGAAGGCTATATTAAAAGCAGGAATCTGGCTCTGCTGGGAGAGCTGGCGGGAGATTATGAATCCCTTGTGCTCTATAACCTGGACACCTCGGGGAGCGTGCTTACCACCAACAACCAGGTTCGGATTTTTACAGACGGTGAGGAAAAATTTGCCGATCTGAGGAGAGAGCTTGAGGCAGCCAGGCGATATATCCACATCGAGTATTATATTATCAAAAATGATGAAGTGTTCGGCTCCATTGCCCCGATTTTGGAGAGGAAGGCGGAGGAAGGAGTGGAGGTGCGGATTCTGGCAGACGGAATGGGCGGCCGCTTTATGCCGGCAAAACAGTGGGACAGGCTCAGGCGGGCAGGGGTACAGGTGGGCATTTTCTTTCCGCCGGTGCTCGGGCGGCTGAATCTGCGCGTCAACTACAGAAACCACAGAAAGATTGTTGTCATAGACGGGCGGTATGGATATGTGGGAGGCTTTAATATCGGCCGTGAGTATGTGTCTAAGGATCCGAAATTCGGCTATTGGAGAGATACGCACCTGAAATTCTGCGGGGAGGCTGTGCTGGGGCTGCAGATCCGCTTTGCGCTGGACTGGAACTATGCGGCCGGGGAGAATCTCTTTAAGAATGCAGAATATTTTGAACCCCATATTCCCACGGACCGGGAACAGATGCGGGAGGATTCCGGAAAATACTCCTGTGTTCACATACCGGAGGTGGGAGTCCAGATCATTGCCAGCGGCCCCGATACCATGTACCGGCAGATCAGGGATAATTACCTGGAGCTTTTTCATAAGGCAAAGAAGCATATCTATATCCAGACGCCTTATTTTGTGCCGGATGATGCGGTGCTGTCAGCTCTCCAGATAGCGGCCAGATCCGGAGTGGATGTAAGACTGATGATTCCCTGCAAGCCGGATCACCCCTTCGTCTACTGGGCTACCTATTCTTACGTGGGAGATCTGCTGCGGGCCGGGGCCAGGTGCTACACCTATGAGAACGGATTTCTTCACGCCAAGGGCGTCTGCGTGGACGGGAATGTGTGCTGCTACGGTACGGCCAATATGGACATCAGAAGCTTTGAGCTGAACTTTGAGGTCAATGCGGTGATATACAACAGCCAGACCACCCGGGAGATGGAGGATATTTTTGAGAAAGACCTGGAGCAGTGCCGGGAGGTGACCATGGATATCTACCAGTCCAGGAGCCTGACTGTGCGCTTTAAAGAGCAGTGCAGCCGGCTGCTGTCGCCTCTTTTGTAGGGGCGGCAGAAGGAGACGGGAAGAGGGAGCAAAGGACTGGCGGCGGTGCAGAAATGCTGCTCTGACTTGTTGATAAAACGTCATTTGCGGCAGGGATGTTCATTTCTTTTTAAAAACCTTCTGAAAATTCCGTAAAACAGGATTCTGAACAAGTATTTTACACATTTCTGACTTGTATTTGAGTCCTCCTTTCTATATAATAGAACAGACAGAGAGGTGAAAACATGATTAGATTTATACTGGTTGCAGGCTTTCTGATCTGCTTTCTGCTGTTCTCATCAGGCGTCCTCTACCGCTTAAAAAAGCTGGGAGAGAAGGACTGGGAAACAGCGGAGTGGAAGAGCCTGAACATCGTAAAGCGGGCATTTTCTGTGATTTTAAAGGTGTCCGGCGTGAAGGTTACGGTAAAGGGAGCTGAGAATATTCCGGCGGACCGTCCTGTGCTCTATGTGGGCAATCACAGAAGCTATTTTGACATCCTGGTAGGCTATACGACGGTGCCAGGCCTTCTCGGCTTTGTCGCAAAGAAGGAAATGATAAAATGGCCGTTCTTGTCCCAGTGGATGGTGCAGGTAAACTGCCTGTTCATGGACAGGGAAAATGTGAAAGAGGGACTCAAGACAATCCTTCAGGGAATCGAAAAGATCAAAAGAGGCGTTTCCATCTGGATTTTCCCGGAGGGGACGAGAAACAGAAATGCGTTGGAGACAGAGCTTTTGCCCTTTAAGGAGGGAAGCCTGAAGATAGCCGAGAAATCGGGATGCCCCGTTATCCCGGTTGCTATTACGGGAACTGCCGATATTTTCGAGAAGCATATCCCGATTATCCGGCCGGCCCATGTAACCATTGAGTTTGGGGAGCCCTTTATCGTAAAGGAGCTTTCGCCGGAGCAGAGAAAATTCCCGGGAGCCTATACGCGGGAGCGAATACTTGAGATGTTGGAGAGAGAGCAGCATGGACTTACAGGAAATAAGGAAGAAGCTGGACAAAATTGACGGCGAGATCGTCAGGCTGTTTGAGGAGCGGATGAAGCTCTGCGCCGATGTGGCCCAGTTCAAGATACAGACAGGAAAGGCTGTCTATGATCCCCAGAGGGAAAAAGAAAAGATAGAGACTGTCACCGCCATGGCGGATGGAGAATTTATGAAGCAGGCGGTGGGAGAACTGTTCCTGCAGATGATGACGCTGAGCCGCCGCTACCAGTACCGGCTGATGCAGAATGGACAGACGGCCCTGGATTTCGGGTTTCAGAAGGTGAAGGACATTGAAAAGAAGGGCGTCCGGGTCGTGTACCAGGGGCTGGAGGGAGCCTACAGCCATGCAGCGGTGCTCCGGTATTTCGGGGAGGGAGCAGACATGTTCCATGTGCGCCGGTTCGAGGATGCAGCAAAGGCCGTGTATGAGGGCGATGCAGACTATGCAGTCCTTCCCATCGAGAACTCCTCGGCAGGAGCTGTGACGGACAATTATGATCTCCTTCTCAAGTATGAGAATTACATTGTGGCAGAAGTGTTTGTGCCGGTCTGCCACTGCCTGTTAGGCACCGGGGACGCAGAGCTTTCCGACATCCGGACCGTGTCTGCCCACCCCCAGGCCCTGATGCAGTCGGCAGAGTATCTGAATGCCAGAAGAGACTGGAAGCAGGTGAGCGTGGAGAACAATGCCGTGGCGGCAAAGCGGGTAAAGGATGAGAATGACCGCACCCAGGCTGCTGTAGCCAGCGCCGAGGCAGCGAAGATCTATGGACTCAAAATTCTGGCGGAGGGAATTAATTCCAGTCAGAATAATACCACCCGCTTTCTGATTCTGTCCAGAAAGCCCGTTTACCGGGAGGCGGCCAATCGGGTGAGCATCTGCTTTGAGCTGCCCCACGAGAGCGGCACTCTCTATAACATGCTGAATCACTTTGCGTTCAGCCATCTGAATATGCAGATGATTGAATCCCGCCCGATTCCTGGAAGAAACTGGGAGTACCGGTTCTTCGTGGATATTGAGGGAAATCTGGACGATCCTGATATGATTAATGCCCTGCGTTCTGTGGCCGGGGAGGCCAATCATATGAGGATACTGGGTAATTATTAAGAGTGTTTACATATTCTGATTCTGCGGCCGGCAGCCAGACCGCAGAAAGCGTCCCCTTAGCCTCTCTGAGAGGGGCCATGAGGAAGCTGCTTTAGAGAAAATAGAATCAGATAGAACCAGACGGCAAAAACGGCCGGTGATGAGACGAGGAGCGCCCGAAGCAAGGCAGGCATTTTTGCCGGATGATGCAGGCTGAGGGAGGCTCCTCGTTTTGTAAAATTCCGGTAAATGGACGGAAAAAATCAGGTAAAGGCCCGGGAAGGGAGAGGAAGAGCAGGATGAGAAACAGTCTGATACTATACAGAAATTTAAAATACGGAGAGCTGTTCCAGCGGATGGGCAGCCTTCTGGAGGAAGAGAGAGGAGAAGGATTCACAGAGGAGTCCGCCTGGTGTGCAGGAAGCCTGATTGAGCTGGCTGATGCGTACGGGTTTGAGGGAAACCTGTGGCACTGTTTTCTGGCTCTCTGCCTGGCCATTGACGAAAATGCCTACAGTGTGGCATGTGAAATCCGGGGGGAGGCAAAAGGAAGCCTGAGTGAACTGGCACTTTACGATTTTGCTGTATTCAGACGGCTGTTTTCCTATGATCTGAGGCTCCTTGACCAGAGAAGCGAAGAGGGAGAGGATTTTGGCTTGTGGGCAGTGATTGGCAGCTACCGCGGCCGCTCCCAAAAAGGCCGCTGTTTCAACAGCCGTATCCGCAGCCGGATTGTGGAGCTCTCCAAGGCTCTGGGAAAGGCCGGAAGCGATGAGGAATTTCGAAGCAGGACCGCTGAATTTTACCGGGAATTCGGTGTGGGAAAATTCGGACTCAACAAGGCATTCCGCGTCACCGGGGAGGAAGGCGATGTGACAATAGAGCCCATCACCAGCGTGGAGCATGTGTACCTCAGAGATCTGGTGGGCTATGAGCGGCAGAAGAAAAAGCTGGTGGAAAATACGGAGGCCTTCATCGAGGGGAGAGAGGCAAACAACGTGCTTCTCTTTGGAGACAGCGGCACCGGAAAATCCTCGAGCATTAAGGCGATTCTCAATGAGTACTATGACAGAGGCCTGCGCATGATCGAGGTCTACAAGCACCAGTTTCAATGTCTGTCCGACATTCTGGAACAGATCAAGGACAGAAACTATAAATTTATTGTATACATGGACGATCTCTCCTTTGAGGAGTACGAGATCGAATATAAATATCTGAAGGCCATGATCGAGGGCGGACTTGGCAGAAAGCCGGACAATGTGCTGATCTATGCCACCTCAAACCGCCGCCATCTGATTCGCGAGAAATTCAGCGACAAGAGAGAGCTTGATGACGATCTCCATAAAAACGACACCGTTCAGGAAAAGCTCTCCCTGGTGGCCCGGTTTGGTGTTACCATCTACTACGGAGCACCGGACAAGAAAGAATTTCAGAACATCGTCAGCGTTCTGGCTGAAAAATACCATGTAGAGATTCCGAGAGAGGAGCTCCTGCTCCTCGCAAACCAGTGGGAGTTAAGCCACGGCGGCCTGTCGGGCAGGACGGCGGCACAGTTCATCACGCACCTTCTGGGAACAGGAATGAGCAATAAGGAGGGAAGCTATGGCAATTAAAATGTTTGCGGCAATCGACGTGGGTTCCTTTGAGCTTGAGATGGGAATCTATGAGATCTCCCAGAGCTTCGGCATCCGGGAGGTAGATCACCTGCGCCACGTCCTTGCTTTGGGAAAAGATACTTACAATGATGGAAAAATCGGCTACGGCCTGGTTAAGGAGATGTGCCAGGTTCTGAAAAATTTTACAGAGATCATGAAGAGCTACCGGATCACAGAGTACCGGGCCTACGCCACCAGCGCCATGAGGGAGGCGAAAAACAGCCAGATTGTGCTGGATCAGATTCAGGTCCGTACAGGCCTGATTGTCAAATCCATCAACAATTCCGAACTGAGGCTTATGAGCTATAAGGCGGTTGCGTCCAAGGATGCGGCTTTCCAGAAAACCGTTCAGAAAGGTACGGCAATCATCGATGTCGGCTTCGGAAGCACGCAGATCTCCCTGTTTGACAAGGATATGCTGGTATCCACCCAGAATATTTTTCTGGGGGGACTGCGCATGAGGGAGATGATTTCCCGCTGGAATCTAAGTGCAGGCGAGGTGGTTCCGGTGATGGAGGAGCTCGTGGACAATGAGCTCTATCCCTTTAAGCGCATTTACTTAAAGGAGCGGGAGATCAAATGCCTGATTGCCACAGGCGAGAGCATCCTGTTTATGGCAAAGAGCGGTATCCGCCATATGGAGTCAGACCGTGTTTCGGCTGAGCAGTTCAGGAGCTTCTACAATCGGCTGCTGTCCATGAGGCCGGAGGAGATTGAGGATTATTACGGAGTGGACCGGGAGTACGCATCGATCCTTGTGCCCAGCGCTATCATCTATGGAAGAGTACTGGAGATGACAGGGGCTGAAACCGTATGGATTCCCGGCGTCAGCCTCTGCGATGGGATAGCGGCTGAGTATGCCCAGGAGAAAAAGCTGGTGAAGCTGCGCCATGACTTTAACGGGGATATTCTGTCGGCTGCCAGAAATATGGCAAAGCGCTATAAATGCCATGGAGCCCATATTCAGGAAGTGGACCGCATGGCCTCAGAGCTTTTCGATGTGACGAAAAAATACCACGGCCTGGGAGAGAGGGAGAGGCTTCTCCTGAGGATAGCGGCGATTCTCCATGACTGCGGAAAGTTTATCAGCTCCAGCAGGGAGACCCAGAGCTCCTACCAGATTATCATGGCCACAGAGATCATCGGAATCTCCCATCTGGAGAGGGAGATTGTGGCCAATGTAGTCCGCTACTGCAATCAGGAATTTGCCTACAACGGGGTACATCTGGAGTCGGATCTGTCCCAGTATGAGGGAAGGGGCCTGACGAAACGGGCTGTGACCATCCTGATTGCCAAGCTGACTGCGATCCTGCGCCTGGCCAATGCCCTGGACAAGAGCCAGAGGCAGAAGCTGGCCGGCGCGTCTCTGGCTGTGAAGGACGGGAAGCTGCTGATTACTGCCACCTGCCAGGAAACCATTATTCTGGAGCGGGCGTCTTTCGATAATACGGCAGAGTTTTTTGAAGAAATTTTTGGAATTCAGCCAGTGCTGAAACATAAAAGGAGGGTATAACAATGGCCGCAAATGACGAGAAATTCTGGGATCCTAAAAATTATGTAAACCGTGAACTGAGCTGGCTGGACTTTAACTACAGAGTGCTGGGAGAGGCAAGGGACAAGTCTACGCCTCTGTTTGACAGGCTGAAATTTTTAAGTATTACAGCCTCCAACCTGGATGAATTTTTCATGGTGCGAGTGGCGTCGTTAAAGGATATGATCCACGCCAACTATACGAAACCGGATATTGCCGGCATGACTGCATCAGAGCAGCTTGCGGCCATCGGAATCAAAACTCATGAGCTGGTGGAGGAGCAGTACCGGATTTATAACCGCTCCCTCCTCCCTGCGCTGCGCCAGAACGGCCTGAAGGTGATCACTTCCCATGAGAACCTGACAAAACAGGAAGCTGCTTTTGTGGACCGGTATTTTGAGGAGATGGTTTACCCGGTGCTGACTCCCATGGCCGTGGACTCCTCAAGGCCGTTTCCCCTTATCAGAAACAAGTCCTTGAATATCGCCGCCCTGGTGAAGAAGAAAAAGGGGGATTCGGAGATCGACTTTGCCATGGTGCGTGTTCCCAGCGGCCTTCCCCGCGTGGTGGTTATCCCGCCGGAGATGGAAGAGAAGGATGATGAGGAGAAAAGTGAGAGTGCAGGAAAGGAACAGACAGGGAAAAATGCACCGGGCCAGGCATCGATTATCTTCCTGGAGGAAGTGATTGAGAGGAACATCGAGAAGCTGTTTTTGAACTATGACATTATCTGTTCCCACCCCTTCCGCGTCATGAGAAATGCGGATCTGAGCATTGACGAGGACGAGGCGGAGGATCTGTTAAAGGAGATTGAGCGCCAGCTCAAGAAGCGCCAGTGGGGAGAGGCCATCCGCCTGGACATTGAGGAGAAGGCGGACAAGAGGCTGTTAAAGATTCTGAAAAAAGAGCTGAAGGTGACAAACGACGAGATCTACGAGATCAGCGGGCCCCTGGATCTGACTGTGCTGATGAAGGTATACGGCCTTCCGGGATTCGACCGCTTCAAGGCTCCCGGCTATACGCCTCAGCCGGTTCCGGCTCTGATGAACGACGACGATATTTTCACAAACATCAGGAAGGGCGACATCCTGTTAACCCATCCCTTTGAAACCTTTGAGCCTGTGGTAAACTTCATAAAGAAGGCGGCCAGAGATCCGGAGGTTCTGGCCATCAAGCAGACACTCTACCGGGTCAGCGGAAATTCTCCGATCATTGCGGCCCTGGCCGAGGCTGCGGACAATGGAAAGCAGGTGTCGGTGTTAGTGGAGCTGAAGGCCCGCTTTGACGAGGAGAATAATATTAACTGGGCCAAAATGCTTGAGAAGGCCGGCTGCCATGTTATCTACGGCCTTCTGGGACTCAAGACCCACAGCAAGATCACCCTGGTTGTCAGAAAGGAAGAGGACGGAATCCGCCGCTACGTTCATCTGGGAACGGGAAACTACAATGATTCCACAGCCAAGCTCTACACAGACTGCGGACTCTTCACCTGCAGCCGCCAGATCGGCGAGGATGCCACAGCCGTGTTCAATATGCTGTCCGGCTACTCGGAGCCTCTTGGCTGGAACAAGCTCTCCCTGGCGCCTCTCTGGCTGCGGGGCAAGTTCCTGCGCCTGATCCAGAGAGAGATCAAGTCTGCCAGGGAGGGAAGACATGCCAGGATAGCAGCCAAGATGAATTCCCTCTGCGATAAGGAGATTATCGCAAATCTTTACGAAGCCTCCTGTGCAGGCGTAAAGATCCAGCTGATTGTCAGGGGAATCTGCTGCCTGAAGGCGGGAGTGCCGGGACTCAGCGAGAATATCGAAGTGCACTCCATTGTGGGCAATTTCCTGGAGCACAGCCGCATCTTCCTGTTTGAGAACGGCGGAAACCAGGAGGTCTATATGGGAAGCGCAGACTGGATGCCCAGGAATCTGGACCGCCGTGTGGAGATCCTGTTCCCGGTGGAGGATGAGAGGTTAAAGGAACGTCTGATCCATATCCTGGACGTGCAGCTTGCAGACAATGTGAAGGCCTATCTTCTGCAGGCCGATGGAACCTACGTCAGAAAATCTCTGAGGGGACGCCAGAAGGTCAATGCGCAGGAACAGTTCTGCGAGGAAGCCATTCAGGCCGCAAAGGCCGTGGAGGAGTCCGCGGATCCTGCCAACAGGCGGGTATTCATTCCGAGAGAGCAGTAATAAAAGAGAGAAAGCCCGCCGTCAGACACAGCCCAGAGCCAGGGCCTGTCTGGCGGCGGGCTTTCCTTCTTTTCCCACTTTTCCCATCTGAAAGAAGAGGTAAGGCCGGATTTTCCGCTGGAAATGTCTGCCTCCAAGCCGTGCCGGCGCGAAATGCAGGCAAGCTTCTCGCTCGTGAGGGAGGGGAGCTGATGCGGGTCTGCCATCTTTGCTCAAATGTAAGAGAAAAGTAAAGCAATTTTTCCGCTCTTATGGTAAACTGTTGTTAAAGTCGGCTGCGATCGGAGGAAGCGGGAGAGCAGAAAGACGCGGAAGGCTCAGCATATAGACAAGGGAGGTTTTTTCATGGCAGAAATTAATATACTGGTAGTGGATGACGAGAAGGAGATCGCAGATTTGGTAGAGATCTATCTGGTCAGCGACGGATACAGGGTTTTTAAGGCGGAGAATGCAAAGGAGGGTCTTGACATTCTCGACAGGGAGAACATCCACCTGGTGCTTCTGGATATTATGATGCCGGGAATGGACGGCCTGGAAATGTGCAGGAAGATCCGGGAAACAAACAATATCCCCATCATCATGCTGAGCGCGCGCTCCACCGATCTGGACAAAATTCTGGGACTGGGGACAGGGGCCGACGACTATGTGGTAAAGCCCTTCAACCCTCTGGAGCTGACGGCCAGGGTGAAATCCCAGCTGCGCCGCTACACGCAGCTGAATCCGCAGAGCAGCGCGCTGCAGAGCGCGAAAAATGAGATTTCCATCAGGGGCCTTGTCATCAACAAGGACAATCACAAGGTCACCGTGTATGACGAGGAGATTAAGCTCACCCCGATCGAATTTGACATTCTCTATCTGTTAGCCTCCAATCCGGGCCGTGTGTTCAGCACAGATGAGATTTTTGAAAAGGTCTGGAATGAAAAGGTCTATGAGGCCAATAATACGGTCATGGTACATATCCGCCGCCTCCGGGGCAAGATGAAGGAGGACACGCGGCAGAACAAAATCATCACTACCGTCTGGGGGGTAGGATACAAAATTGAAAAATAGTGATATGAGCAGGCGCTTTCGGGCGCGCACAGTGACAAATATAGTTTATGCCACACTTCTCACCTGCCTGATAGAGATTTTTCTGATTGCAAATGTGAGCATGGTGGCGGAATATCTCAGACGGATGGAATCAGATTCGTTCCTTCTGGAACTTATGAATCTGGGACCGATCATGGCTCTGCTCTATGTGCTGGCAGGGATCGGGATCTTTTCTCTGATTTTTCTGAGGCTGCAGGAAAAGCATCTGAAGTATCTGTCCAGGATTTCCACTGCAATCCGTGATATTTCCGAGGGAGATCTGAACACGAATATCGAGGTAAAGGGAGATGATGAATTTACGGCCATGGCTGTCAACCTGAACCGTATGGTGGAAGACATCCGGCGGCTGATGGAAAAGGAGAGGGAGGCTGAGCGGACGAAAAATGAGCTGATCACCAATGTGGCCCACGATCTCAGGACGCCCCTCACCTCCATTATCGGATATCTGGAGCTTTTATCGGGAAAAACCGAGCTTCCGCCTGAGATCCAGAAGAAGTACATCGATATCGCCTATGCGAAAGCCAAAAGGCTGGAAAAGCTCATCGAGGATCTGTTTGGATTTACCAAGATGAATTACGGCAAGCTCTCGATGCATGTGGGAAAAGTGGATATTGTCAAGCTGCTGGGACAGTTGCTGGAGGAGTTCTATCCCAACTTTGTAGACAGAAACCTGTCCTATGAGCTGCACAGCAATGTGCCTGCCAAGGTGATTGACGCAGATGGAAACCTTCTGGCCCGGCTGTTTGACAATCTGATCAACAATGCCATCAAATACGGGGCAGACGGAAAGCGGGTACTGGTGCAGATTCACGCAGGCGATGAGGTCGTGTCTGTCTCTGTAACGAACTACGGATACGTGATTCCGGCTGATGAGCTGCCTTTGATATTCAACAAATTTTACCGTGTGGAGCAGTCTCGCTCCACCCATACCGGGGGCACAGGGCTTGGACTCGCCATTGCCAAGAGCGTGGTGGACATGCACGGAGGGACAATCCAGGTGAAGAGCGATCTGGACGGGACGGTATTTACCGTCAAGCTCAAAGTGCATTTTGACGTCAATAAAGAAAACTTCGAGGTAGCCCAGTAGAAGGCCGGGCAGACAGCAGGGAAACTTTCCGGGCGGGGAAGTGTGAGAAAATAATACATCAGGAATTGATGGAAAATCGGGAGGCGCAAAAAAAGATGGGCAAAGCGACAGCGGAAGGGAAAGGCAGCAGAAAAAAACGAGAAAAGGGAACATTTTTTGCCCTTTTCCTGCTCTGTCTCATTCTGGGCCTGTCCGCTCCAAAAGCCGGCCTGACAGCTTACGCCTCAGGGGCTTTCACAGAGGGGGGCAGCCAGGTAACCGTAGAGGCGGACTATGGCTTTGGAGGCGAGGCCAGGGAAGGAAGGTATCTTCCCATAGAGGTATCCTATTCCAACGAAAAAGGGAGCGCATTCACAGGCACTCTCAGAATTCTTACCCTGGAATCCAACATGGAGGTATATCAGTATGAGTATCCGGTGGAGTTAAAGCCGGGAGAAAAAAAGACAGAAGAGTATTACGTTCCTCTGGGTGTGGAGAATGATCAGATTTTTCTCTCCCTTCTGGACTGGGAGGAAAATGAGGTTGTCAGAAAGAGACTGAAGCTGGATATTTCCTCCGAATCGGCTGTGATGTTTGTGGGAGCCCTCAGCGACGATCCGGACAGTCTGGATTATCTGGACGATGCCGGATTCAATTACGGGACGCTGAGGACAAGGCTTGTTCCGCTGACAGCGGAAAAGATCCCGGAAAATGAGCTGGGACTTGATCAGTTTGACCTGGTTGTGGTAGATGATTTTGACTGGAATACTCTGACACAGGAACAGGAGGAGGCTGTCTTTTCCTGGGTGGAGGAAGGGGGAACCCTTCTTTTCGGAACAGGAGCTCAGCTTGAGAAGAATCTGGGAAGACTGGGAAGCAGGTTTCTGGAAGCGGATGCTGGAAATATCAGCAGCAGGGAAATAGAACTGAGCGGTCCCGAGGAGGACAGCCGGGCTGTCATGGTGTCTGCTGACTGTGTGGATTTTGGGGTAAAGGAAGGACGTGTGGTCCTCTCAAGCGGCAGTACCTCTGTTGTGACAAAAAAGAATCAGGGAAACGGGCAGATTGTGTTCACCGCCTTTGGGCTGGCGGATATTGCAGAAGTGTGCGCGCAGAATCCTGTTGTCCTGGAGGGGCTGTTTCAGCAGATCATGGGAAAGGAAACAATTCAGTATCTGGCTCAGGACCAGTATTACAGCCTGTCCAACCTGTATTACTCCATTCAGTCACTGATTAATACGGGAAATGTGGCGCGCCTGCCGAAGGTAGGCCTCTATACGGCGGTAATTCTGGTGTATATTGTCCTGATTGGCCCGGTCCTCTATCTCTATCTGAAACGGAAGTCCTGCCAGAATTACTACATGGTGAGCGTGGCTGTGCTGGCAGTGATATTTACAGGGGTGATTTACGCCATGGGGGCAAAAACAAGGTTTACGGCTCCGTTTTTTACCTATGCGACGGTGGAGAGCTATGGCGATGATGAGGTGGAGCGGGAAACCTATATTAATGTGCGGAGCCCCTACAATACGCCGTATACAGTAGAGCTGAATCCGGAATATACGGTGCGCCCTGTCACCAAAAACTATTTTTATGAGTCAAATAAGTCGGCTGTATTCACAGGAAGGGAGAGATATCAGACTGCTGTTTCCCTGGATGAGGCTAAGACAGAGATCCGGGTGAGGGATTCTGTGGCTTTTGAGCCCGGATTATTTGTCCTGAAAAAGAAGGAGGGGCTGGAAAACAGGGCGCCTTCCAGCTCAGTCACCTTTTACGACGGAAAGATTTCCGGCACCATTGTGAATCATTCTGACATGAGGATAGAAAACGCCATGCTGCTTCTCTATGGGAAGGCGGTTTTTCTGGGCGATATGGAACCGGGTGAGAAGAAAGAGCTGGACGGACTGGAGGTACTGACATTTCCTGTCTCTTACAATTATGCCCTCGCAGAGATGGTCACAGGAGCAGACCAGTACAGCCGGGCGGATATATCGGATGAAAAATATCTGGAGTCACAGGATAAGTCTAAGCTCCTTACGTTTTATCTGGATTCTGATATGAACGAATACTTTTCAGATGCCAGGCTGATCGCGTTCCATTCGGAAGAGGAGAAGCCTGATTTCCTGGCGTCAGACACTTTTGAGACAGAGGGACTCACATTAACCACAGCCAGGATTCCCGTAAACCAGAAAGCGGATGGAAGGACCTACCGCTGTGCTCTGGATCAGTACCCGAAGATTCGCTCCGGCAGCTATGACCAGAGGGGAAATACAGTGTATGTGGGAGAACCCTCAGAGCCTCTGGTGCTTGAGTATTTCCTGGGAAGCAATCTGGAAATCGACAGTCTGACGATGGACTGGATTTCACCGGAGTTTGTGGATAATCCAAGGTATCAGTATCTGGAAAAGTTTGACGGCTCAATGTACTTTTACAACTACGAAACGGGAAGAAATGACAGGATGGATCTGACAAAGACCGTGTACACGAAAGAGGAGCTGAGGCCCTACCTGTCACCGTCTAATTCCATCACAGTCAGATATTCGGGAGAGGCAAAGAGCGATACGGCCTGGAACATGATACTCCCGGTACTCTATGTCACAGGGAGGGAAAGTTAATGCTGGAAATCAGAGATCTGCGCAAGAAATACGGAAACTTTCAGGCCCTGGACGGCCTGAACATGACGATAGGGAAGGGGGAGCTGTTCGGCTTTGTAGGGCCCAACGGAGCCGGAAAGACCACTACAATTAAAATTATCACCGGACTGCTGGCGCCGGACAGCGGCAGCATTGTCATAGACGGAATGGACGGGATACGGGAACAGAGATGCCTGAAGGAAAAAATGGGTTATGTGCCGGACTCCTTCGGTGTCTATGATAACCTGAAGGTATCCGAATATATGGAATTTTTTGCTTCCTGCTACGGGCTGGAGGGAATGGGTGCCAGAAGACGGTGTGAAACACTGCTGGAGCAGATGAAGCTGGAGGACAAGGCAGATTTCTTTGTGGACGGCCTTTCCAGGGGAATGAAACAGAGGCTCTGCCTGGCAAGAGCTCTGATCCATGATCCGGAGCTTGTGGTGTTAGATGAGCCGGCCTCCGGCCTCGATCCCAGGACAAGGCTGGAGTTCACCGGAATTTTAAAGGAGCTGCGGGAACAGGGAAAAACGCTTCTCGTCAGCTCCCATATTCTCTCTGAGCTGTCTGAGATGTGCACAAGCATTGGGATTATTGAACAGGGGAGAATGGTGCTTACCGGAAGCATGGATCAGATCCTGGAAAAGGTCAATTCCTCCAATCCGCTGCTGATTTCCATATACAGAGGACGGGAAACGGCTATGGCGATTCTGCGGAGCCATCCCTGTGTTCAGACCATTTCTTTAAAGGGAGAGGAGATCAAGGTGGGGTTTAACGGGGACAGGCAGGATGAGGCCCTGCTTCTCCAGCAGCTTGTGGACGCGGACGTAATGGTGAGCGGCTTCATGCGGGAGAAGGGGAGCCTGGAAACCATCTTTATGCAGATTACAGACCATGCAGGTGAAAAGGCGGTGCTGATACATGAAAATGAACCCGGTTTATAAAAGAGAGCTGAAGGTGAGCAGCAGAAGCATCCGTATGGCCATGGTTCTGCTTATTTTTAATGGAATCCTCAGCGCAGTTGCGCTTTTTAATATGTATTCCGTGGTGGATCAGGTGAAGATGACGGCGGAGATCCAGTATTCGAGATTTCTTGAACTGTATGTGTTTGTGGCTTCCATCGAGTTTGCCATGCTCATGTTCATTATGCCGGCCATGACCTCCAACAGTATCAGCGGAGAGAGGGAGAGGCAGACCCTTGATTTGATGCTGACCACAACTATGAAGCCCGGGGAAATTGTGCTGGGCAAGCTGGCCGCGGCCTTTACTTCCATGCTGCTTCTGGTGCTGTCCAGCTTTCCTGCCCTGGCTCTGGTATTTGTGTACGGAGGAATTACTGTGACGGACATGGCCCTTTTGCTCCTGTGCTTTGTCACGGTAGCGCTGCTGTCAGGGGGCATCGGAGTGTTTTTTTCCTCTCTGTTTAAGCGCTCCACCATGGCAAATGTATGCTCCTACGTCACCATTGTGTTTCTGGTAGCTGGTACCTATGCCGTCAATGTGTTTACCTACCGGATGTCCCAGAATGAGATCAGCAGCTATATGACTGCCGTTGACAGTGTGACAAGACAGGCCACATCAGGGGGAAGCCTTTATCTGCTTCTTATGAATCCGGCTGTTACTTTTTACGCGATGATCAATAAACAGGCAGGAAACAGCGACGTGGCGGGGACACTGGAGCAGCTGTTTGGCTCTCACCCTGAAAATTTTATTATTGAGCACTGGACAGGGCTCAGTATTTTTCTTCAGATCGCTGCGGCAGTGATTCTCATTGCCATAGCGGTGTCGGCTGTAACGCCGATCCGGGGAGCAGGGCGGACAGGAGGCAGAGGGAGAGCAGGAAAGCAGGAACTGCAGGACAGAGAAAACGGCAGAGAAAATCACAGAAAAAATGACAGGAGAAAAGGAGGAAGAGACCATGCTTAGAATCGGGTGCCATCTCTCATCGGCCAAAGGGTATCTGGCGATGGGAAGGGAGGCAAAAAAGATTGATGCCGGAACCTTCCAGTTTTTTACAAGGAATCCCCGGGGAGGAAATGCAAAAGAAATCGACCCGGAGGACGTGAGGGCATTTCTGGAATTTTCACGCCAGGAGGACATTGTTCCCCTGCTGGCCCACGCCCCCTATACCCTCAACGGCTGCTCGGCAGATGAGAGCATCCGGGTGTTTGCCAGAAACACCATGGAGGATGACCTGAGAAGGATGGAGTTTACACCGGGAAACCTCTACAACTTCCATCCGGGCAGCCATGTGAAGCAGGGAGTGGAGACAGGGATTGAATACATTGCCGGCATGCTCAACGCGATTCTGAAGCCGGAGCAGACCACCACCGTACTTCTGGAAACTATGGCCGGCAAGGGGAGCGAGGTGGGAAGGAGCTTTGAGGAGCTTCGGGAGATCCTTGATCGGGTAGCGCTCAGTGAAAAGATGGGCGTCTGCCTGGACACCTGCCATGTCTGGGATGGGGGATATGACATTGTAAACCATCTGGATGAGGTGCTGACAGAATTTGACCGGGTGATCGGCCTTTCCAGGCTTAAAGCCATCCATCTGAATGACAGCCAGAATCCCCTGGGTGCCCACAAGGACCGCCATGCCAGAATCGGGGAGGGACAGATAGGGCTGGAGGCCCTTGTGCGGGTGATCAACCATCCGGCGCTTAGACGCCTGCCCTTTTATCTGGAAACACCAAACGATCTGGACGGCTATGCCAGAGAGATCGCCCTACTGAAGTCCCGTTATCAGGATTAAAGGTCAAAAATTTCAGGCGTGCCTCAGGCCGGATTCCATGTCTGAAACGTTCTAGGGGAAATAAGAGCTGCGTAACATGGTAATAACAGCTTTTTGCCGAGGAAAAACAATGAGGTTTTTATTTTTCAGGGACAGTGAGAGGAAAAGCAGACGCAGCAGCAGAAAGAAAGACGCCGGCGGGCCAGGCCGTCTGATGCCGCTTTCCGGGGAAACAGGGAAGCCGCTGCGGCAGAAAACGGCCAGGGATTCAGAGCAGAAGGGCCGACAGAGAAACAGGCGGCTCAGCCTGCCGTGCCTTCCGGAAAATGCGCTGTTCTGGGTATTTCTTGTTCTTCTCTCCATCGGATGCATCACACGGCTCTATGAAAAGGCAGCCCTTTCTCCGGCCTCGTCCGGGCAGATTTTTTCCGCAGGAGGGCAGGGCAGGGACTATCAGGTAAAGGACAGAAAGCTTCCTATTTACTGCGTGGAGACAGAGAAGCCTCAGGTGGCTCTTTCCTTTGACGCGGCATGGGGAGGGGCAAGGATGCGGCTGTGCAGGGCAATTTATAAGCAGTTCATAGAAAATCCCATTATTAAAATTAATGAATAAAATAAAGCTCCTTTGTGTACATGGAAAGAGAAATACGGTATACTGTTAAGGATGTGTTAAGAAAACGTAAAAATTCAAAGGAGAAAATGAGAATGAGTGAAAAGGAAACAAAGGGAGCTGAGTATGACTTTTATGGGAAGCTTCCCCTCAGAAAAGCAATTCCTCTCGGACTTCAGCACGTACTGGCAATGTTTGTCGGAAACCTTACCCCTCTTCTGATTATCACAGGTGCCTGCGACCTGGCCAATACGCAGGAATTTGCCGGCCTTCAGGTGGATCTGCTTCAGAATGCCATGCTGGTGGCGGGAATCGTGACACTGGTTCAGCTCTATGCCATCGGCCCGGTGGGCGGAAAAGTTCCAATTATCATGGGAACCAGCTCCGGCTTTATCGGCGTATTTAACAGCGTTGTGGGTGTGATGGGAGGAGGAATTCTCTCCTATGGGGCGATCATGATGGCCTCGATTCTGGGCGGAATTTTCGAGGGAATCCTGGGTTTTTTCCTGAAGCCTCTTCGCCGGTTTTTCCCGGCACTGGTGACGGGAACCGTCGTGCTCTCCATCGGACTGTCCCTGATAGCTGTAGGCGTCAATTCTTTTGGAGGAGGGGATAAGGCGCCGGATTTTGGAAGCCTTGAAAACCTCTTTCTCGGAACCCTGGTTTTAGTTGTGATTATTGTTTTAAAGCATGGGACAAAGGGCATGACAAGCTCCTCTTCCATTCTGATCGGAATCATCGTGGGCTATGTTGCATCAGCGATTATGGGACTTATGCTTCCAGCTGTCGGTGTCACGGCTGAGGGCGTGGAGTACACGAAGGCCTGGGTTCTCAACTGGGACAAGGTAGCTGAGGCCGGCTGGGTGTCCATCCCCAGGCTCATGCCTGTTAAGCCTGTGTTTGACTGGCGTGCCGTAATTCCGGTGATGATTATGTTTATCGTGACGGCAGTTGAGACAGTGGGAGACATCTCCGGCGTGACAGAGGGAGGAATGGGCCGCGAGGCCACAGACACAGAGCTGTCCGGCGGAATTATCTGCGATGGCCTTGGCTCCGCTTTTGCAGCTCTCTTCGGCGTTCTTCCCAACACCTCCTTCAGCCAGAATGTGGGGCTTGTGACCATGACAAAGATCGTAAACCGCTTTGCCCTTGCCACAGGAGCTGTTTTCCTGATTCTGTGCGGGCTTCTCCCAAAGCTTGCGGCCCTGATTTCCATTATGCCTCAGAGCGTGCTGGGCGGGGCAGCTGTCATGATGTTCTCATCCATTGTCATGAGCGGAATTCAGCTTATCACAAAGAAGCCTTTAACGCCAAGGAGCATTACGATTGTATCTGTGGCTCTTGGACTCGGATATGGCATCGGAGCCAACAGCGGGGTGCTCTCCCATCTTCCCCAGGGAGTGCAGCTTATTTTTGGAGGCTCTGGAATTGTGCCGGCGGCTCTGGTTGCCATTCTGCTGAATGTGCTCCTTCCAAATGAGAAGGGGGAGGCTGAAACGCAGACAGACAGAAAGTAAAAACAGAATAGCCATACGAAAGATAAAGCCCCGTCAGGGAGCGGACAAACCGCTTTCTGGCGGGGCTTTTTGCGGTTACAGGACTGCCGCAGGTAACCGCTTCCATGGGGAAACGAGGATACCAGACAGATAATGGACATTCTGGCAAAGCACAATGTGAAGGTTACGTTCTTTATGACAGGGGGATGGGTAGAAAAATTTCCGGAGGATGTAAAGTACATAGCCAGCCAGGGCCATGACCTTGGAAACCACAGTGAAAACCACAAAAACATGAGCCAGTTAAGCGAGACAGAGATTCAGAGTGAAATTCAGAAGGTGCATGACCGGGTGAAGGAACTTACAGGGACAGATATGACACTGTTTCGGCCGCCCTACGGGGATTACGACAACGAGGTAGTTGCTGTTGCTGATTCCATGGGCTATTACCCCGTACAGTGGGATATTGACAGTCTGGACTGGAAGGATTACGGTGCAGACTCCATCGTAGACAAGGTAGTAAATCACAAACACCTGGGAAACGGCTCCATTATCCTTATGCACAATGGGGCAAAATATACACCTCAGGCACTGGAGGCAGTGATCACAGGACTTCAAAGCAAGGGATATGAGCTGGTTCCTATTTCAGAGCTGATTAAAAAGGACAATTTTCACATAAATCACGAGGGAAGGCAGATTTCGGACGAAACAGCACAGCATTGAGAAGCCGGAAACAGATACAATAGGAAAAAAAGGAGCTTTCACACGGCCTGCCCTGAGAACAGAGGCAGGCTTTTGCGGGAGAGCTGCCGAAACGGGAGGAGGAAAGGAACATGAGATACGGGTAGAGCTGTCGAAATTTGCGTCTTAATATCATTGCAAGGGCAGTTTTTACAAGCTTATAATCGTTACGGAGAAAAAGTTAGGAGGAGTATGAAGCATGGCAGAATTAAACATTGCGATTGCGGATGATAACAGGCAGACTTTGGAGCTGCTTGGCGAAATACTGGAGGGAGAAAAGGATTACCATATCGTCGGAAAGGCGGATAATGGCAACGAAGCGTACAACATGATTTTGAAGACCAGACCAGATGTCGTATTAATGGATATTGTCATGCCGGGAATGGACGGAATATCTGTCATGGAGAAAATCAAGAGCAATACGGAGATGAAGGACAGCACATCCTTTATCATAGTAACAGCCGCAGGCAGTGAAAATCTGACAGCGGAGGCGTTCAAGCTGGGCGCCAGCTACTATATCATGAAACCGTTTACAAAAGAGATCATACTCGATAAGCTGCGAAGGCTGACGGGATATAAGAATAAAACGACAATGCTGTCGGGAAGCAGAAAAGTGAAGCCTTATGTCAATAAGGCGGAGTACATGGAGCAGAATCTGGAAAACGACGTAACCCAGATGCTCCACGAAATCGGTATCCCCGCCCACATTAAAGGGTATCAGTATCTGCGGGATGCCATTATCATTTCAGTGAAGGATCAGGAGATGTTAGCTTCTGTCACGAAGATCCTGTATCCGACCATTGCGAAGAAGCATGCGACCACGCCGAGCCGTGTAGAGAGAGCCATCCGCCATGCCATCGAAGTAGCATGGAACAGAGGGGAGATGGATACCATCAATGATCTGTTCGGCTATACTGTAAGCACCGGGAAGGGAAAGCCGACAAATTCCGAATTTATTGCGCTGATTGCCGATAAAATCCGGCTCGATTACAAGCGGATCTCGTAGTCAGAAGGCGGGCAGGACGGCAGCTTTGAGAGGAGAGCTGCAGGCCTGTTTCAGAAAGAATCAGACAAAAAATCATAATACTACCTTTCTAAATGTATAAATCTATTGTATAATAGCAGTATATCTGGACAAGGGGGCTCAAATTGGGGATTTGTCCGGCAATGAGATGAATGGGAGGTAGCAGGATGAAAAAAATTCTTTTTATAGCTTCAGAAGCGGTTCCTTTTATCAAGACAGGGGGTCTGGCGGACGTAGTCGGCTCTCTTCCGAAATGCTTTGACAAGCAGTATTTTGATGTAAGGGTTATGATTCCCAAATATCTCTGTATCAAGGAATCTTTCCGAAATGATATGAAATATCTGAACCATTTCTATATGGACTATCTGGGACAGAGCCGCTATGTAGGGATTCTTGAGTATGTCTATGAAGGAATCACCTTCTATTTTATTGACAATGAGAGCTATTTCTGCGGCTCCAGGCCTTACGGCGACTGGTACTGCGATCTGGAAAAATTTGCATTTTTCTCAAGAGCCGCCCTCTCAAGTCTGCCGGTGATCGGTTTCCAGCCGGATGTGGTGCACTGTCATGACTGGCAGACCGGCCTGATCCCTGTATTCTTAAAGGATAAATTCCATGAGGGCGAATTTTTCAGGAATATGAAGTCTGTTATGACTATTCACAACCTGAAATTCCAAGGTGTCTGGGATGTCAAGACGATCCAGCGGCTGTCCGGTCTCCCGGATTATTACTTCACTCCTGACAAGCTGGAAGCGTACAAGGACGGGAATATGTTAAAGGGCGGTCTCGTCTATGCAGATGCCATCACCACCGTAAGCAATACCTATGCAGAGGAGATCAAGACCCCGTTCTACGGAGAAGGGCTTGACGGTCTGATGCGGGCCAGGGCAAACAGCCTGCGGGGCATTGTGAACGGCATTGACTACGACGATTTCAATCCGGAGACAGATCCGATGATTGTCCAGAATTACAATGCGAAAACCTTCCGTAAGGAAAAGATTAAAAATAAGAGAGCGCTGCAGCAGCAGCTGGGACTTGAGCAGGATGATAAAAAATTTATGATAGGCGTGGTATCCCGTCTGACAGACCAGAAAGGCTTCGACCTGATTCAGTGCGTGATGGATGAGATCTGTACAGATGATGTGCAGCTTGTCGTGCTGGGAACAGGGGACGAGAAATATGAGAATATGTTCCGCCACTACGACTGGAAGTACAATGGGCGCGTGTCCGCCAATATCTATTATTCTGAGGAGATGTCACACCGCATCTATGCGTCCTGCGACGCCTTCCTGATGCCGTCCCTTTTTGAGCCCTGCGGTTTAAGCCAGCTTATGGCTCTGCGCTACGGCACGGTGCCCATTGTCAGGGAAACAGGAGGACTTAAGGATACCGTGTGGCCCTACAATGAGTACGAGGGAACAGGAACCGGTTTCTCCTTTGCCAACTATAATGCCCACGAGATGTTGGATACCATCCGCTATGCAAAGCATGTGTATTACAACAGAAAACGCGAGTGGAACAAGATTATTGACAGGGGCATGGCAGTTGATTTCTCCTGGAAAACATCAGCTCTCAAGTATCAGGAACTCTATGACTGGCTGATCGGCTACTAAACAGGAAAACGTCCTTTGATTTACAGTGGACAGATGATATAATTTCTGCTACAATACGGGCAGAGAAGCAAATGGATAGAGCATCAGAGAATTCGCCGGGGGCACAGGTTTCAGTATCCCCGGCGAAAGCCGTCACCCGGAAAGGACATAGCTGCCCAGGCTGGGCTGCAGCCCCAGGGAGGGGAATTGGTCGGCAGTCAGGAAAGGAAGGAAAGAGAAAATGAGGCGCACAGGGCGTTTCGCAGGAGAGCAGCTGAGAGAATGGTACAGGGATCAGGGGTATCTGGAATGTGTGAGGGACATTTTAGAGCATCCTGCGTTTCAGTCCATGGATCAGTATATCCAGCATGGAGGGACAACGTGTCTGGAGCACTGTCTGCGTGTTTCGTACATGAGCTATCTGATCTGCAGAAGAAAGGGGCTTCACTTCTGTGAGGCGGCCAGAGGAGGCCTGCTTCACGATCTGTTTCTCTATGACTGGCATGTTCATGGAAGGGAGACCGGAGAACATTTTCATGGCTTCACCCATCCCAGGACAGCTCTTGAGAATGCTGAGAAATATTTTTCATTGACAGAGAGGGAGAGAAATCTGATTCTGCGCCATATGTGGCCCCTTACACCTCTGCCTCCCAAATACAGGGAGGGCTATGTTGTCATATATGCCGACAAGCTGTGCAGTCTGGAAGAAATCTGGCTGTCGGTGAGAAAAAAGCTGGGAGCTGCTCTGAAGGCCGCATGACAGAGCCTTTAGCATTTTTAGACAAGTGAACAGGAGATAGGAATGACAATTTATCAGGAAATAACGGGAAATCAGGTTTTAATGAGCGGTGTAATCGGCTGGATCGTGGCACAGGTACTGAAGACAATTATCGACATTGCCCTGAACCGATCCTTTAATCCGGAGAGGCTTACGGGCTCAGGGGGAATGCCCAGCTCCCATTCCTCAACAGTGTGCGCGCTGACAACTGCCTCTGCCTACTGCTATGGCTTCGGCAGCTTCGAGTTTGCCATCAGCTTTCTGTTTGCGATGGTGGTCATGTATGATGCCATCGGCGTCCGCCAGGAAACGGGAAAGCAGGCAAAGGTACTCAACAGTCTGCTGTTTGAAAATCTTCTGAAACTGGACTCAGTGGTGCTCCAGGAAAAGCTCAAAGAATATGTGGGCCACACGCCTCTTCAGGTGTTTGCAGGGGCCGTGCTGGGAATCGCGATTGCAGTATTTATGAACCAGTTCTATTAAAAAGGCGCAAAAGGCGGGAGCTTATGGGTCTAACTCATAAGCCCCGCCTCATTTTCGCTCTCCCTCACTTTAAAAAGGAGCTCACGGCCGTTTTCCGCTCCGGCATAGGCCAGCAGCATACTGCAGTCTATATCAAAGATGACGGAGGAAAGCAGGTATTCCTCCCCCTCCCATTCCATGCTGGCTGGATAGCGTCCCTCGTCAAGCTGGCGCTTCTGGGCAGCCAGCCAGGTCAGATCCATTTTGGAGAGAGCTGCCTCGTTCATGCGGAATACGCAGTTGATCTCCTGGGCATCTGACCAGTACCGAAAGCTGCAGTAGGGACAGTCCGCCTTCCATCCGGCAGGAGAGAACAGCTCCTTTATCTGGGCCAGGGCTTTTTTGTCACAGACAATTCCGGCCACAGAGAGCTTTTTGAAATAATCATCATCCATAAGCCCGTTCTGGAGATCCTGATCACATGCAGGATCAATGTAGTGAAACTCCATTTCCTCCAGGGAACGGCCCTCCTGTATCTCTCTCTGCAGAGTGAGAAACTCATAGTCTCCAGGCTCCAGGAGAAGCCCCTGCCGGACGGCTTCCAGAGCCTTTTCCTTTCGGCCAAAGTGGCATCTCAGCTTGGCCAGCTGAAGGAATCCCCACGGATACTTGGGGTCCTCCAGGACGCCCTTTTCGGAAATGTGCAGGGCCTCTTCCAGGCGCCCGCAGTACATCAGGCAGCAGGAGTAGCGGTAATACCAGGCTCCGCAGCCGGCTGCGTTTTGCTCTGAGGAGGGCATCCACTGGGCCGCCATGTAATAGTGCTCGTAGTCGTCGAGATTGTTGCAGGCATAGGCGTACCAGAGAGCAATCTCCAGATCAGCGCGCGCCTCCTCCACTGTAAAACGGCCGCTTTCAATGCCTTTCTCGATAAAATTCTCCAGATATTCCAGCATTTTCCCAAAATATCCCTGAGTGCCCTCACAGAAGCCCTCCAGGGTCTTAATATCCTTTTTAGACAGCAGGGAGGAGGGCTTTTTTGCTGGGCGTGTCTTCTTTCCTTTTTTTTCTTTATTTGCTGCTGGGGCCTCTTTCTGTTTCCCGCCGCCGTTTTCCTGTTTTTTCATTGACAAATACCACCTTTTCGTTCATTTCAGAGGAAGAGTCTCCGGGCAGTCCCTTCAGGCAGCTTAGTTTTCCCCTGTTCGTTGGCTGTTATAGGGACAGGACGCCCCAAGGCACTGTTCATTTCTGCCAGACATGTGACAGATAATGGACTCCGGCGTCTCCAGATCGATGTGGAAATGTTCACGGATGAATTCTGCGGCTGTTATCAGCGCCGTATAGGAATCCCGCTTGCAGCACCGGGGACCTCCGATGGCTCCGATAGCGGAGAGGCACCTGGCCGTCATCTGGTTGGCCAGGCCCCATTCACGGCCTGACAGGGGGGTGGCCTCTGTCAGGATGCTCACAGTGATGCCTGCGCTTATGCCGGCTCCGCAGGAGCCCCACTGGCCGCAGATTCCGCCGGGAACCTGTGAACCGCGCTCACGCATGGCAAGGAGAGCAGGCTCCAGTTCAAAGCCTGCCCCGCAGTTTTTGCAGGCTGCCAGCAGAGCAGAGCCTACCAGGACATGATGTTCCGGCCCATGCATATGGATCTGGGGGAAGCGGATCAGCTCCTGCATAATAGCTACAGGATTTTTCTGCTTTGTGTGAAGACAGAAACTGTAGATGACCTGCAGAGCGTCCTTCTCGTGGCAGGAGTCGCAGATGTAGTGTCCGTTTTCGCAGCGCGCATTGGATAGGAAATGGCCGTGGCAGAGGACGCACTCAACCGGCTCCATCTGCCGGGTATATACCAGAGGGGCGCCGCAAATCAGGCACCCGGATGGTGTGTGGGACGTGTTGTCTGATGCTTTCATTTTAAAAATCTCCTGTTTTTTTACTATTTTGGATGGAAAAAGAGGAAAAGTCAATAGGAACTGGCAATATGGCTAAACTGTTACAGAATATGGTTGCAGACAATATGGGCAGGGAGACGGGAAAATGCAGTAGCAGGGAAAAAAGGGGACACCGGCGGCCGTATAGCGGCCGCCGGTGTCCCGGCATGTTCATGTTCAGAAAATTTGATCCGCCTGCTAGTGCAGAACGTTCATGAATGTGGTCAGAACCATGGAGTTGCAGAAGTCGATGAAAAGGCTTCCTACTAACGGCACGATGAAGAATGCGCGCGGCGCAGGGCCATAGTGCTCTGCAAGGGCTTTCATGTTAGCCATAGCGTTAGGCGTAGCGCCCATACCGAAACCGCAGAAAGCGCTGGTCATAGCCGCTGCCTCGTAGTCGCGTCCCATGATATTGAAGATAACGAAGTTTGCGTACAGGAACATGATGAATGTCTGAACCAGAAGGATGACAATCATCGGAAGAGCCAGAGCAGCCAGCTGCCACAGGCAGAGGTTCATCATGGCCATGGCCAGGTAAAGGTTCAGGGAAAGGCCTCCCAGAGTATCGATCTCATCCATCGGAAGATCATGGCCGGAAACATCCCAGATATTTCTGATGGCGGCTGCACAGAGCATGGCTCCGATATAAGCCGGCATGGTAATGTGAACCATGTCAAAGCCGCTCATGATCAGGGTGCCGACGCCGATAGCGATGGCTAAGAAAACAGCTGCGGTTGTGAACTTCTGGCTGTCGATAGCGACAGCTGTGTCAGCCTGCGCATTTCCCTCTTCAGCTGCTGTGGATTTCAGATGAAGTTTTTCAACTCTGCGGCGGGCAATCGGGCCGCCCATCATACTTCCAGATACAAGTCCATATGTAGCTGCCGCCAATGCGACGGTGAGAGCACCGGAAACACCGTAGGTTTCCTCAAGAAGAGGACCGAAGGAGCCGGATGTTCCGTGACCGCCTACTAACGGGATGGAGCCCATGCACAGTCCAAGGAGCGGATCCAGACCGAAGGCAGCTGCCAGACCGCTTCCGACTGCATCCTGAATAACACACATTAAAATGGAGAGCGCCAGGAAAATAAATACCTGGATGCCGCCCTTCTTCAGGAGACGGAAGCAGGCGGTAAAACCGACGCTGCAGAAGAATACGGTCATCAGAATAGTCTGAATGGTCGTATCGAAAGCGAACTCCAGAATACCGGCGCTGTGAAGAGCCAGATGAAGAAGAGCGAAAACAAGTCCGCCGGCCACCGGAGCCGGGATGCAGTAACGGTTCAGAAAGGCAATCTTCTTTACCATCACCCAGCCAAGCGCGTACACGATAGCTCCCAGAGCACATGCCTGATACATGTCAAGCTGTACTGTCATCATAAAAAATTCCCCCTTTCGAATATATTAATATTATCTTAACACCCTACAGAAAAATACAGAATAATTTACAAAACGCGTGTTAAGAAAATGTTAATAAATGGTGAAATGCAACAAAGAAAACTGTATTCGGCCAGTGTTAAATAGGCAAAAAGACGTAAGATTATAAAAAAAATATAAACCGGATAGGAAGAAGGATTTGAAAGGCTGTCTGTTATGCAGTATACTGATAGCGAATGGGGGATCCAGGAGGAAAAAGAGAGGCGTACGTTCCGGAGAAGATCCGGGCTCACCGCCGGCGGACATAAGCTGGGCGAGTGGCTGAACTAAACAGGACAGAAAAGAATACGGAAAAATAAGAAAAAGGTAATTTTTTTGCTTCGCAAATTGCGGGAGATAAAAAAATTACCTTTTTCTGTCCTTACAGGATTCTCTATTTCTCTTCCGCTTCCTCTCCGTACAGAAGAACGCTGTCGTAAAATTCTGACTTCATGTTGAGCTGGGAGATGACCTCCTCCTGCCCGAACTCATCCACGATGGTGCCGCGCTCAGAAAACAGGTTTGTGCCAAGCCCCAGCCGGTCGCCCTCAATTTCCACACCCATGGCAGCCAGCGTCGTTGGAAAGAGATCCATGGTGCAGGCTGTGTGATTCCTGCTAGCGGGAACGGCGGCCGGATTGATAAAACAGTAGTACACGCCTCTGTCATAGGAGCCGTCGTCGGGGGCGTAGCCGGAAACCATGGTGGCGTGATCGCCGGTAACGACAACGGTGGTGTTCTCATACCAGGGCTGCTCCATGATCCACTGGACAAACTGTACGGTCTGGCGGCTGGAACAGTGGAGGACGTTGCTGTACTGGTCTTCAAACTCGTCATCGCAGAGGCGGCATATGTAGCCGTTGGGATTGTGGGTATCCACCGTCAGCATGGTAAAGTTAAAGGGCTGTGAACCGGCGGCAAGCTTGGAGAGCTCCTCCTTTGCATATTCAAAGAGCTTTTCATCCTCAATTCCCCACCAGCCTATATCGTAGTCGTCGGGAACCTTGTCAAGCCGCTTGGCAGTGCCGAAATCCCAGATTTCATAGCTGCCGTGATCCTTAAAATACTGATCTCTTCCGGCAAAGCTGGCGTAGGAGCCCACCATCAGCATGTTCCGGTAGCCGGCATCCTCCAGCACCTCCCCCAGGGTGACTGCCCCGGGAAGGAAGGAACCGTATTTGCTCATGGAATTTTTCTCCACGGGAATCTTCAGAGGAAGTCCCGAGGTCTGTGCAACCATGGCGGCGATGGTCCAGGTGGAGGTCAGGGGAAGGATACCCTGGCTGCCGTCGGGGCCCAGCTGAAAGGTCACATTCTGCTTTGCCAGTTCTGTCAGCTCAGGTATGGTATTTTCTTCCATGTTTCCGCCGTTTTCTCTGTCCTCAAAGGTCTTCTCCATGGATTCCAGATAAATGTAGACGAGATTTCGCTTCTTTTCCGGGAAGGACAGCAGGGAGGATTCCGGCTTTACATACTGCTCCTCGATAAAGGAGCTCTTGTGTAACTGGTTGTAGATGTAATCCCCGATGTTCAGCATACTGTCTGTGCCGGCAGCCATGAATACGAGACCGAATATGAGAAGCAGAGCCATGGCCCTGGAAAAGGTCCGGTCAGTCAGATCCAGAAGCCACCGTTTCTGTCCGAAGCGGATGTCCAGGCAGGTGTAGGTTTTCCTGCGTCTCAGGTACAGACAGCATCTTCCGAATACGGCGGCAGCGATGACAAAAACCACCAGAGCCGGCAGCAGAGCAGTTTTCAGATAGCTGAATATGTACTCTGTGTTGACTCCGTCCAGGGGGACATTCAGGTGGAAAACAATCTCCTCCATGCTGATGCTGCCATAGGTTCTCACCGCCCACCAGGCGGAAAAGTAGCAAAGGAGGGTGAAAAAGCACAGGAAGGACAGACTCAGTTTTTTAGCTCTCACTCTCATCTTTATCCACCCTCTTCTTCTGTTCTACGCTGATGCTTAAATTAAAGGACACAACCTTGGCGGCCACAGCCAGGACGATGGCGGTTATGCAGGCCGTTATCAGATAGCGGACAGACAGAATATTGTCGCCGAAATGTCCGCCGGAAGCCATCCGGTTAATGGGAATAAAGGTGGAGCCCACGGCCATGGCCACGGCGTTTACCACCCCTGTAAAGGCAAGATACTTGAGCAGAAGGTTTACCAGCCACTCCGGGCTTCCCTCACGCCTTCTGTTTTCGCAGACAAAAGCCGCCCGCTTGAACTCCATCCGTTCATAGATGAGAAGAGCAAGGGCGGGCGGACAAAACAGATAAATAAATGAAAACACTTCAATTCCTCCATTTTACCGTCGTTTTACTCTGATTTGACATAATACGACATGATTATAGCGGAAAATGAAGGGTTTATCAATGGAGAAAACAGGGGAAAGCAAAGGTTTTTCGCCTGTTTATTAATGAAACCTGGAAAACCACTCCTTCATTGTGTCAAAAATCTGTATCAGCTGGGAATCTTCTATTATATAAGGCACCATTGTATACATATAGCTGAGGAATGGCCGGCTGAATACTCCGTGCTGATACGCGAATTCCTGAAAGCCGTCAAGGACGTCCGGAGAGACGGTCTCCACACAGGTACAGCCCCCCATGATCCGGATTTCGCGAATCAGAGGGGAGGATAAGTCTTTGAGCTCTCTTCTGGATACTTCCTCAATATGGGCAATTTTCTCCATATAGTTTCCTGATTCAAACAGTTCTATGGAGGCCAAAGCCGCGCGGCAGGCGAGGGCATTCCCCATAAAGGTGGGCCCGTGCATCAGCGCAAGAGCCGGATCATCCCCGTAAAAGCCCTGGTATACTTTTGTGCCGGCTACGGTGACGGCATGGCCGATATAGCCTCCGGTGAGAGCTTTTCCCAGAACCAGGATGTCCGGGCAGACCAGATCAGATACAAACCGATGCCCGGTCCGTCCAAATCCGGTGGCCACCTCGTCAAAAATGAGGAGCACCCCATACGTATCACAGAGCTCTCTGGCCTTTTCCAGGAAGGAGATATCGTACATTCTCATTCCGCCTGCACCCTGCAGAAGCGGCTCCACGATAAAGCAGTAAAGTTCTCTGTGGAAGCGGAGGAAGGCATCCTCCAGGTCCTGGATTCTGGTGGGGATATGGATGACGTTTTCTTTCTTTTTAAATGCGAAGTGGTAATCCTCATCGTCACCGACTTCCATGGCCTTGAAGGTATCTCCGTGGTAGGAGTGAGTCAGGGAGAGAACCTTCGTTCTCCCCTTATCTCCTTTATTTACATAATACTGAAAAGCCATTTTCAGCGCTACCTCCACTCCCACACTGCCGGAGTCGGAAAAGAAACAGTAGTTCAGATCTCCGGGAAGCCACTGGCGGAGTTTGGCGGCAAGCCGTTCTGCCGGTTCATGGGTCAGGCCTCCCAGCATCACATGAGAAAAACGGTCGGCCTGAGATTTAAGGACTTTCGTGAGAACCGGATGCTTGTAGCCATGTATTACGCTCCACCAGGAAGATACCGAGTCAATTAAGCGGGTATCCTCCGTATAGAGATAGACGCCTTCTGCATCAACGATGGAATAGGGCGGCTTCATGGTTTTCATCTGCTGGTATGGATACCAGATCATAAATTTTTCCTCCTTATCTGGAAAGTATAAAAGATTATAAATCGATGGCATGGTGGGTGACAGAGCGGACAGCGGCAGGCTGACCCTGCCAAGGGTTACTCGTACAGGCCAAGCAGTACCTCCGGTTCTATGGAAAGCTCCGTATCGCCGGGCTTTACACAGGCCAGGACGGGAAGCCCCGTGACAGATTCGCACATCCTTCGGTTATCCTCCTCCATCACATCTCCCGGGTGAAACCGGTTCAGAATGATTCCCTTTACAGGAATTTTGTGCTGCTTCAGATAGAAAGCAGTCAGTCCCGCTGCGTTGATGGTTCCAAGGCCTGCGTCGGCCACAAGGATGCAGGGAAGGTTCAGAGCCTTAATCAGATCCTCCAGAAATATTTTCTGGCTGTCAAAGCGAAGGGGGCAGAGGATTCCTCCGGCTCCTTCCACGGTGACGCAGTCAAAGGAGGAAAGGAGAGAGGAAAACTGCGCCTTCACATTCGGGAGAACCAGAGGATTTCCCTCAAGGCGGGCAGCCAGATGGGGAGAAAAGGCCTGCTCATAGACGTAGGGGCACATGGTCTCAAGCGGCTGGCTGATGCCGGAAAACTCCTTTACAAATGCAGCGTCTCCCGGAATCAGAAGGCCGTCTTTTCTTTCGTTTCCGCTGACCGCGGCTTTAAAATAGGCCGCATGTCTGCCCAGCTGCCGGAGCTTTTTTACAATCAGGGCCGTTACATAGGTTTTTCCCACATCCGTTCCCGTTCCGGTGACGAAGAGGGAACGGGCGGAAAGGATACCTGCTGTATTGTTTTGGCTTTCTGTATTTTGCTTTTCTGCTGTTTCTGTGTTAAATCTGCCTTTCATCTCTCACCTCATAGCCAAGACGGCGGATCAGTTCTCTGTCTGTCTCAAAGGAATATCCGGAGGTGGTGAGCATATCCCCGCTGATGGCGGCATTGGCTCCGCTCTGGAAGCATGCCTCTCCCTTGTCGGCGAGAAGCCCCCGTCCGCCGGCCAGACGGATGGAACCGTCCGGGATGAGAAAGCGAAAGATGGCGACGGTGCGCCTCAGCTCATCATTGCTGAGAACGGGATTGTGGGCAAAAGGAGTTCCCGGGATCGGATTTAACAGATTGACCGGAACAGATTTTACGCCGAGGCTTCGGACCGAGAGAACCATGTCGATCCGATCCTCCATGGTCTCTCCTAACCCCATGATTCCCCCGGAGCATATTTCAAGACCGGCCCGCCTGGCCGCCTTCAGTGTCTCTATTTTTTCCTGCCAGGTGTGGGTGGTGCAGACAGAGGGGAAAAAGCGCTCAGAAGACTCCAGATTGCAGTGAACGCGGGAAACGCCTGCCAGGCGAAGCTTTGTAAACTGAGCCTCATCTAAAAGCCCGAAGGAAACACAGACGCGGATATTAGTCTGCCGTCTGATCTGGCGTATGCTTCCGCAGACATTGTCGATCTCGGCATCGGAGAGCCGCTTACCGGAAGTAACTATAGAGTAGCGTAAGACTCCGTGGGCGGCATTGAACCGAGCCTGTCTTAACAGCTCTTCTGATGAGAGGAGGGGATATTCCTCCGTGCAGGAGGTATGATAATGGACACTCTGGGCGCAGTATCTGCAGTCTTCCGAGCAGCGCCCGCACTTTCCGTTTACAATGGAGCACAGATCAAAGTTATTTCCGCAGAAATGGGAGCGTATTTCATCGGCAGCCTGGCACAGCTCAAAAAGAGGCTCGTCTGCCAGCAAAACTGCATCCTCCCGGGAGAGAAGTTCTCCGTCAAGCACCCGCCTTTTGGCAGAGTTCAGGAAAGAACTGCCGCAGGGGGATGAGATGCTTTTGGTATTTTTGTTTTCAGCAGAATTCATAGTTTTACCTCACATTCTAAAAAGTTGACAAAAACAGCGGCCTCAGGCGGAAATAGAGGACTGCGGCCAGAATACACAGGCAAATATCTCCGGGGACGGCCAGGATGAAACAGTAGAGGAACAGAGGCCAAAGGCCAATGGGCGTCTGTATGACATAGTTGGAAATGAGATAGTAATACAGCATGCCGATTCCGTAGACGATAAAAAGGCCTGCCAAGTTGCATAAGAGGATGAAACGCAGGGAAGGGCTTTTCCGGCTCCAGGCCAGTTTTCCGGTCACATAGCTGGCGAGGAAGAAGCCAATCAGATAGCCGAAGCTGGGCTTCCCAAGATACCAGATTCCTCCTCCCTCAGCGAAAATAGGCAGCCCCATAAGACCTAAAAGGATATAGGCCCCCACACAGAAGGCCCCGTCTCTTCCGCCCAGAAGCAGGCCTGCAAGCATGGTGAATAAAAGCTGGAGAGTAAAAGGGACAACCGGCACAGGTATCCTGATAAAAGCTCCTGCAGAGATCAGCGCTGTGAACAGGGCGCACAGGGTAAGCCTCAGGGCTCTGGAGCCCTGTCTTCGGGACATTTGAAGATCATTCTGGAACATAGTTTTCTCCTTTGCTGTGTTGAAATGTAAAGATAGTATATCTGGAAAAAAAACAATTGTCAACTATATAATAAAAACAGTTTACAATTAAAATCCAACAGGAAAAGGGGGATATGGGCAAAAATAGCGCGGCTATAGACTGGTTAAGACAGACAATATTTTAATATTACAGGGATTTTACAAAAAAGACACAGAATTTTCGCATAAAATAAGCACTCACCTATTGACAGTGCTAATAATAGTGTTATAATAAGGGCGTAAAGAGAAAGAGGGATGAAAAGAGACAGAAAGAAGTGAAGAGCTTCTGAAAAGACGTCTCCCTTCAGAAGGAATCCCTCAGGTAGCTTTCAGAACAGCATCCTGAACGGTTACATAGCATAGATATTTGAAGGAGGCATGACTTATGTTATATGTACCAAGCATTTTCGGAGAAAATTTAATGGATGACTTTATGGATGATTTCGGATTCGGTTTTGACGACAGTTTCTTTGGAAGAAAGAATCCTCTGTACGGAAAGCATGCGAAGAACATGATGAAGACCGACGTAAGAGAAAAGGACGACGCTTATGAAGTGGCCGTAGACCTGCCGGGCTTTAAGAAGGATGAAATCCATCTGGAACTGAAGGATGGATATATAACCATCAGCGCCGCCAAGGGGCTTGACAAGGACGAGAAGGACAAAAAAGGTCGTCTCATCAGGCAGGAAAGATATGCAGGCAGCATGAGCCGCAGCTTCTATGTAGGCGAGAATCTGAAACAGGAGGATATCAAGGCCAGATTTGAAAACGGCGTGCTTACCCTTGATTTCCCGAAGGCAGAGATGAACAGACAGGTTCCGGAGAGCCAGAGGATTGCCATCGAAGGATAATGGCCGGAAAATACAGGCGTTGATGAAACAGAAGATTCCAACTGAATGCTCTCATATCTTATATGTACAGAAAAAGAACTCTCACAGGGAACTCCCGCGGGAGTTCTTTTTCTGTATAGAAAGATGCGCACGCTCTGAACAGAAGAGCCTTTAAACTGTATTTTGTCAAATGCGGTTTAAAGGCTCTATTTTTATATATAATAGCAAAAAAATAAAAAAAGAGCAATATTTTTCGGAAATATACAAAAATATTCAAAAAGGCGACAGAACGCCTTTACAGTAAAATTTATAAGTGTTATAAATTTTTTATAAATAGGACATAAAAATTTTATGTCCTAAAATGGACGTCCAACTATCTTAAAAAGGAGAGAGTGCTATGACAAACGCAATGCTTACAGATCTGCTGCAAAGCCTGGGCCTTCTGGGTGTGTTTCTGCTGATAGGGGTTTTTCTGAGAGCGAAGCTGAAAATTCTTCAGAAAACCTTTATTCCGGCCTCTGTGATCGGAGGGTTTCTGCTTTTGCTTTTAGGACCTCAGTGTGCAAATGTTCTGCCTGTTCCAGCGTCCTGGTTTGATACATATTCTCTGCTTCCCGGCATCCTGATCGTTCCGGTTGTGGCTGCCGTCCCGCTGGGACTGAAGATAGGAGGCGGAAAGGCTGACGGCGTGGATCCGGATGTCCTTAAAAATGTGTTCCCTCTTATCGGTATCGGACTGGCGGCAGCTATGTTCCAGTTTGCAGTGGGATACGGAACTCATGTGCTGTTTTCCGGAGAGGATCTCTATGACGTGTTTGGAATTGAGCTGGCTATCGGATTTGTCGGAGGACACGGCACAGCCGGAACTCTGGGAAATATGCTTTCCGCGCTGAACCTGCCTTACTGGGAGACCTCTCAGGGCGTGGCGACCACGACGGCTACGTTCGGAATCGTGGGCGGCATCCTGATTGGCATTATGATGATCAACTGGGCGGCCAGACACGGTCAGACAGCGATGTTGAAAAAACCGGCAGATATTCCGGAGCCTCTGCGTGTCGGCTTTGAGAAGGATATCAAGAAACAGAACTCAGTAGGCCGTGAGACTACGATGTCTTCCTCGATTGACACTCTTGCTTTCCATGCTGCTCTGATTTTTGTTGCCTGCGGTCTGGCGTATCTTCTTTTAATGGGAGCTGAAAAATTCCAGATTCCTGTCCTGAAAAGTATTTCCGTCTGGGCCTACGGCATGATTGTGATGTTCGTCATCTGGGGAATTATGTGCAAGCTGAAGCTGAACTACCTGGTAGACGACAAGATCAAGAGCAAGGTTTCCAGTTCTTTCACAGAATTCGCCGTAATTGCGGCAATCGCAAGCCTTCCGATTCAGGCGGTAGCGTCATACATTGTCCCGATCCTTGTGATGGTGGCAATCGGATATGTGGTAACTACAGGCGTTCTCTTTATTCTCAGCAAGCGGCTGTTAAAGGGATTCTGGTTTGAGCAGATGATTGGAACCTATGGCATGAGCACAGGAGTATTTCTGACAGGAGTTCTGCTTCTCAGAATCTGCGATCCGGATCTGGAGAGCCCGGCTCTGGCCAATTACTCTTTATCCTACACGATCACGAGTATTATTTATTTTGCCATGCTGAATCTCTTCATCGTACTTCCTATGAGCTCCGGAGCGGGCGTGACCGCTTTGGCAGCTTTGGGTCTTGGTATTGCAGCCGTGCTGTTTGCCATAGTGAGCAGCCGTATTTCCTTCGGAAGCCAGTTCAAGGGAAATTAAGATGGCTGAGGCAGGGAGAGAGCCGTTCAATGTTTTCGGCCCTGTGAGGAAGATTCGTTCTTTCCGGACGAAAATCCCAGGAAAAGCAGGTGATTGAGGTGAGAAAAATGCAGAATTATGAGGAACTTCTCGAGAAGCTGAATGCCAGAATATGGGACTGTGCAGAGCTGAAATTTGAAGAATACCAGTCGGCAGAGGCTCTCAAACATGTGATGGAGGAGCATGGCTTCTCTGTGGAGAGCGGGCTGGCAGGGATGGAAACGGCATTCAGAGCCACGGCCGGAAAAGGGCGTCCGGTGATTGGCCTTCTGGCTGAGTATGACGCCCTGTCCGGCCTCAGCCAGAAGGCAGGCCAGACAAAGCCGGTCCCCAGAGAGGAAACGGAAAACGGTCATGGCTGCGGCCATTGTCTTCTGGGAACGGCTGCAGCCGGAGCCGCGTTGATGGCAAGGGACTATCTGCTTGAAACCGGCAGGGAGGGAACCATTGTTCTGATCGGATGTCCGGCAGAGGAAGGCGGGTCAGGAAAAGCTTATCTGGCCAGGGCAGGCGTGTTCGATGGCCTGGATGCAGCCCTTACCTGGCATCCTGCCGGGGGAAATGCTGTCCTGACTGGCTCTCTGCAGGCAAACTGCCAGGCTTATTTCCGGTTTCACGGCGTTTCCGCCCATGCGGCGGGAGCGCCTCACCTGGGCAGAAGCGCTCTGGACGCAGTGGAACTGATGGATGTGGGCGTAAACTATATGCGGGAGCACATGGAGCCCTGTGACCGGATCCACTATGCAATTACGGACACCGGGGGCAGTTCTCCCAATGTGGTGCAGAACCATGCAGAGGTTCTCTACCTGATCCGCTCCACTGACACAGAAAAGGTAAAAAAGCTGTACGAGAGAGTAAAAAATATAGCCAGAGGAGCTGCCCTGATGACGGAGACGAAGGTGGAGGTGGTTTTTGACAAGGCCTGCTCCAATATTCTTTCCAACAGCGTTCTGGAACAGCTTCTCTACGATTGTATGAAAACAGTCCCGCTTCCGTCCTACACAAAGGGGGAGCTGGAATATGCAGAAAAAATAAAGGAAACTATCACCGACGCAGATATAGCCAGCGATATGTCCCTGATGATGGCCCAGGGAGCAGAAAAGAGGAAGCTGATTTCCCGCTACCGGGAGCTTCCCATGGCCGACTTTGTGGTGGAACACCGTCACCAGGAGCTGTTTCTGCCGGGCTCTTCCGATGTGGGAGACTGCAGCCATGCGGCGCCCACGGCTCAGTTTGTGGGAGCCTGCTTCGTGCCTGGAACGCCGGCCCACTCCTGGCAGATGACAGCCCAGGGAAAAGAGAAGACAGCGGTGAAGGGAATGCTTTACGCGGCGAAGGTACTCTCTGAAGCCTGCCGCCGCCTGTTTGAGGAGCCAGAGCTTGTGAAGCAGGTCAGGAAGGAATTTGAGGAGACTACGGAGGGAAAACCATATGAGTGCCCTATTCCGGCAGAGATCCTTCCCAATGCAAACGGAAAAAGGGAAAACGCCGGTCTGACAGCGGACAGGAAGGACATAAAACAGACAGATGCAGGAGGCGATGGAAGATGACAGTTGCTGAATCAGCAAAGGCCATAGAGGAGCATTTAAGGCAGCTTAGAAGAGAGTTCCACAGACATCCGGAAACGTCAGGAAACGAGAAAGAGACAGCTGTCAGAGTTGTTAAAGAGCTTGAGGACATCGGGGGATTTGAGATCCGGGAGGGCGTGGGAGGAAACGGTGTAATTGCCGAGCTTTCCGGAGCTTTGCCAGGTCCCACTACAGCTCTCAGGGCAGACATGGACGCGCTGCAGATTGAGGAGCAGACAGGGCTTTCTTTCTGCTCGGAAAACCGGGGGGTTATGCATGCCTGCGGCCATGACAATCACATTACTATGGCCCTGGGTGCAGCCCGTCTTCTGGCTCAGAGAAAAGATGAACTGAGAGGAAGGGTGAGAATGATATTTCAGCCTTCAGAAGAGCTGTCTCCTCAGGGCGGTTCGAGGAAAATGATTGAGGAGGGAGCGCTGGATGGAGTTGACGCCGTATTCGGAATGCATGTCTGGCCGGATCTCCCGCTAGGGAAAGTGGGAGTGAAGGCGGGGCCTCTGATGGCTGCCTCCGATCATTTTACAGTCACCATCAAGGGAAAGCCAAGCCATGCCGCAAGGCCCAACGAGGGGATCGACGCACTGGTGGCGGGGGCCCAGTTTGTGACGGCGGCTCAGACAATTGTAAGCAGAAATGCGGATCCCATGAAGTCGATCGTCATAACCATCGGAAAGCTGAATGCGGGAACCCGCTATAATATTATAGCGGGAGAGTGCGTGCTGGAGGGAACCTGCCGCACCTTTGACCCGTCTGTCCGCGATCTGGCAGAGCGCAGACTGTCCGAGGTGCTGTCCGGAGTCTGCACTGCTTCAGGCTGCACGGGGGAGCTGCACTATGAGAGAGGCTACATGGCAGTGGTGAATGATGAGAAAATGGCGGACTATGTGAGGGAGTCGGCCGACAGGATTCTGGGAAACGGCACGGCTGTATCAGTGGAGCCGGCCATGACTGCTGAGGATTTTTCCTTCTACCTGGATAAAAAGCCAGGAGCCTTTGCCTGGATCGGGACAACGCCGCTGGGTGAGACTGTATGGCCTCTGCACAGCAGCCATTACAGCCCCGATGAGGGAGTGCTCTGGCGGGGAGCTGCCCTGCTTGCAGGACTTGCCCTTGGACTGCGGGAGAGACAGGAAGTTCTGTTATCAGAAAAAGGTTGAGAGACAGGCCTTCTCGTTAAAACAGTAGGTTTTAACGGGACGGCCTTTTTCCATAGGGCCCTCTGTATGCATCTGGGTCAGAAGCCCGGCAAGACAGAGCTTCTGGATGATGCGGTTGCAGCTTCTCGGAGTGATATTCAGCCACTCTGACAGGAGGGAGGAGTTGAGAAACTGTCTGGGGTTTTTCAGGAAAAGGCCGATAATTTTCTGCAGATTACCCTCGTTGATCCCATTGGCTTTGGAAAATTTCAGAATTTTTTCATTGTCATAGGAGATATGGAGAGGATCCTGAACGGACAGAGGGCCTATCAGGCGAAGCTGTTCGTTGATCAGAAAACCGTCATTTTTCCCATAGTGGACGGACTCGTTCAAAGCCTGTTCTGCCTGCTCCAGGCTGTTGGAAAGAGAGGCGGAGAGGCCCGCGCCCAGGCGGAAGGAAATTTCGCCCCGGGCGTTCAGATACAGGATCAGGGAGCGCAGAAGAGAGGAAAGCTGCCCGCCGTCCTCAAGCTCCCAGGTGATCTGAAAATAGGTGACAAAGGTCTGTACGGAAAAGCTGGCCCCCTGCTCCTTCCTAAAGTCCAGCAGAGCCTTCAGAAGCGTAACCCTCTGGTATTCCAGCTCAGTACCCGCAAGATTGTCCGGATAGACAAGCCTGATGAGGATACTGGCCTTCTGCACGACAGAGTTGAGGCGGAGCTTTGCCGTGGACACGGCGCTTCTGATAGAATCGGCAATGGTATTGTCATCGGGGAAAATATACAGGTAGGGAATGTGCGCGTCCTCATACCGTTTCAGGCTGTTCGTTGATCGCACAAAAGCAATGTCGATTTTCCCCTCATCCCACAGCTCCTTCGCCGTGCGAAACAGCGTCTCATATCTGAGAACCGGATCAGTACAGCAGTGGGGCATCAGCTCCGGCCGGAGGTAGCGGTGCAGATCCAGATAATTATTGCTTGGTATCAGGAAGTCGCAGTAAATCCGGTTGAGGGGGATGTCCGGGTGGGTCTGCACAAAGTCCAGGGCGATTGCCAGGAAATGCTTTGTCTCATAGGACACAAAGGCACAGGGCTTTTCGATATTGGGGATGTTCATAAGCTGGTAGTAGCCGAACTCGCCGCTGCAGAAGATAATATCGCAGTGATCCCTGCATTTATAATAGATATCCTGGATTTCCTCCAGGGTGTGGTAAACGTATTTGTGAAAAATGCAGCCGAAATCATTCTGTTCAATGACACGGTTGATGGCCTGAAGAGATACCTTCGGGCTGATAATGCTGACAGTGATCATATGATTTTTGATTCTCCGTTTCCGATAGTTGGCAGTGGAACACAGGAACTGACACCCTGAGCAAAGGAGCCGGTTCTGTTCAATTCCCTGTATAATAATGTACTATAGCTACCCTGAGGGAGTCAATATGTTCCTGGCGCGCATCCGGTGCGGCTTTGGAGTCTTATCTGAAAACTATGCTGGAATCCCTGGTATTTGTGTGGTAAAATAGCTGAATTATACCGGCCGCTTTCACAGGGCTTTTCAACAGTATCAGCCGTCAGAGATCCGATAAAGCGGGAGGAGGAAGTGATTTGAAGTACACAGGGATGGAATTTTTGTGGCTGTTTTTAGTCTACTCATTTTTAGGATGGGTTCTGGAGACAGCTGCGGGTACTATTAAGAAAAAACGGTTTACCAACAGAGGATTTACCACAGGCCCCTTCTGCGGCGTATATGGAACAGCGGCTGTGCTCATGGCAGCCGCCCTTCAGGAGCTCAGAGGAAACCCGGTGTTCCTGTTTTTAGGCTGCGCCGCGGTGGCGACGGCGGTGGAATGGATAACCGGAAAAACACTTGAGCGGCTGAACCGGAAAAAATGGTGGGATTATTCGGAAAAACGCTGGAATTTCGACGGGTATATCTGCCTTTCCTATTCCGTACTCTGGGGAATCCTCGGCTTTGTGGCTGTCCGGTGGGGAGACGACTTTTTTATCTGGCTGTATCATGCCCTGCCGGGATTTGCGGCAAAGACAGTCACCTTTGCGGCAGCAGCAGTTGTGTTCTGTGATACAGCGGCATCTCTTGCGACAGTGCGCTATGTCAGGCAAAGAAGCCTGAGGGTTCTTAAGACTGCCGGGGAAAGTACGCCGGTCAGAAAGTTTCAATACAGGACAGCCGTTCTGACAAGACGCCTGGGTAAGGCTATAGAGGCAGGCGTGGAAAGGCGAATGGAAAAGGCCTATCCTCTGATTTTTGAGGCAGCGGAGCAGATAACAAAACGAAAAGTCTTTGCGGAGGGCTGCGGATTTTATAAGCTGTTCTGGCTGTTTCTCATCGGCGCTGTCCTGGGAGATTTGGTGGAGACTGTATTCTGCCGCCTGACCGCAGGCGTCTGGATGAGCCGCAGCAGTCTGGTCTGGGGGCCCTTCAGCATTGTATGGGGACTGGCTATAGCGACGGCAACCGCCCTGCTCTATAAGGACCGGGAAAAGCCGGACCGTCACCTCTTTTTCATCGGCACGGTACTGGGCGGGGCCTATGAATATGTGTGCAGTGTCTTTACAGAGCTTGTATTTGGAACTGTTTTCTGGGATTACAGTGAGATTCCCTTTAACCTGGGCGGAAGAATCAACCTGCTCTACTGCTTTTTCTGGGGAATAGCCGCCGTAATCTGGATCAAGGGGCTGTATCCGTTCTTTTCCAGGTGGATTGAAAAAATACCTGTCCTCTGGGGATATATCCTGACCTGGGTGCTTGCTGTATTTATGGCGGCCAATATCGTCGTGTCGTCCATGGCTCTGATTCGCTATGACAGGCGCTCGGAGGGAATGCAGGCGGACAATGTGATAGAAAAGCTGCTGGATGAACACTTTGACGATGAGCGGATGGAGCGTATTTATCCCAACGCCCTCGCCAGGTAGAAACCATCTTTCCCCATCAGTTCTCTCTTTATTCTTTATTCCACGGCAGCAGGCATAACTGCTGCCATGCTTTTTCACCTCTCAAAAATTTTTTCCATATAATAAATCAACAATTATAATGCATTGGGAGGAATATGAATGATTTCCAAGCTGGAAGTCACAGGGCTCAGCTATTCCTATCACTCTATGGATGGGGAGACGCAGGCCCTTTCAGATATATCCTTTCAGGTTGAGGAAGGGGAGTTTATCGCTGTAGTAGGGCCGTCAGGCTGCGGAAAATCCACGCTTCTGTCTATTATCTGCGGCCTGATTAAGCCGGATCAGGGGGCGGTGCGGATCGATGGAGAGCCGGTGGAGGGGACCAGTCCCAAGCTGGGATACATGCTCCAGAGGGATCATCTGTTTGAGTGGAGAAGTATATTTTCCAACGCTTCCCTGGGGCTGGAGATACAGAAGAACCTGGATGAAGAACACAGGGCTCTGGTTCTTAAGCTGCTCGGGGATTACGGCCTTCTGCAGTTTAAGGATGCCAGGCCGTCAGAGCTGTCGGGCGGGATGCGCCAGAGGGCGGCGTTAATAAGGACACTGGCTCTTGAGCCGGAGATTCTGCTGCTGGATGAACCGTTTTCTGCTCTTGATTATCAGACAAGGCTGGCTGTCTGCGATGACATCAGCTCTATTATCAGGGGAACGAAAAAGACGGCTGTGTTAATCACACACGATTTGTCGGAGGCAGTCAGCGTGGCGGACCGGATTATCATTCTCTCAAAACGTCCGGGAAGGATTAAGGCCATTCTCCCTGTGAAATTTTCCAAGCCAAGACTGGGCCCCTTAAGCCGGCGCAATGCTCCCGAATTTTCCGGGTACTTTAAACAGGTGTGGAATATTCTTGAGAACAGGGAGGAGTCCCATGAGCAGGTATGAAAAATATGAAACCCTGGCCCAGCAGGTCTTTGTGGCAGAACAGAAGCGATACAGGAGAAGGATAGCGGCAGGGCGCTTCCTGCTCCTTTTTCTTCTTCTGGCACTCTGGGAAATCAGCGCCGATACCGGGCTTTTAAATGATTTTATTTTCAGCTCCCCGTCGCGGATGCTGTCCTGCTTCGTTTCCATGACGGCGGACGGGAGCATATTTGTCCATATGGGAGTGACACTGTTTGAAACCCTTGTCAGCTTTGTCCTGGTGGTGCTTTTAGGGCTCTCCGGGGCCATGCTTCTGTGGGCCAGCCGTACGGTTTCCGATCTGCTGGAGCCATATCTTGTGATGCTCAACAGCCTTCCGAAGTCAGCGCTGGCCCCGATTCTCATTGTGTGGCTGGGAAACAATATGAATACGATTATAGTAGCCGCCGTTTCCGTAGCCGTATTCGGCTCCATTCTGACCCTGCACAATGGTTTTTCCACCATGGATCCGGAACAGATTAAGCTAATTTACTCCCTGGGCGGAACCAAGAAGGATGTGCTGAGAAAGGTTCTTCTTCCGGGCTCCCTGCCTCTGATTATCAGCAACATGAAGGTAAATGTGGGACTGTGTCTGGTGGGAGTCATCATCGGTGAGTTCCTGGCGGCCGACCGGGGACTTGGCTATCTGATTATCTACGGCAGCCAGGTATTCAAAATGGATATGGTCGTCATGAGCATTGTAATCCTGTGTTTTATGTCAGCCCTGCTGTACCAGGCCATCGCAGTTCTGGAGAAAAAAATCAACTGACCAGCGATTTTTGGATATGCTGCAAGGGAAAGAGTTCAGATGAGATGGGCAGCCCCACAGGCTCTGGACAAAATGGGATAAAACAAGTGTAAAAGCAGATAGGTTCTTGTCATTCCTGAAAAAAGGAATTATAATGAAAGCCAGGAGAAAACGGCCCGGATTGGGCAGAGGGGCTGCTGCATCAGTCAGACTCCGGTATATTGATGTGCTTCAGGGCTGAGAGTCAGATTGGAGGCCTGGGGCAGGCTTTTCGAGATGCGTTCAATATATCCAGTCACAGGATGATGCAGCGGCCTTTTTCAGCTTTCGTTAAATTTTTGCGGATTTTCTGTAAACTAAAAAGCCCGCACGGATGTGCAGAGTCTGACTGCCTGCACATCTACGGGATATGACTGCGGACTGCGCAGTCAGGACAGGAGGGAGCATTGATATGAAAAGGCGCAGGGCAACGCCAACCTATCTGATTGTCATATTAGCTATTTTCGTTATTGGGATATTCATCTGTATCATTGGAATGAACAAGGCTATTCTGAGCAGCGCACAGCTTTCAGGCGTAGAGATTGCCAGGAGGTTTGCAGCCAATGAGATGAATTACAACAAAGAAAACGAGGCGGTGTTAAATACACTGGAGATCGGCCTTCGCCCAGGCAACCGGCCGGAGGATATCCCCTCCTGGCTTCGCGAATATCTGGAATATCTCTGTGATGCCACAGGAATCCAGAATGTGGAGGCCTACGCCTCTATTGACGGAAAAATCGTGGCTGCTACATACTGGGAGGGGGACGCCTCCTTTGAATCAGAACAGACGGAGTGGTATCAGAAGGCGATAGAGGCAGACGGGGACGTGATTTACACAGATGCGTACACAGACGTCCGCCTCCAGAGTACAGTGGTAACCATGGCGAAGCAGATAGAGGGAACAGAGGATGTGGTGGCCCTGGACATATATCCAGGGCAGATGAATGCCAGTCAGAAGATTGAAAATATGCCTGAGAGGTGCAATTATTTTCTCTGCGATTCTAAGGGCACTCTCGTCTACTCCATCATTCAGAATGGCTCCCCTGAGGATGCGCAGTGCTGGTTTGACGGGCTGTTCGGCGAAATAAAAAATGGAGTTCATGACGACTGCCGATCCTACACAGTGGGAGTTGACGGCCTGAAAAGGGGCGTTTATTACTACCAGCTGGACAATGGCATGTATTCCGTTATAACGATTCCCTATGAGGAGCTTTTAAAGGGGACTGTAAACATCCAGAGAATGTTTGCGTTCATGCTTATCGTGTTTGTGGGAGTGGTGGCAGCCTTCCTCATACGTGACCAGCTGAAAGCCAGAAAGGAGCGCCTTTATGATGATATTGTGAGGGTACTGGGAAATTCCTATTATGCCCTCTACCTGATCGACTTAAAAACAGACGAGTATTCTATGCTGAAGGGCTCCGACTTCGTGAGAAAAGAGCTGGAACAGACCGGCAGGTACAGCGATCTGCTCCGGGTGGCATCAATGATAGTGGATGAGGATTCCTACAAGGATTTTACAGAGTCCTTTGCCATAGAAAACATGAGAGAGCTTGTCCAGAAGAGAGTCCGCGACTTCGGCGGGGACATCAGGCGCAAATTTAACCATGAATACCGCTGGGTACATGTGCAGATGCTTTACGATGAATCCCTTCAGAATGATAAGGTTGTACTGTGCTTTAAGGATGTCAATGAGGCGAAAGAGCGGGATCTCTCGAGAATGAAGCTGCTGAGGGAGTCTCTGGAGTCTGTGGAAAAGATGGCCAAATCGAAAAATATGTTTTTTTCCAATATGTCCCACGACATGAGGACACCGCTTAACGGAATTATCGGACTGGCCAGGCTGTCCCTGAGCCGGGAGGAAAATGAAGAGCACATGAGGGACTCCATGAATAAGATTCTGGCACTCAGCAGCCAGCTTCTGGAATTGATTAATGACATTCTGGAGATCTCAAAGATAGAGCAGGGAAAGCTGGAGATCAGCGGCTACGACTTTAATCTGCAGGAAAGCCTGGAGGAGCAGATTGAGGTATTCAAAATCCAGGCGGGAGCGGAGCACAAAAATTTTTCAGCGTCACTCGACATAGAGGACGCCTGCGTCAGGGGCGACTGGAGAAGAACGCAGCAGGTGTTAAACAACCTTCTGTCAAATGCATTCAAATTTACAGGAAAAAACGGAACGATCTCCCTGTCTGTCCATGAAATCAAGGAGGTAAACGGCCGTTACAGAAAATACCAGTTCATTGTCTCCGATACCGGTATAGGCATGAGCCGGGAATTTCTGAAAAAGATTTATGAGCCCTTCGAGAGGGAGACACGGTTCGGCGCCGCCAATGTGGCGGGAACGGGTCTTGGAATGGCCATTGTCCATAATCTGGTGCTCCAGATGGCCGGCACCATAGAGATTGACAGTGAGCTTGGGAAGGGAAGTACGATTACTGTAACACTGCCGTTCCTTCCCGGGGCAGAGAAGGAACCGGAGAAAAAGAGGGAGCAGATCCTGGAGACAGCAGACCTTTCCGGATACCGGGTTCTCCTGGCAGAGGACAATGAGATCAACATGGAAATATCCACAGAGCTCCTGAAAATGTACAACCTGGATGTGACGCAGGCCTGGAATGGAAAAGAAGCCGTGGAGCTTTTCAGGGAGATGGGAGAGGGCTTTTTTGACATTATCCTGATGGATATGCAGATGCCGGTGATGAACGGCTGCGAGGCAGCCAGACAGATTCGCGCCATGAAGCGGCCGGATGCCTCCACAATCCCAATCATCGCCGTGACGGCAAATGCCTTTTCAGAGGACATAGCAGCCACGAGAAATGCGGGCATGAACGCTCATATCTCAAAGCCCATTGACTTCGAGATATTCCGAAAGACCGTTGAAAGCCTGTTGAAGGATAGAAAAAACAGCAGAACAGAAAAAGAGGAGAACAGCAATGAAACAGATCAGAAAATATGAGGCAGCTCTCATCCAGATGGATACCCAGAATGACAAGGGAGAAAATCTTAAAAAGGCCCGCCGCTTTATAGAGGAGGCCGCCGCCCACGGGGCAAAGCTCATCTGCTTTCCTGAGGTGATGAACCTGATCGGAAAGAATACAGGAGAGGGAGGGGGCAGGGAGGAAGTTCCCGGCTATACTTCAGAGATCCTGTGTGAGGAGGCGAAAAAGCACGGAGTTTACATCCATGCGGGCAGCATCACAGAGCAGGTGCCCGGGCAGAAGCGATCCAGAAATCTGAGCTTTCTCATTAACCCGGAGGGAGAGATTATCGCCGGTTACCGCAAGCTCCATATGTTTGACATCACCCTTTCGGACGGAACTGCGTTCAGGGAGTCGGATCGGGTGCAGGGGGGAGAGGAGATTGTCACGGCAGAGACAGAGCTGGGAGTGTTCGGAATGTCTGTCTGCTATGACGTGAGGTTTCCGGAGCTCTACCGCCTGATGGCTCTTTCAGGGGCTCAGGTGATTTTCGTTCCTTCCAGCTTTACCATGCCTACCGGCAAGGATCACTGGGAGCCGCTTCTCAGAGCCCGTGCCATTGAAAATGGCTGCTACATCATAGCTGCCGGACAGACAGGGACAAAGCCGGCCTATACAGCCTACGGAAACAGTCTGGTGGCAGATCCATGGGGAACTGTTATTGCCAGAGCCAGAGATGAGGAATGTATTACCTATGCCCAGATCGATCTGGACTATCTCGATAAAATCAGAGAGCAGCTGCCGTCCCTGGAAAACAGGCGCACAGATGTGTATGAGGTGATTTACAAAAAGGATAGTGCTGCGAAGGACAGATAGCTGCAGAAGCAAAAGGAAAGCAAAAAAGGAGAAGGAGGGGTCAAGATGAACGTACTGGAAGCCATAAAGAAAAGAAAAAGCTACAGGGATGTGTTTAAGAAAGAACCTGTGCCGAGAGAGGATTTGAGAGAGATCCTGGAGGCGGGGACAGCCGCACCGTCCGGCTGCAACCTGCAGACAACACAGTTTATCGCAGTGGACGAGCCTGAGCTTGTAAAAAAGATCGGCGAAATCTATGGCCGGGCGTGGGCCATGACGGCTCCGGCGGCCATTCTGGTGCTCACGAAGTACACGATGGCGCCCAGCGGCGCCTCCTACCACATTCAGGACTACAGCGCGGCGGCGGAAAATATTCTTCTGGCCATCACGGCCAAGGGGTATGCCACCACCTGGATCGAGGGGCAGATTCTGGGACGGCGCGCAGAGGAAATCGGGAGGCTTCTGGGGGTTCCGGAGGATATGCAGGTCGTTCTCTACCTGCCTGTGGGAATTCCGGAAAAGCCGTTTAAATCTGTGGCCAGGCTGCCCTTTGAGAAGAGGGCCTGGTTCAACCGGTATGGGGAAGATTAGGACTGCGGGGGCTATGGTTAGGACTGCGAGTGCAGAAATGAGAATCAGAACGCCCCAGGAGAGGGCAGAGGTTTTAATGGAGAAACAGGAGATATAAAATGTAAAAATCCCTCAAAAACCCTCGACGATCCCCTTGCACTCCGCTGCAAAAGGTGCTATACTTGTTGCGATAACATAATAGACTGACTAGAAAGAGTGGACCAAAAGTCCACTCTTTCACTTTGTTTTGCAGGAAGCAAAATTGTGTTTCCTGCATGGCAGAATGCTCTGGCAGGACACAGAGAAAGGCGGTGTTTGAATGGCAAAAAGAGAAGAATATGAGTCAAAGGTAGAAGCGTGGCTGCTTCCCCTTCTTGAAAAGTACAAATTTGAACTGGTAGATGTGGAGTACGTGCGTGAGGCCGGACTCTGGTATCTGAGAGCCTATATCGATAAGGAAGGCGGCATCACGGTAGACGACTGTGAGGTGGTGAGCAGGGAGCTGGGCGACTGGCTTGACAAGGAGGATTTCATCGCCGACAGCTATATTCTGGAAGTAAGCTCACCGGGACTGGGCCGCCCTCTTAAAAAGGAAAAAGACTTTGCCCGCAGCCTTGGAAAGGCTGTGGAGGTAAGACTTTACCGCCCGATTAACAGACAGAAGGAATTTACAGGAGCCCTGAAAGCATACGATGCAGATACAGTGACACTTTCCATGGAGGATGAGAGCGAACTCGTCCTTGAGAAATCAGACATTGCGTTAATACGCCTGGCCTTTGATTTTTAAACGATAGGAGGATAAAAAAAGAAAATGAGTAAAGAGTTGTTCGAAGCGTTAAACGTGCTGGAAAAGGAAAATAATATCAGCAAGGAGGTGCTTTTCGAGGCCATCGAAAATTCCCTTCTCACAGCTTGCAAGAACCACTTCGGCAGGGCAGATAATATCAAGGTTTATATTGACAGGGAAAAATGTGATTTTGCTGTCTACGCTGAGAAGGAAGTGGTTGAGAACGTGGAGGATCCGCTGACTCAGGTAAGCCTTGCAGAGGCAAAGCTGATGGATCCCAGGCATGTGTACGGCGATATTGTCCGCGTAAACATCAACTCCAAGGAGTTCGGACGAATTGCCACCCAGAACGCTAAAAACGTAATTCTCCAGAAAATCCGCGAGGAGGAGCGCACCGCTTTATTCGATCACTGGTACTGCCGCGAAAAAGATGTGGTGACAGGAATCGTTCAGCGCTATGTAGGCCACGACGTGTACATTGACCTTGGAAAGATTGACGCAGTCCTCAAGGAGAGCGAGCAGGTGAAGGGGGAGGAGTTTAAGCCGACCCAGCACATCAAGCTCTTTATCCTCGAGGTGAAAAATACGAAGAAGGGGCCGAGGATCACTGTATCCAGAACCCATCCGGATCTGGTAAAGCGCCTGTTCGAGTCCGAGGTGGCTGAGGTGAAGGACGGAACCGTGGAGATCAAGGCCATTGCCCGGGAGGCAGGCTCCAGGACAAAGATTGCAGTGGCATCCAACGATCCGAACGTGGATCCGGTGGGCGCATGCGTGGGTTTAAACGGCGCGAGAGTTAACTCCGTAGTGAGCGAGTTAAACGGCGAGAAGATTGACATTATCAACTGGGATGACAATCCTGCCCTCTTAATTGAGAATGCGCTGAGCCCGGCCAAGGTGATCTTTGTAGCTGCCGACGAGGAGGCGAGAGAGGCTCAGGTGATCGTGCCTGACTACCAGCTCTCCCTGGCTATCGGCAAGGAAGGCCAGAACGCAAGACTTGCAGCAAGGCTTACAGGCTTCAAGATCGACATTAAGAGCGAGACCCAGGCCAGAGAGTCAGGGCTCTTCGACGAGATGGAGATGGGCTACGAGCAGGGCTTCGAGGAGGGACTTCCGGAGAGCACGCAGGCCGATGACTTCTCCGATTACACGGAGCCTCAGGACGCAGAGGACAGTATGGAGGAACAGGCAGAGGAAGCTTTGGAGAGCGGGCTGGAGAGCGGCGCCGTCTACAGTGACGGGCAGTAATTCCGGCATCGATCCGGTCTTTAAAGCGCAGCAGAAAACCAGATTGGGAAGTGAGAGAAATTGGGAATGAAGAAGATCCCGCTCAGACAGTGCATCGGCTGCGGCGAGATGAAAAGCAAAAAGGAAATGATCCGCGTGCTCAAAACTACTGAGGATGAGATCGTCATCGACGCCACCGGACGCAGGAACGGACGCGGAGCTTATATCTGCCCTTCCATGGAATGCTTTAAAAAGGCCGTAAAGAGCAGAGGGCTGGAACGCTCCCTGAAGATGGCCATTCCAAAGGAAGTGTATGAGGCATTGGAAAAGGAGATGGAGCAGATTGGACAGCAGTAAGAAGGCGCTTAATCTTCTGGGCCTTGCTACCAAGGCAGGGAAAACAGCAAGCGGAGAATTTATGACAGAAAAGGCCGTAAAGGAGGGCAGAGCCTTCCTGGTACTCGTTTCAGAGGAGGCCTCAGACAATACCAGAAAAATGTTTACAAACATGTGTACTTATTATAAAGTCCCACTGTATTTTTTCGGAACGAAAGAGGAACTGGGCCACTCCATGGGCAAGGAGATGCGTGCATCGGTTGCCGTACTGGACAGCGGTTTGGCGAAAGCACTCGTGAAACAGTTGAATCAGAATGGAGGCGGTAAGCATGAGAGTCAATGAGTTGTCCAGGGAGCTGGGCAGAACCAATAAAGAGGTGCTGGATTTGCTGAGGGCGCAGGGTTATGAGGTGAAAAGTCATTCCTCTAATGTGAGCGGTGAGCAGATCGACGCAGTGCGGAGAGGCTTTGCCGGAAAGCCCGCCAGGGCAGAGAAGGAGCCGACGCCGGTTAAAGGGATGGGAGAATCTGAGGGCAGAGCGCCTTCCAGAGAGGAACAGGACAGCTCGAGAGTCAAATCCCAGGAAAACCGGGAGAATTGGGAACAGGTACAAAAGGAAAGAATAGGAAAGGCGGAAGCAGCGAGAGTGGAAGAGATTAAGAGAGAACCAGTAAAGACAGAAGCAGACGGAAACGGAACAGCCGAGCCGCCGAAGAAGAGGATTACGGCTGTATACCGTCCGCAGAACAGTACAATGAAGAGCAGCAAACCATCCGGCGGACAGAGACAGGGCCAGGGACGCTCCCAGGGAGGAAACGGCCAGGGACGTCAGGGAAACCAGAACGGCCAGGGAAATCAGGGAAGCCGTGAGGCAGGCCAGGGAAACCGCGACGGAGGAAGAAGCTTTAACCGTGACGGCCAGGGAGGCCGCGACGGAGGAAGAAGCTTTAACCGTGACGGCCAGGGAAGCCGCGACGGAGGAAGA
>ENA-UONZ01000527-UONZ01000527.1-human-gut-metagenome-genome-assembly--contig:-C93old-NODE-527-length-61028-cov-11.620603_pt1 | contig 61028 bp, 63 predicted proteins | sample MGYA00242468_ERZ724015 | MGnify/ENA metagenome assembly ERZ724015
CGCAACGGAAGAATATATAAAAAGTATGAATAAGGAATAACGAACCGTAGTGAGACATTAGAGGAAGCATTGCATAGACACTTGCTATTTGCTGGTTCATGACTTAGGGAATCTTAAGCAGTATCTATAAGGGATAGAGCCATTTGGGGACGGCAAGCGTGATTGCGGAAGAGCTTATTCTCAAGGAATTGATTTATGTTTAAATGAATGTGATGAGGTCGTGTAATGAGACCTCATTATTGTATGAAAAATAGCAGTAGGCAGAATGAGAAAAATAGGGTAAAATGGGAACATAGATTTTGGGAACTCATAAGAAATTTTTTGTTTTCAGCTTACAACAGAAGAAGCAGAATCTTTGAAGTGCCAATCTGGCACCTTAAAAATACAAGAGCCAGAAAAAAAGGATGGTCGAGAAAAGTGATTTCGAGGAGGGTTGTAGATTATGACAGATGAAAAAATCAAAAATTCCAGTGAGCTGGAGTTTGCTGTATTTTGCATTGAAAATGTAGCGGCAAAGCTGGGCGTGGATGCAGAACGTGTTTATCAGGCATTTACCGAACAAAGCGATATTCTGAACGGTTACATTGTGCCGGAATATGAAGTGCTGCATACCCAGAGCCGGGAATATATCGTTGATGACCTTCTTGACGTGATGAAAGAAAGGGGTGTGGAAGTATGATTCTCTATCATGGTTCTTTCTTAGAAATTGCAAAGCCAGATTTGGTTCATTCCCGCCCCAATGTAGACTTCGGGCGTGGCTTCTATGTCACGCCGTTGTATGAACAGGCGGCGAAGTGGTGTGGTAAGTTTAAACGCCGTGGGAAAGATGGTATTATCTCCCGGTATGAATACGATGAAAGCCGGGAAGCTGAACTGAAAACGCTGAAATTCGATTCTTATTCCGAAGAGTGGCTGGATTTCATTCTGAACTGTCGTAGCGGAAAAGATTCGACGGATTACGACTTTGTTGTGGGTGGTGTTGCCAATGATAAGGTGTTTAATACCGTGGAGCTGTTTTTTGACGGGCTGATTGATAAAACGGAAGCTATCAACCGCCTGCGTTATGAAAAACCGAATTTACAAATATGTTTCCGCACAGAGAAAGCACTGTCTTTGTTGCATTTTGAAGGGAGTGAAACATTATGACAGCAAATCCAATTTTACTTCAGAAAAAATATAGCCGTGTTATCGAATGTTTTGCCAAACAGCAGGGACTTTCACTGGATGTGGCATTGGATTTCTTTTATCATTCCCAGGTCTATCAGCTGATCCGTGATGGTGTTTCTGATATGCACTGCATGAGCGATGCGTATTTGGCAGAGGAATTGAAACAGGAATATGAGGAGAAAGTGCCTGAAAATGCGGTAGTAAAGGCGAGAATAAAGTAAGACATAATATTTTTGATTCAATGCCATAAGTATCAAATATATGAAGTCTGTGGTTGCCTTTGCAAATGTAACCGGAGGAAAAATCATTTTCGGAATTGCTGATAAAACCAGAGAAGTTGTTGGCTTTGACAAGGAAGATGTGTTCAAGAAAATGGATGCCATTCGTGAGTTGATTATCAATGCTATGGTACTAATGGCGCTGAAGTGCCACTTAATAAGGAACAGACGCAGATAGAAAAACTGTTGCAGATTATAGAGAAGAATCCGTCTGCAACACAGGCATATTATGCGGAAGAAATGGGTATATCAAAAAGAACGGTTTCTAGAATGTTTGCTTCTTTACAGGAAAAAGGTAGATTGCTGCAGAACGGAACAAAACGAAAATCAAATTGGAAAATTATAAGGTAGGAGGACAGCATGGATACAGATAAAATAATACAAGATTTAAATCGCAGATTTGCTGCACCTCTGCCTGAGTTTTATCAGCGTCGTATCATTTTCTGGTACGATGAAGATAAGGAATTTGAGGATAAACTGGATGAAGTGGTTTTGGAAAATGCAAAGGTGATTGCACTGACAGGAAATAATGTGTTTTCTATGTCAGAACATTATGTTTCTGTACCAGAACAGGGTGGCGGTAAGCTGATGGGAAGGATGAAATTACCGGAAGTTTCATGTGGAGAATGAGATGTCTAAAATGAACCTGCCAGAAACCGTACCTGCTGTGGTATAAACTATAAGCCGTTGTCGTAAAATGTGGTAAGAAAATCAGACGAATATATCAGCTGAGAGTCAATCCCCCAGCTGATATAGCCTCCGGCAGGATTGCAGAGGTGCGCAGTAGACGTATGTCATGCAATTGTATGACGCGCACCTCGCAACAAGAATTTGTTGTAAAAATGTGGTCAAATCAAGAAAATCGAGTGCGAAAGTAAATGTTACGCCATGCACAGCTCGGGAAAGACTTCCCTCGCTATAGGGCTGTCGCCCTATAAAATAGCAAAAAAAGACGCCCTTGCAAGTAAACTTGTAGGGCGTCTTTTTTCACCATTTTGCATGGCTCGTAGCGTTCACAAATTCTTCACAAAAAATTAGCACTCAACTCTTGTTATTGTGACGTTGGTTTTGTCTAGTTTCATATAGTCCCGTAACGCCCTATTTACAAGGGATTCACGGATTTTGAAAATTTGTAGCTGTTCATCAAAAATTGTCATTTTTCAGAAATTTGGGGTCAAAATTGGCGTCAGATAGCACACCAGAGAGAAAAATTAAATATTTTATAGACTATGGAACGTACACTTTTGGCGTTCCTTTTCTATTTCCAGTCGTTCAGAAATGGACGGCTTTTTTCATACCCAAAATCGAAAGGAGAAAGAGAAAATATGAATAAGCTAGTAAAGCGATTGCTGACAGGAACGCTTGCTTTTGCAACCATTCTCACGGCATTACCAGTGACGGCGGTTCATGCTTCCGGCAATCAATACTGGACAGAATCAGCAGAACGTGTCGGCTACATTGAACACGTTATGAATGATGGTTCTATCAAATCTACATTCAATGAGGGACACATGAAAGTTGAGGGCGAAACTGCCTACTGCGTGGATATCAACACCAGTTTTAAGAATGGATATAAAACACGTTCTGACGCAAGCTCCCGTATGAGTAGTGATCAGATTGCGGACGTTGCTCTTTCCTTAGAGTACGTCAAGCAATATACCGCTTCTCATACGAACTTGAATTACAAACAGGGATACTTGCTGGAACAGTGTGTTGTCTGGCAGAGGTTGAGTGAACAGCTCGGCTGGCAGTGCGATAACGTCAGAGCTTCCTATAATGAAATCTCACAGGCAGTACAGAATGAAGTTTACGCTGGTGCGAAAGCATTTGTAAAAGCAAATAAAGAACGCTATGAATGTGGCGGTTACATCTACACTGGCGAAGGACAGGACATCGGACAGTTCTGGGCGAAGTTAAATGTGGGAAATGCAAAAGTCAAAAAGACTTCTTCCAATCCAACGGTCACAGATGGTAACGCCAGCTATTCCTTTGAGGGTGCGACATTTGGTGTCTATTCTGATAAGAGCTGTAACAGCCAGCTTGCCACACTTACTGCCGATGGAAACGGTGATACCAAAGAAGTTGAGGTAAAAGCCGGAACAGTTTACATCAAAGAGCTTTCTGCTCCAAAGGGTTACAAGCTGGATTCTACAGTCCATTCCTTAAATGTGGAAGTTGGAAAAACAGCGACACTAACTGTTGCTGACACTCCAAAGGTCACAGAAACTTTGATTGATTTATTCAAAATTGACATGGAAACAGGAAAATCTACTCCACAGGGAACTGCTTCTTTAGAGGGTGCAGAGTTCACATGGAGCTATTATGACGGATACTACAATGCAGATAATCTACCTGCAAAAGCTACCCGTACATGGACAACCAAAACCGTTGCCGAAAAAGACAGTGACGGAACTATCCATTATGTATCCAGACTTGCCGACAGCTACAAAGTATCCGGCGACAGCTTCTATACACAGGACGGTAAAAATGTACTGCCACTTGGTACACTCACTGTCACAGAAACAAAAGCACCAAACGGCTACTTATTAGATGGTGCATATATGCAGGCTGACGGAAGTTCCGAACAGATTAAGGGAACGTACCTTACACAGATTTCCGAAGATGGCGAACTTGCCGTACTTTCTGGAAGCAACCAGTATTCCGTATCCGATAAGGTTATCCGTGGCGGTGTGAAAATCCAGAAACGTGACCTTGAAACAAAGGATACCAAAGCACAGGGAAGTGCGACCTTACAGTACACAGAATTTAATATCATTTCCTTAAATGACAGTCCTGTACTGGTTGAGGGAAAATTATACAGCAAGAATGAAACGGTAAAGAAGATTCAGACAGGCATTGACGGAATTGCTTCTACTTCTGCTGACCTGCTCCCTTACGGAAATTACAGATTAGAAGAAAGCAAAGCACCAGAGGGCTACTTGACAGACGGTGCAAAAGCAATCGACTTTTCTATCACGGAAGATGGAAAAATCGTGGACTTGACCGACAAATCCCACTCTGTCTACAACCAGATTAAACGTGGCGATATTGAGGGTGTAAAAATCGGTGCAGGTACACACAAACGTCTTGCAGGTGTTCCGTTCAGAATTACAAGCAAGACAACGGGAGAATCCCATATTGTAGTTACTGACAAAAACGGGCAGTTCTCCACTGCTTCAAGCTGGGCTTCCCACAAGGTCAATACCAATGCCGGAAAATCCAGTGAGGACGGTGTATGGTTTGGGACATCTGAACCAGACGACAGCAAAGGTGCATTACTCTATGATACCTATGTGATTGAGGAATTAAAGTGTGATTCCAACGCCGGATTTAAGCTGATTCCAGCCTTTGAGGTGGTCGTATCCAGAAATAAAGTGACCGTAGATTTAGGGACACTTACTGATGAATACGAAAAAGAAATCACAATCCATACCACAGCGACTGACAAGAAAACAGGCGAAAAAATGATTGTTGCCGGAAAGGACATCAAGATCGTGGACAAAGTCACACTTGATGGCTTGGAAGCTGGAACAAAATATAAACTTTCCGGCTGGCAGATGTTAAAGGAAGAAAACGCCGAACTTCTGATTGACGGGAAACGTGTAGACAGTAATTATACTTTCACTGCTGACAGTGAAAAAATGACGGTTGAAATTACTTACAGCTTTGATGGTTCAGCTCTTGGCGGTCAAAACCTTGTTACCTTTGAGGAATTGTACGATATAAGCAATCCGAAAGAGCCTGTCAAGGTTGCCGAACATAAAGACATCAACGATGATGGACAGACCGTTCTTATCACAGAACGTATCATCAAAATCCATACGACCGCTACGGACAAGAACGGCAAGAAAGAAATCGAAGCCGGAAAAGATGTAACGATTGTGGATAAAGTCACATTAGATGGGCTGGAAGTTGGAACAAAATACAAACTTTCCGGCTGGCAGATGTTAACAGAGGAAAATGCAGAACTTCTGATTGATGGAAAGAAAGTATCCAATGATTATGAGTTTACAGCCGACAATGAAAAAATGACAGTTGAGATTGCATTTGCTTTTGATGGTTCTTCTCTTGGTGGCAAGAGCCTTGTCACATTTGAGGAATTATACGATATGACCAATCCAGACGAACCAAAGAAAGTGACAGAACATAAGGACATCACAGACGATGGACAGACTGTGACAATCAAGGAAGTGCCGGAAGTCCCAGACACACCAAAGGATACCGACACGCCGGATACACCATCTATGGTTACTAAGACAAGTGACAGCCCAAAAACAGGCGACAATACCAATATCTATGCTTATCTTGCCATGCTCGGTCTTTCCTGCGTAGGGCTTGGCGGTATGCTTTACTTCAAACGTCGTAAAAAGAAATCATAAGGCGGTAATGTAGCGGTTGGTAGAGCGTTCAAGGTCGCCACCCTTTTTACAACTTCACGCTCCCGTGAAGCTCTGATTTACGGGAGCGTGAAGTCCACTAGGGGCGTGGGGAGTGTAGCTCCCCACAAAGTACAGCAGGAAAGAAAATAAAACAGAAAGAAAAGAGGTCAATCATTTATGGAATTAAGATTTGTCGTACCAAACATGGAAAAGACATTCGGGAACTTGGAGTTTGCCGGAGAAAATACTACGGAACAGCAGAGAATCAACGGGCGTATGGCTGTCATTACCAGAAGCTACAACCTGTATTCCGATGTGCAGAGAGCTGATGATGTTGTCGTTGTGCTTCCTGCCAAAGCTGGTGAAAAACATTTTTTGCCGGAACAGAAAGTAAAACTTATCAACCCACGAATCACTACCGATGGTTATAAAATCGGGGAACGTGGATTTGTCAATTATATCCTGCTTGCAGACGATATGTTACCAGCAGAAAGTAAATAAGGGGGTATTCAGATTATGAGATTAGCAAATGGAATCGTCATTGATAAAGAAAAGACTTTTGGAGTGTTGAAGTTCTCCGCATTACGCCGTGAGGTTCATGTACAGAATGAAGATGGAACGGTCAGTGAAGAAATCAAGGAGCGTACTTACGATTTGAAGTGCAACACACAGGGACGCATGATACAGGTATCCGTTCCGGCGACTATTCCGTTAAAGGACTATGACTACAACGCCGAAGTGGAACTTATCAATCCTGTTGCAGATACGGTAGCCAATGCAAATTACCGTGGTGCAGATGTGGACTGGTATGTAAAAGCAGACGATATTGTTTTGAAGAACAAAGGCACTCATGCCGGAAATCCACAGAACAATGCTCCACAGCAACCGCCGAAGAAATAAGAGGTGTTAGCGTATGACGTGGAAAAAGAAAGGTAACAGGATTCGTGCCAGTGACAAATCGCTGGTCTATCACTTCTGTATCGGTTGGCTGTTGCTCCTGTTCGTTGCGGTGTTCCTGCTACTGAATCTGCGACAGCTCCTTGTTATAGACTGGAAAGATTTTAACCTGCTCCATGCCGGAATTACTTGGACTGCCTACAATTCCATTACGGTTCTGATAGCGACTGGTGTTTGTGCATTGGTCGCTTTTCTCTACTACCGTTACGGATATGACCGTATCAAGCGGTTGCTACACAGACAAAAACTGGCTCGTATGGTGCTGGAAAATAAATGGTATGAAGCGGAAAATACCAAAGACAGCGGTTTTTTCACTGACCTGCAAAGCAGATCAAGAGAAAAAATCGTGTGGTTTCCCAAAATCTACTACCAGATGGACAATGGCTTGCTCCATATCTTGTGTGAAATCACAATGGGAAAATATCAAGAACAGCTCCTGTCCTTAGAGGATAAACTGGAATCGGGGCTGTACTGTGAGCTGACCGACAAGACACTGCATGACGGATACATCGAATACATCTTGCTCTATGATATGATAGCGAACCGTATTTCGATTGATGAAGTGATTGCCGAAAACGGCGGTCTGCGGTTAATGAAAAATCTGGTGTGGGAATATGATTCACTTCCTCATGCCCTTATCTGTGGTGGTACTGGTGGTGGAAAGACATATTTTCTGCTGACCATCATTGAAGCCCTGCTTAGAACCAATGCGGATTTATATATTCTTGACCCGAAAAACGCTGACCTTGCGGACTTGGGAACGGTCATGGGAAATGTCTACCACACGAAAGACGATATGATTGACTGCGTCAATGCCTTTTATGATGGCATGGTCATACGCTCGGAAGAAATGAAACTACACCCGAACTACCGCACAGGGGAAAACTATGCCTATCTGGGGTTTGCTCCACAGTTCCTTATTTTTGATGAATATGTGGCTTTCCTAGAAATGCTCACAACAAAAGAAAGCACCGCCCTGTTAAGCCAGCTAAAGAAAATCGTCATGCTCGGCAGACAGGCTGGCTATTTTCTGATTGTAGCTTGCCAGCGTCCAGACGCAAAGTATTTCGGGGACGGTATCAGAGATAACTTCAACTTTCGGGTAGGACTTGGTCGCATGAGTGAACTCGGTTACGGTATGCTCTTTGGAAGTGATGTGAAAAAGCAGTTTTTCCAGAAGCGAATCAAAGGGCGTGGATACTGTGATGTAGGAACAAGTGTTATATCGGAATTTTATACTCCCCTTGTACCCAAAGGATATGATTTCTTAGGTATGATTGGAGAACTTGCACACATAAGGCAGGACGGACAGGTGGCGTGCGAAGCGAAAGCCACAGGTACGGACTAGCCTTGCTGGTGTGGCGGTAGCCACGCCAGCATATATCAAGCCCCTCGGTATCTAACAGAGGGGCACAAATCACAAGGAAACAGACACAAAAGTTACCGATTCTTGGCTAAAATCAAGCGTTTGGTAGCTTTTTTTATTACTGTGACATCAAATAAAAAATGTCACATTTTTTTCGTAAAGGGGGTATCGCACTGAATGATACAGAGTGGATACAGGATTTTGCAGACAGGCGTTTGCAGTACGGTGTATCCCAGACGAAACTTGCGGTCATGGCTGGAATCAGCCGTGAACATTTAAGCCGTATCGAATCCGGCAAGGTGGCGGTCACAGAAGAAATGAAAGTAAAACTTTTGGAAGCTCTGGAAAAATTCAATCCAGAAGCACCGCTTACCATGCTGTTTGATTATGTGAGGATACGGTTTCCGACACTGGATATTGGACACATCATCAAAGATATTTTACAGCTCAATATTCAGTACATGATACATGAGGACTTCGGGCATTACAGCTACACGGAACACTACTACATCGGAGATATTTTTGTATATACTTCCCCCGATGAAGAAAAAGGTGTCCTGCTGGAACTGAAAGGAAAAGGCTGTCGTCAGTTTGAAAGTTATCTGCTGGCACAGGAACGGAGCTGGTATGATTTCCTTATGGACGCTCTGGTGGACGGCGGTGTGATGAAACGCCTTGACCTTGCCATCAATGACCATACGGGAATGTTAGATATTCCAGAACTGACCGAAAAATGCCGGAATGAGGAATGTGTATCGGTGTTCCGTTCCTTTAAGTCCTATGCTTCCGGCGAACTGGTCAAGCATGAGGAACAGGACAAGGCTGGTATGGGCTATACACTTTATATCGGCTCATTGAAAAGTGAGGTGTACTTCTGTGTTTATGAAAAAAGCTATGAGCAGTACATCAAACTTGGGATTCCCATTGAGGAAGCACCGATAAAAAACAGATTTGAAATACGGTTAAAAAATGAACGTGCTTATTATGCTGTCCGTGACCTGCTGACTTACTATGACGCTGAACGGACGGCATTTTCTATTATCAACCGTTATGTACGCTTTGTGGATAAGGAAGCAGACAAGAAACGGAGCGACTGGAAATTATCTGTCCGCTGGGCGTGGTTCATCGGGGAAAACAGAGAGCCGTTAAAGCTCACGACCAAACCCGAACCCTACACACTGGACAGAACCCTACGCTGGATTCAACGGCAGGTTGACCCGACACTTAAAATGCTGGAAACAATCACAGCGAAAACAGGGATTGATTATCTGAAAGAAATCCGTAAATCCACGAAACTGACAGAAAAGCACTACAAGATAATCGAACAACAGACCACATCTACCGAAGATGTGATTTTGGAAAAGGAGAATTGAAACATGCAACGATTATTATTTGATTTCCTGTTCTTCTCTTTAGGTGGAACAGTTGGCGTGATTGCCATGTGTATTTTACAGACTGGCAGACAGTCTGACCGAAAAATGATGGAACTGAAAGGAGAAAAGAAAGCATGAATTTTGGACAGAACCTTTATAACTGGTTTTTAAGCAACGCACAGAGCCTTGTGCTGATGGCGATTGTTGTTATCGGAATCTACTTGGGATTCAAGCGTGAGTTTTCCAAACTTATCGGATTCTTGGTAGTTGCCTTAGTAGCTGTTGGTCTTGTATTCAATGCGTCCGGCGTAAAAGACGTATTGTTACAGTTATTTAATAAGATTATTGGAGCGTAAAGCCTATGGAAGAATGTAGCGTATTGATTGAAACGACTAAATTAGCAGAGGATAAAACCTCTCGCTGGTTTGATTTACCCATTGATTATGAGCTGTTCCGTGACCTGCTCGGCGTGGAAGCTGACAGCAATGATTATCAAATCATTGATATGAAGCTCCCCTTTGCTGGCGACATTGTAAGGGCAACATCTGTCAGACGATTAAACAAGCTGTACTTTGCTTACACGGATTTATCGCCAGAAGTTCAGCAGGCTTATAAAGAGTTGATTCCCTATTGTGGCGGTGTAGAGGATTTATTGCAGAAATCAGAAGAATTTCTGTTTTATCCAGAGTGCCACAACATCATGGACGTTGCCCGTTACCGCTTGGAGCATAACATTGAATTTTCTGCTCTTTCCGAAAAAGGAAAGAAATACTTTAATCTGGAAGCCTACGCCCATGAACTGGAAGAAAAAGGACGTTATGCTCTCTGCAACAACGGTATGTTCAAGCTGTAATGTGCGGTGATTCTTATGGCAGATTTTATGAATACAACCGAAAGGAAGTGACCGCTTATGATTGATGATATGCAAGTCTATATAGCCAATCTTGGCAAGTACAATGAGGGAGAACTGGTCGGGGACTGGTTCTCTTTTCCATTGGACGAAGAAGTGATTGCAGAACGTATCGGCTTAAATGCTGAGTACGAAGAATACGCAATCCACGATACGGACAACTTCCCGATGGAGATTAGCGAATACATTTCCATCGAAGAACTGAACCGTATCTATGAGCAGTTGGAAGAATTACCGGATTACCTGCTGGACGACTTGGACAGTTTTATATCCTGCTATGGAAGTCTGGAAGAACTGGTGGAACATAAGGACGACATCATTCTGTATTCCGGCTGTGAAACGATGACCGATTTAGCCTACTATCTGATTGATGAAGAACAGGTACTCGGAGAAATCCCGTCCTCTTTACAGAACTATATCGACTATGAAGCCTACGGGCGTGACCTCGATATAGAGGGGACATTTATTGCAACAAACGCTGGTATCTGTGAGGTATTGCGTTAAGGGCTGGCAGATCAGCACCGCCACTGGTGCTACTGTCAGCTTTTCTCTTGGGGCAGTCTGGGAAATCTGGCTGTCCCTGTTGTTATGAAAATGAAGAAAGGAGTATTTACAAGTGAAGAAAATCCGAAGTTATACAAGTATCTGGAACGTGGAAAAGGTACTGTATGCCATCAATGATGTAAACCTGCCATTCCCCGTGACCTTTACCCAGATTACATGGTTCGTGCTGACGGAATTTATCATCATTCTGTTTGCAGACCTACCGCCACTTTCTATGATTGAGGGTGCATTTTTAAAATATTTCGGGATTCCCGTTGCTCTTACATGGTTTATGTCACAGAAAACCTTTGACGGGAAAAAGCCATACAGTTACATCAAGACGATGGTTCTGTATGCCCTGCGTCCCAAAGTGACTTATGCCGGAAAAGCCGTGAACCTGCATAAGCAGAAATTTGAGGAAACTATCACGGCAGTAAGGAGTGTGACCTATGTTCCCGATTAAATATATCGACAATAACCTTGTCTGGAATAAGGACAATGAGGTGTTCGCCTACTATGAGCTGATACCGTACAATTATTCATTCTTATCCCCAGAACAGAAATACCTTGTGCATGACAGCTTCCGTCAGCTTATCGCACAGTCCCGTGAGGGAAAGATTCATGCGTTGCAGATTGCAACCGAAAGCTCAATCCGAAGCATACAGGAACAGTCAAAGAAGCTGGTAACGGGGAAATTAAAGGAAGTCGCCTATCAGAAAATAGACGACCAGACCGAAGCCCTTGTATCTATGATAGGCGACAATCAAGTTGATTACCGTTTCTTTCTGGGATTCAAGCTCATGGTCACAGAGGACGAAGTCAATCTGAAGAACATCAAAAAATCGGTATTTCTGACATTCCGTGAGTTTTTGAATGAGGTAAGGCACACGCTGATGAATGACTTTGTTTCCATGAGCAATGATGAAATCAACCGTTATGCGAAGATGGAAAAACTGCTGGAAAACAAAATCTCCCGTAGATTCAAAATCCGCCGACTGGAAGCCAAAGATTTTGCCTATCTGATGGAACACCTCTACGGCAGGGACGGGATAGCTTATGAAGATTATGTGTATCCTCTGCCAAAAAGAAAATTAAAAAGAGAAACACTGATTAAGTATTATGACCTTATCCGTCCTACCCGTTGTGTGGTGGAAGAAAGCCAGCGATATTTGCGTCTGGAACATGAGGACAGCGAAAGCTATGTATCCTACTTTACGGTCAATGCCATTGTCGGGGAGCTGGACTTCCCATCATCGGAAATCTTTTATTTCCAGCAACAGCAGTTCACATTCCCTGTGGATACGTCTATGAATGTTGAGATTGTCGGGAATAAGAAAGCCTTAACCACTGTCCGTAACAAGAAAAAGGAATTAAAGGACTTGGATAATCACGCCTATCAAGCCGGAAACGAAACAAGTTCAAATGTGGTGGAAGCCTTGGACAGTGTCGATGAACTGGAAACAGATTTAGACCAGAGCAAGGAAAGTATGTATAAGTTAAGTTACGTCATACGGGTGTCTGCACCCGATCTTGACGAACTGAAACGCCGTTGTGATGAAGTCAAGGACTTTTACGATGATTTGAATGTGAAGCTGGTTCGCCCTGCCGGAGATATGATGGGACTGCATGGAGAATTTCTTCCAGCCAGCAAGCGTTATATCAATGATTATATCCAGTATGTGAAATCCGACTTTTTAGCCGGACTTGGTTTCGGTGCTACTCAGATGTTGGGAGAAAACATAGGAATCTATATCGGGTATTCCGTGGATACAGGAAGAAATGTCTACCTGCAACCGTCCCTTGCCAGTCAAGGGGTAAAAGGTACGGTCACAAATGCGTTGGCTTCTGCTTTTGTAGGTTCGCTTGGCGGTGGAAAATCATTCTGTAATAACCTGCTGGTATATTATTCCGTCCTGTTCGGTGGACAGGCAGTTATCCTAGACCCGAAAAGTGAGCGTGGAAGCTGGAAAGAAACTCTGCCGGAGATTGCAGAGGAAATCAACATTGTAAACATTACCAGTGATTCCAGCAATCAAGGACTGTTAGACCCGTATGTGATTATGAAAGATGTCAAGGACGCTGAAAGTCTTGCCATCGATATTCTTACATTCCTTACAGGAATTTCTTCAAGGGACGGCGAAAAGTTCCCTGTCCTTAGAAAAGCTGTCCGCACGGTATCCCAGAACACAAACCACGGGCTGTTGCAGGTCATTGAGGAACTGCGAAAAGAGGATACCGCCGTATCCCGTAACATTGCAGACCATATCGAAAGTTTTACGGACTATGATTTTGCACAGCTTTTGTTCTCAGACGGTTCGGTGGAAAATGCAATCAGTCTGGATAACCAGCTCAACATTATACAGGTTGCAGATTTGGTTCTGCCGGATAAGGATACTACCTTTGAGGAATACACGACCATTGAACTGTTGTCGGTATCCATCTTAATTGTTATCAGTACCTTTGCCCTTGACTTTATTCACAGTGACCGAAGCATTTTTAAAATCGTGGATTTGGACGAAGCATGGGCGTTCTTAAATGTGGCACAGGGCGAAACACTCTCAAATAAACTGGTGCGTGCTGGTAGAGCCATGAACGCCGGAGTCTATTTCGTGACACAATCCTCTGGGGACGTATCGAAAGAAAGTCTGAAAAATAACATTGGCTTAAAGTTTGCGTTCCGCTCCACAGATACCAATGAAATCAAGCAGACCTTAGAGTTTTTCGGGCTGGACAGTGAGGACGAAAATAACCAGAAACGGTTGAGGGATTTGGAGAACGGACAATGCTTAATGCAGGATTTATACGGGCGTGTCGGTGTGGTACAGATACACCCTGTCTTTGTAGAACTGCTCCATGCCTTTGATACCAGACCGCCGATAAAAAGTGAGGTGGATTTGGAATGATGAAATCTATCACAAGAGAAAAGGTATTCCATGTACTGAAACTGGTACTGCTTGCCGTGACCGTTACGCTGGTACTGCTGTCCCTGCTTGGGACGGTAGCTCATGCGTCTGGACTGGTCGATGATACGGTCAATGCAGACAACCTGTATTCAAAGTATCCGCTTTCCAACTATCAGCTTGATTTCTATGTGGACAATAGCTGGTCTTGGCTACCGTGGAACTGGCTGGACGGCATTGGAAAATCGGTGCAGTACGGGCTTTACTGTATCACAAATTTTGTCTGGACAATCAGCCTGTATCTTAGCAATGCCACAGGATATGTGGTGCAACAGGCGTATAAGCTGGACTTCATCAATGACATGGCAGACAGTATTGGGAAAAGTATCCAGACACTTGCCGGAGTGACCGAACATGGATTTTCCAGCAGTGGATTCTATGTGGGATTCCTGCTCATTATCATTCTGATTGTAGGTGTTTACACCGCCTATACAGGGCTTCTCAAACGGGAAACAAGCAAAGCACTTCACGCTGTTATCAACTTTGTGGTGGTGTTCATTGTGTCTGCGTCCTTTATTGCTTATGCTCCCAATTATATCCAGAAAATCAATGATTTCAGTTCGGACATCAGCACCGCTTCTCTGGACTTGGGAACAAAAATCATGCTCCCCGATTCACAAAGCAAAGGCAAGGACAGCGTAGACCTTATCCGTGACAGCCTTTTTGCGATACAGGTAGAAAAACCGTGGCTGTTGTTGCAGTTCGGGAACAGCGATACCGAAGAAATCGGGACTGACCGTGTAGAAGCTCTGGTATCTGCCAGCCCGTCAGACGAAGATGGGGAAACAAGAGAAAATGTTGTCAAAACAGAGATTGAGGATAACAACAATGACAACCTTACCATTCCACAGGTCGTCAACCGTCTTGGCATGGTGTTCTTCCTGCTCATTTTCAATCTCGGTATCACAATTTTTATCTTCCTGCTTACCGGCATAATGTTATTTTCCCAGATACTTTTTATCATATATGCCATGTTTTTGCCTGTCAGCTTTTTACTGTCCATGATACCGACTTATGAGAACATGGCGAAACAGGCAGTTGTCCGTGTGTTCAATGCCATTATGACAAGAGCCGGAATCACACTGATTGTGACCGTGGCATTTTCAATTTCCAGTATGTTTTACAACATTTCCACAGACTATCCGTTCTTCATGGTGGCATTTTTGCAGATAATCTGTTTTGCCGGAATCTACATGAAGCTCGGAGAACTAATGAGTATGTTCAGTCTTAATGCCAATGACAGCCAGCAGATAGGTCGCCGGATTTTCCATAGACCGATGGTGTTCATGCGACACAGGGCAAGACGTATGGAACACAGGATTGCAAGGGCTGTCGGTGCTGGAAGTGTTGCAGGTGCGGTGGCTGGTGCAAGTGTTGCCAGAGCCGGAAAGCCAGCAACGAACCAACCGCCAAAGAAACGGGAAAATACCTCTGCCAGCATGGGAAGCTGTGTCGGTTCTGCGGTAGGTGCTGTAATGGATACGAAAAATAAAGTCCGTGACAGTGCGTCTTCTCTGAAAGAAAATGTGAAAGACCTGCCGACACAGGCTGGTTATGCCGTCCACTCTGCGAAACAGAAAGCAAAGGATAATGTATCGGACTTTAAACGTGGCGTTGTGGAAGAACGGGAAAACCGACAGGAACAGCGTACACAAAAACGCAACCTGCACAGGGAAAATATCTCACAGAAAAAGCAGGAATTACAGAAAGCACAGGAAGCAAGGCAGACGGTTCATGCGAATGGATCAGCGACAGCCGGAGCTACCAGAAGCCATGAACGCCCAGTTGCCACACCTGTTCCAAAACCTGCACAGACCGATACGGTCACAAAGCCGGATATGAAACGTCCTGCTACTTCTCCTGTGATAAAAAATGCAGAAATCAAGGCTGGAAAAGAAACTGTCCGAACCAACATCAGACAGGAACAGCAGGTCAAATCTGTTGCCAGAACGAACCAGCCAAACGTAGCGAAACCTATCAGTAATCATAAGAAATCTACGGTACAGAAAACACAGGTCAATGGGAAATCTGCCCGTAAAACTGTTACGAAACATTCAGAGAAAGGACGGAAAAAATGAGATTAAAGCGTATCCTTATCATAGGTACGATATTTCCAGTCCTTTTCTCCCTCGTCCTCTTTTTCGGGATATTGATTTCCGGCGAAGATGACGACAGTTCAAACAGCTATTCGCCTGTCTATTCTGGCATGAGCCTGTCAGCCGATGTCCTCAAACATCAGCCGATGGTAGAAAAATACGCCAGAGAAAACGGTATCTCGGAGTATGTGAACGTCCTGCTTGCCATCATACAGGTGGAAAGTGGCGGTACGGCTACTGATGTCATGCAGTCCAGTGAAAGTCTGGGACTACCGCCAAACTCATTAAGTACAGAAGAATCTATAAAGCAGGGGTGTAAATATTTTGCTTCCCTGCTTTCTTCCTGTAAAGCCAAAGGCATGAATGACATTAACGTGGTCATTCAGTCTTATAACTATGGTGGTGGCTATGCAGACTATGTGGCGAAGAACGGAAAAAAGCACAGCTTCAACCTTGCAGAGAATTTCGCAAAGAATAAATCCGGCAGTACAAAAGTGACCTATACGAACCCGATAGCGGTCAGCAAAAATGGTGGCTGGCGTTATAACTACGGGAATATGTTCTATGTGGAGCTGGTCAACCAATATCTGAATATAAAACAGTTCAGTAACGAAACGGTACAGGCGGTTATGAATGAAGCGTTGAAGTATCAAGGCTGGAAATATGTCTATGGTGGCAGTAACCCGAACACCTCTTTTGACTGTTCTGGTCTTACCCAGTGGTGCTACGGAAAAGCCGGAATCAGCCTGCCACGAACCGCACAGGCACAGTATGACGCAACCCAGCATATTCCATTGTCACAGGCACAGGCTGGCGATTTGGTCTTTTTCCATTCCACCTACAATACCAGTGACTATGTTACCCATGTAGGAATCTATGTCGGAAACAATCAGATGTATCATGCCGGAAATCCAATCGGCTATACCGATTTGACCTCTGCCTACTGGCAACAGCACATCATTTGTGCCGGAAGAATCAAACAATAGAAAGGACTTGAAATATGTTTAAGAAGAAAGAAAAAACAGAGAAAGCACCTAAGAATAAGAAAGTGCGTACCATGAAAGTCGGGACACATAAGAAATCTGTCCTGCTGTTGTGGGCGGTGCTTCTGGCAAGCACCAGCTTTGGTGTGTATAAGAACTTTACCGCCATTGACACCCACACGGTACATGAAAAAGAAATCATTCAGTTAAGATTGAACGATACCAACGGTATTGAAAATTTCGTCAAGAACTTTGCGAAAGCCTACTACTCATGGGATACCAGCAAGGAAGCCATTGAAGCAAGGACAACAGAAATCAGTAAATACATTACCAAAGAATTACAGGACTTGAACGCCGATACCATCAGAACAGATATACCAACCAGTGCTACCGTTACAAATGTGCTGGTCTGGAATGTAGAACAGCCTGGAACGAACGATTTTACCGTTGCCTACGAAGTAGATCAGCAGGTAAAAGAGGGAGAACAGACACAGACAGTCACAGAAAACTACACCGTGACCGTTCATGTGGATAAGGACGGTGCAATGGTCATTACCCAGAATCCAACCCTTGCTCCGGCGGTACAGAAATCAAAGTATGAACCGAAAGTACAGGAAGCAGATGTCAGTGTCAGTTCCGATACCGTCAAGGACGCTACCGCTTTCTTGGAAACATTCTTTAAGCTCTATCCGACAGCTACGGAAAAAGAACTTGCCTATTATGTCAAAGCCAGCGTGCTTGCTCCTGTATCCGGCAACTATGTATTTTCGGAACTGGTAAACCCTGTCTTTACCAAAGACGGCGATAACCTCAAGGTCAGTGTGTCTGTGAAGTATCTGGATAACAAGTCGAAAATGACACAAATCTCACAGTATGAGCTGGTGCTTCATAAGGACGATAACTGGAAGATTGTAGAATAAGTTTGTAAAAAATGCTAAAAAAAGGCTTGCGTCATACTCTATATAGTATGCTCCGCAAGCCTTATTTCCATATATTCTATTTTGTTGTAGCTTTAAAAAGTCGTTCTGTACCGCTAATTTCAGCTAAGACAATATCCGTCATACGTTGTAGATTGGCAACATGATATGGATTAACTTGTTTTTCCCATTCTTCTGTATGTTGTTTTTGAATACCAGCAAGATATTCTTGTAAAACGGTCATACGCTGTTCTAACAGCGTCTTTTGTTCTTTTTCTGGTAAACAATCAAGGAAAAATGCTGTGATAGAAAAAATATTCGTATCATAATCGAACTTCAAAAAAGAAGTTCGCAAAGTCTCCAAAAATACTGCTTTTCCTTGTTCCGTGATTGAATAAACAGTTTTATCGGGCATATTACCGTCCTTCTGTATTTCACCAACGAGATATTGCTTTTTCTCTAGAGTTTTAATTGTGGCATATACAGTAGACGTTCCAATATTGAACCAATACTTGATATTCATGTAGTCTAAAGTTTTAACAATTTCATAGGCATTAAGTGGTTGATGAGTAATAAGCCCTAAAAGCATAGTAGCTGATTTTGATAACATATATTTCACACTCCTTGACAAATACAATGATTTAAGCTACTCTATATATAGAGTAGTATTATATTATATTACTCTAGCTTGATTATAACACGAATATCTGGAAAATGAAAGAGAAAGGAGATGTGCTTATGCCACAATTAAATAAAGGCGGAAAATTCGTATTTGGACTATCTTTGATACATGATGATTTAACCGTTCAATTTCCAACGCAAGCACTTGAAGAATATCAAGTGCTAAATGATGATAAAATCATTATCTTTACAGGAAGTAAGGTTACGGGTGGGTTTTGCGTAACGACATATCCTCTATTATCTAAGTCAAAATTAAGTCATATTTTACATGAGTGTCCACAGTTAGAAAAACAGTCTATTCCACGAGGAACATTGGTTACATATAAAGGACGGAAATATGCGTGGCTTCCTCTAAAGGAAAATGGTAGTATTCAGTTTACATCACAGCTATTAAAACAGTTAAATCTTGATATAGGAAATGAATTGTTGTGTATTAGAAGTAGCGATATTGCATTTACAATGGGGGCGAAAGGTCCACTTCTTGAAAAAGCTCATAACTATAATGGAAATATTGAACGATATTAGCGGGAAGGGATTTACTTATGACAGATTATAAAAGTTATACAGTATCGAAAAATAAATCCAGTTATTTAGTGATGGCTAGAAAATAAGATTACATGGGGGTATTACATGATCGGACTAAAAAAAGGAGATATGAAAAAAATCTTAAAGGCTGGTGCAAAGGCAAGCGGTGTCTCTGTATCGGAATTAAGGGAAAATATACAGGTTACTATTGATGAAGCCATGAACAGTACAGACCCAGAGGTACAGGCGAATTTCAAAAAGCTGTTTGGAAATAAGCGTCCCACGCCAGAGGAATATATCTATAAAATTACAAAGGAAATAAAACTTTAATTGAATAAAGTGGAATGTGGGTATTTTACATACTGTTAAGGGTATTTGAACTTAAAGTGCTTGCGACTGTTTTGGAGAAATATTAAACTTCTATTAAAGTACATGGAGGAAAGCATATTGAAACTGCAACTATTGGAAAAAAAAGATTTGGCTGAACCGGAAATAGATATACGATATTCAAGTATGACCCAACCTTTAAATCGGATTGTTCAATATATCCGTCAACAAGAATATCTTATACAAGGAATTTTTGAAAAAAAGCTGTATCAGATACCATTAAATGAAGTCTTGTATTTTGAAACTGTTGATAAAAAAACATTTATGTACACTCAACAAAAAATATTTGAATGTAAAAAGACACTTTCTGCTATTGAACAAGATTTAATAAGGTCAAATGTTGTAAGGATAAGCAAAACAGCCTTATTGAATATTTCTTGTCTGGTCTGTGTTAAACCTTACCCTAACCACAGATTATTGGCAGAACTTAACAATGAAGAAAATCTAATTGTTTCAAGAAAATATATTCCTATTCTAAGAGATAAGATAAGGAGTGGCTATTATGAATAAATTTTTAAGGACATATCTTCCTGCATTTTCTATGGCATTTACATTTATTATTTTGTATGCAACGATAAGCAATATTATAGCAGGATATTCTAAAGACAGATTTTGTTTCTTTATTTTGCAGGTGTTTGTTTATCTTATGGTGTCAGTGATTGTCGATTGGCTTCTATCATTTATAGATTTTAGCAAATATATATATCACTTTATTGCTGAAATGATTATATTATATCCAATAACCATTGGTGTGGCATTTATAGGTAAATGGTTTGCGTTTAGTGCAATTAACATTACATGGTATTCATGTGTCTATATTTTAATTATGATAGCTATTCATTGCTATTTTTATCATATTTCCAAAAGACAAGCTGATGAAATAAACAATTTTTTAAAATTAAGGAATAAGAGGTAATAGTAATGGGCGATATGACAAAATTTAATAGTGCTATTGAATATTATATATTTAATGTGTTGCTAATGTGTTTACTTATTTCCGAAATATTTATTTTCTTTTATACACGTTCAAAGCAAAATAGAACTGAAAAAATTGACACTAGAGATTTAGGAACGAAATGGTTGTTATATTTAAATTTTGTATTTTGTTTGATAATTAGTTTTCTATGTATCAGTCAAAAAGCTCCATTTTGCATAAGAGAATTGACGTTGCCTGCTTACTTTGCAAAAATTGGTATGTTAATTATAGCAGTCGGGATTTGTATTCGTATAAAAGCTGTTTTAACTTTAAAAAAGGCATTTACATTAAATGTTCAGATTAGTAAAGAACAACAGCTAATAACAAATGGTATGTATAAATTTGTACGCCACCCTGCCTACACTGGAAGTATTCTGTCATTATTGGGCGTGAGTATTGCGTTAAAGAATATCCCTGCTATATTGATAGTTGCTATTTGTAGCTTTGTTTGCTATCAAATAAGAATAAATGTTGAAGAAGCAGTTTTACAAAAATATTTCAAAGAATATAACTTATATAAAGAAAAAACATATAAACTTTTTCCGTATATATATTAAAATTGCTGATGTCTTGAAGATAACTTTAGTAATGGTATTGACTAGTTATTTTTATGAAAAAATAAAATTTGTAGAATAAATTTGTAAGATTAAGCGAATATGAGAGGAGCTTTTATGAGTAATCAATCATGGGTGTTTTGCCCTATTTGTAACAATAAGACACGAACCAAAATACGGAACGATACAGAATTGATAAATTTTCCGTTATTCTGTCCGAAGTGCAAACAAGAAACTATAATCAATATGAAACGTGGAAATATAATTATCAGAGAGCCAGACGCTAAGACGCAGAGCCGATAATTTGTAAGTTATTGTAACTTATAGATTGTCGGCTCATTTTTTAATTCCATGATTCTGTGTTTAGTTATGATATAGCATGAATTAAGAAATATACAAATCGAAAATCAACAAATTTTTCAAACAGTCTCATTGCATAGGAATGACAAACAGATTATTCTTAAAGCAGGAGGTGGCAGAAATGGCAAACGAAGATAAAAAAGATTTTAATGCTATGTTGCACGATAACAAGGATATGCCAAAATTTCAAATCATTACAGACCAGAAAAGCATTGAAAAATATGGTGGAAGTAAAATGTATTTTGCACCGCCAATCGACTATGACAAAGTAATGAAAAAAATTCCGTATGGTAAAGTGATTACCGTCGGGAAAATACGAGAATACTTTGCGGAGTTAAGTAGTGCAGATTTTACAGAACCGATTACAGCAGGAATTTTTGTTTCTATTGTGGCATGGGCTAGTTATCAGCGTTCCGAAGATGAAACGCCTTATTGGAGAACATTAAAAGCGAACGGAGAACTGAATGCTAAATATCCAAATGGCATTGAGGCACAAAAAGAAAAATTAGAATCAGAGGGACACACTATTATTCAAAAAGGGCGAAAAAATATACGGTACTATGTAAAGGACTATGAAACTTTTCTCTTTGATTTGAAATAGGTAAGTTTTTCCTTTCATGTTCATAGGTGTTAAAGTACCTGTATAGAAAAACAGAGAAAATAAGAAGCAAATTACTTCTTATTCTCTCTGCTGTTCAAGATACCGTCAATCGTACCTTGAATAATTTTTAATTCGTTATCACTCAATAAATCAAGTGACGAATCTATCTGACGGCGGGTTGTGCTTTTTTCAATATTTTTTGCTGGATAGAAATACTCGTCAACAGATATATTGAACATGGTAACTAAATCATGGAACAACTGAAAGCTAGGGTGTTTCCCGATATTTTCAATATCTGCGATATGACGTTCTCCGTAAAAGACTTTATCGCCTAAATCATTTCTGGAAAGCCCTGCTTTCTCTCTGGCTTCTCTGATTGCCAGTCCTAAAGGACGAAAATCAAAGCTGTGTGTATCTTTCTTTTTTCTCATTTTTAATCACCTAGCATGAGTTTATACTTCATGTCATGTGATTAGAATGTGTTAAAAACTCATATTATATGCACTGTAAATTCAAACAAAAATATTACCTCGTTCGGTAAATAAAAAAAACCGTTCTGTGGGTAATCTGTTTTATAATGTCCAAAAATATTAGGACGGTTTTGGTATAACCAGAGCTGTCCTTTTTCTATTTTCACAGGCTTGCTCGGGTCAAGGAGCAATTTGTGATTCTAAGTAAAACAGGCAATCTATACCGACAACCGAATTTATTCCGTCTTTTTCTTAGTACATCATCAGTCCTTGAACATGAATTAAAAACTCATATATCAGATGTTTTAAAAACAGTCTATTTGTTATTGGTGCAAATAGGCTGTTTTCATATTTACAAAAATTTTTTTCAATCCTGCAACAAATCACACCTTGCCGTACAGATATGGTGCGGAAAGAGGGATACATACTTTTCACTTCATAGCGAAAGGGGGTGTGATTTTGAAACCATCAGACTTCCAAAAGACAATACAGTGTCAGTTTGACTGTAAGCTCAAAAAGGTTGTGAAAGGCATTGTCCGTAACTACCGCAAGGAATTAGCCAGACGACAGGCAAAAGAAGTATCCTTTTGTGAGCTCCCAGAGATTGTTGTTGAGAAATTGATTGTATGGGACGATTACGAAAGTGAATATACAACATTCGATGTGTGCGGTACAGAAATCCGTGTACTTGATGAAGAACTTGCAGAAGCACTGAAACAGTTGCCGGAGCAGAGCCGAAACATTGTATTGATGTTTTTCTTCTTGGATATGAGCGATTCGGAGATAGGCGAAAAGCTGAACATCAACCGAAGCACATCATACAGGCACAGAAGAAATTCACTTGAAGAAATCAGAAAGCAGTTAAAGGAGAAGAAAACAAATGAAGAATAAGCAACACACACTTCCATCATTTTTTCTCATATCATCAGCCGTGGACGGTAACGAAAACGCCATAGAAAAGCTGTTGCTGTTCTATGAAGCCTACATATCAAAATGCTGTTTACGCCCGTTTTACGATGAATACGGCAACGTATACATTGTGGTTGATATGGAATTAAAGGGACGTATCAGAGAAGCCCTTTTAAAAATGATATGTGAATTTGAAATAGACGAACATTAAGTAATATTTGAGCGGAGCATGATTTAACAAACTCCCCTCTTTCCTGTTCCGCTTTTTCTTATCATACTGTATCAGTCCATTTGTAAAAATGAATTGATACAGGCTGACAAGAGCCTAACAGTTCTTTGACAAGTGAATAAAGCAGTCAGATACGTTTGTGCTTGCAGTGAGCCATCAGAGGTTGTACGCCGTGACTTTTCCAATCGGGAGATAGCGATTCATGCAATGATCTGGGAGCGACCGTTGGAAAAGTCGTTCTGCCATGACCTGCAACACAGGATAATGATACACCCGTATGACACGGTTCAGCCCACAGGAATGGGAATGGTTGAGATACCAGCGGAGCTTGCCGAAGCCGTCTGATTGCTTGTAAAAAGCACATGGTAAAGGAGAGTGATACTTTTACTGGTGTGCAGAAAATGACGATAATACAGGTCGGTAAAAGGAGGACTGACAGATGAACAAAACAAAAGAAAGACCAACCTCACAGCCGATAACGGTAAATATAGATAAATTATCTGCAATGTTATCTTGTGGTCATGCTACTGCAAGAAAGATTGGAGAACAGTCAGGAGCAAAAATTGTGATTGGACGTAGGGTTCTTTATTCGGTAGAAAAAGTTAAAAATTACCTCTCATATCTGGAAGAATAACACCCTTTTTCATTTATGTTTCTTGTGATATATGGTATAATATTTACAGACATAACCACGTCATGAGAACAAAAAGAGGGCTATTACAGAAAGGAATGTTTCTCATGGCAAATAGCAGAAAAGACCATAAAGGAAGAAAATTAAGAGAGGGCGAAAGCTGGCGTAAAGATGGTAGATACAGTTACCGTTATACAGATATAAGAAGCGGAAAGCGTCTGACAGTATATGCAAGAGATTTACCGGAATTAAGGGAAAAGGAAAAGCAGATTGCAAAAGACTTGGAAGATAACATTTTAACGGATGGAGCAATCAAAAAACTTACTCTTAATAAATTGTTTGAAAGATATATGTCTACTAGGGAGCTGAAAGAATCCACTAGAGCAAATTATCTGAAAACATGGGAGAATCGTGTCAAAGATGAAATTGGAAACATCAAGGTTGTTCAGATTTTACCATCACACATCAAATCGTTTTACTCAAAACTTTCTAAAGCAGGATACGCATATTCTACAATAAAATTTATTAACAATATGATTTATCCGGCACTGGAAATGGCTGTTGATGATGATATTATCCGCAAAAATCCGGCAAAGTTTTCTATCAGTGATTATGGTAGACAGGCAGAAGAACGTATTGCCTTAACAGTTTTACAACAGGAAAAAATGCTGGAATTTGTGAAAAATAATCAAGTATACAATACCTATTATCCAATGCTTAGAATCATGTTAGGAACAGGTGTAAGGTGCGGAGAACTGATTGGATTGACTTGGGAAGATGTAGATGGCAGAACAAAAGTGGTAAGTATTGACCATCAGTTGATTTATAAAGATTTAGGAGATGGCTATAAATTCCATATTTCCACGCCAAAGACAGATTCTGGAATCCGAACTATCCCTATGACATCAGATGTACAAAGAGCATTTGAAGAACAAAAGAAATTAAACTTCATGCTTCAAAAAGGAAAAGATGTTGAGATAGACGGTTATAAAGGATTCATTTTCATGGCGAAGTCCGGCAGACCGCTCATGCCTAATGCGATAAACAATATCTTATATAATATTGTAGACGCATATAACAAAAAAGAAGTTCAAATTGCAAAGACTGAACATAGAAACGCTGAATTGTTACCAAAGGTATCCGCTCACATTATGCGACATACGGCTTGTACCAGAATGGCAGAAAAGAGAATGGACGTAAAAGTTCTTCAATATATTATGGGACACGCCCACATAGACGTAACGATGGACGTATACAACCATGTAAGTGAGATGTCCAGAATTGAGAGCGAAATCACAAGACTGGAAAACGTAGCAATTAGCTGACACCAAAAATAAAAAATTGGTGTCAAAATGGTGTCAAATCAAGAAAAAGTGATGATTATAAGGAAGAAAAAGTGTTGCAAACCCCGTAAATCAAGGTTTGCAAAAAAAATCTCGAAAAATTAGCACTCACCTCTTGACAGTGCTAACAAATGGTGTTATATTCTCGATATAACAAAGAAACATATAACATCTGGCAAACAGGAGGTGTTTTTATGAATATCAGTAAATTTACACAGAAGTCCATCGAGGCAGTGAACAGCCTTGAGAAACTGGCGTATGAATATGGCAATCAGGAGATCGAGCAGGAGCATCTGCTTTATGCCCTGTTAAAACAGGAAGACAGTCTCATCCTCAAGATGATCGAAAAGATGGAGATTGATAAAACGTACTTTACCGATGCAGTTGAGTCTGCACTTGAGAGACGCACCAAGGTTTCCGGCGGACAGGTTTATATCGGTCAGTATTTAAATAAAGTACTTGTTCAGGCAGAGGACGAGGCAAAAGCTATGGGAGATGAATATGTTTCCGTAGAGCATCTGTTCCTGTCGATGATAAAAAATCCAAATCCGGAGATCAAGAAACTGTTTCAGGAGTTCGGCATTACAAGAGAACGTTTTCTGCAGGCACTTTCCACGGTCCGCGGCAACCAGCGTGTGACGACGGACAACCCGGAGGCAACTTATGATACGTTAAATAAATATGGCCAGGATCTGGTGGAAAAAGCAAGAAATCAGAAACTGGATCCGGTGATTGGACGAGATGCGGAAATCCGCAATGTGATCCGTATTCTTTCCAGAAAAACGAAAAACAACCCGGTGCTGATCGGTGAACCTGGTGTTGGTAAAACGGCAGCTGTAGAGGGTCTGGCACAGCGTATCGTTCGCGGTGATGTTCCGGAAGGACTGAAAGATAAAAAGATTTTCTCACTGGATATGGGAGCACTGGTAGCAGGTGCCAAATACCGCGGCGAGTTTGAAGAACGACTGAAAGCCGTTCTCGAAGAAGTCAAAAAAAGCGAAGGTCAGATCATTCTCTTTATCGATGAGCTGCACCTGATCGTCGGAGCCGGAAAGACAGACGGAGCGATGGATGCCGGCAATATGTTAAAGCCAATGCTGGCACGTGGTGAGCTGCACTGCATCGGTGCGACAACGCTGGATGAGTACCGTCAGTACATTGAAAAGGATGCCGCACTGGAGCGAAGATTCCAGCCGGTTATGGTAGACGAACCGAGCGTGGAAGACACGATTTCCATTCTGCGTGGACTGAAAGACCGCTATGAAGTTTATCATGGCGTAAAGATCACAGACAGTGCACTGGTAGCGGCTGCAACGCTTTCTCATCGTTATATTTCCGACCGTTTCCTGCCAGATAAAGCCATTGACCTGGTCGATGAAGCCTGTGCCCTGATCAAGACCGAGCTGGATTCCATGCCAACGGAGCTGGATGAACAGCGAAGAAAAATCATGCAGATGGAGATCGAGGAAGCTGCCCTGAAAAAAGAGACCGATAAATTAAGTGCCGAGCGTCTGGAAAACCTGCAGAAGGAGCTGGCAGAACAGCGGGAATCTTTTGCAGGCAAAAAAGCTCAGTGGGATAACGAAAAACATTCTGTTGAAAATCTGTCTGTGCTGCGTGAAAAGATTGAAAATATGAACAAAGAGATCGAAAAAGCACAGAGAAGCTATGATCTGAACAAAGCAGCAGAGCTGCAGTACGGCGAACTGCCGAAACTTCAGAAACAGCTGGAGATTGAAGAGGAAAAGGTAAAAAGCAAAGATCTGTCGCTGGTACATGACCGTGTAACAGACGAAGAGATCGCAAGGATCATTTCCAGATGGACCGGCATCCCGGTTGCAAAACTGACCGAAGGTGAGCGTACCAAGATCCTGCATCTGGATGATGAACTGCACAAACGTGTCATCGGACAGGAAGATGGTGTCAGAAAAGTGACCGATGCGATCATCCGTTCCAAAGCTGGTATCAAAGATCCGACCAAGCCGATCGGTTCGTTCCTTTTCCTTGGTCCTACCGGTGTCGGCAAGACAGAGCTTGCAAAAGCTCTGGCAGCAAGTATGTTTGATGATGAGCAGAATATGGTGCGTATTGATATGAGTGAATACATGGAGAAATATTCTGTGTCCCGTCTGATAGGAGCACCTCCAGGATATGTAGGATATGAAGAAGGTGGACAGCTGACAGAAGCAGTCAGAAGAAAACCGTACTCAGTTGTACTGTTTGATGAGATCGAGAAAGCACATCCGGATGTCTTTAACGTACTGCTTCAGGTACTGGATGACGGACGTATCACCGATTCCCAGGGCAGAACCGTAGACTTTAAGAATACGATTCTGATCATGACTTCTAACATTGGTTCGTCTTATCTGCTGGATGGCATTGAGCCGGACGGAAGCATCCGTCAGGAGAGCCAGGATCTGGTCATGAACGACCTGCGGGCATATTTCAGACCGGAGTTTTTAAACCGTCTGGATGAAATCATCATGTTCAAGCCGCTGACAAAAGAAAACATCGGCAATATCGTTGATCTGATGATGGCAGATCTGAACCGCAGACTCGCAGACCAGGAGATCAGGCTGGAGTTGACGGATGAGGCAAAAAGCTATATCATAGACGGTGGTTATGATCCGGTCTATGGTGCGAGACCTCTGAAACGTTTCCTCCAGAAAAATGTGGAGACACTGGCAGCAAGGATGATCCTTTCTGGAAATGTACAGACAGAAGACACCATCGTGATCGGTCTCAAAGACGGAAAACTGGCAGCGGAAGTAATGAAAGTCGAATGATGTGATAACGGGACAGAGATGTCAGGCTGGCACAGAGATTGGAAGTGACGCTCCGGAATTCCATAAGTATGCAAAAAGGAGTAAAGTATGATTCCAAAAGATCCGATGATATTGTTGAGCTATGTAAACACACAGCTGCGTGATTATTATGAATCACTGGAGGCACTGTGTACCTGCCGCGGACTGAACCGGCAGAACCTTCTGGAGAAAATGGACAGCATAGATTATCACTACGATGAAAAAACAAACCAGTTCATCTGAAAATTGCGAGAGTTACTTTGTGACGGAGCAATTCGTGGGCATCTCTTTAGTATTACAAAGGAAAATAAATGAAAAAATCAATGGCAATTTTCGCACTGTTCCTGGCGGCCTTCACCTGGGGCAGTGCCTTTTGCGTGTTAAAAGACACGCTGGAGAATGTCTCTCCGATCTGGCTTCTGGCCTTTCGTTTTCTGCTGGCTGGTATCATTATGACTCTGGTCTGTATTCCAAGAATGAAAAAAATGAGCATCCGCACGTTAAAGCGTGGCATCATCATGGGCATTGTCCTGTATTTTGAATTTCTGTTCTTTACGGTCGGACTGCAGTACACGACCTCTTCCAAATCTTCCTTTATTATAGGATCTTATGTGGCGATCCTGCCGTTTATTTACTGGGTGATCCGCGGGAAAAAGCCGCAGAGGGCGGATATTCTGGCGGCACTTGTCTGTATTATAGGACTTGGCTTTATTTTGCTTGGAAGTTTTGACGGGGTCAACAAAGGAGATCTAATCTCGCTGCTCTCGGCAGTGTGTTATGCGATCCATATTGTTGTGACCGGGATTTTTGCAAGGGAAGAGGACGGCTTTCTGTTAAATATGCTTCAGATCGGAACGGGCGGCATTTTGGGACTTGTGGCAGCGATGATCCTGGAGCCACATCCGGCAGTCATGTCCGGCATGAACATCGGAAGCATCGCTTATCTGGCAGTCTTCTGCACGGTTGTGCCGTATTTGCTCAGTGTGTTTGGACAGAAATATGTGAAAACTTCCACAAGCGGCGTGATCCTTTCTTTTGAGAGCGTATTTGGATGTATTCTCTCAATCCTGATTCTTGGAGAACATCCGGGTGTGCGGTTTGTGATCGGTGCAATGCTGATGATGTGTTCCTTTTTGATTGTGGAAAAAATTTCCCTGCCATTGCCGAAAAGAGTAGCGGTGAAAGCAGAAAAATGATATAATGAGTCAAAGGGTCAAATGGACACAAAACGAATGCTTGCATACGTGTTTGTGTCTATGGGGACCGCAAAAACATGAGAAAGTAGCCATTTTTGTAAAAAAATGAGCGGATTTCGAATGTTTTCGTGATTTTGAGAGTGCAAGGCACGGAAAAATCACGTATGACTCATTGAGTTAATTTTAGAAAAAGTTCAGAACCCAAAACCACAACACAAGGCAAAGGAGGAAAAACATGATAAAAAAAGGAAAGAAACTTAGTATGATGCTTCTTACGGCAATGATTCTGGCAGCAGGAAGTGTCGGAGCTGTGGCAGGAATCGGAGCAAAACAGGTACAGGCAGCAGAGAATGCATATTATTATGTGTCACTGGGGAATCTTCAGCAGACAGCCATGACTAAAAACAGTGCAAGTATCACTTGGGAACAGACGTATGCAAGCTCTATGAATACACTTACAACAGAAGGATATAATATTTATCTTGGAGAAAGTTACAGTGATATGAAGCTGGTTGGAAAATCCAAGACACCATCCTATACACTGACAGGACTGAAAGATGGTAAGCGTTACAATGTGCGTGTAGAAGCTTACACATCAAATGGAACAAAAACAAGTTCACCGGTAAGCGGACAGGTTGAGACAATCCCGGCAGCCGTCCATAATTTCAGACAGGAGCGTTGGTGGTACTTTATCAACAAGCTGGAAGTAACCTGGGATAAAGTTGAGACTGCAGATCGGGTGGAAGTGACCCTGTATAACAGCAAAGGCAGACGTGTCGGCAAGACACAGAAACTGAACAGCTATGCTTACAGTGCATATTTCGATAAGATGAAAGATGAAGTTTACACGGTAACCATTCAGGCTTTCAAGACGGTAAATGGAAAGACTTATGCTACACCGAAGGCAAAGATCCAGTGTTTCAACCAGGCACGTATCAAAGAGACAAGCATCAAGGTGAAAAAAGGCAGCCTGAGCTTCCAGTGGGGAAAAGTCGGCGGAGCAAGTGGATATGATGTGTATATCTCCACAAAGCCGAAAAAAGGTTATAAAAAAGTAAAATCGGTCGGCAAGAACACCACAAAGCTGACCATCCGTAAATTTAAAGGCAAAAAGATCAACCCGAAGAAGACTTACTATATGTATGTAGAAACCAAAAAGAAAAACGGCTCCAAGGTCAATAAATCCGGAAGACTCTACTATTGGAATACAAAGAGCAAAAACTTTGGTTATTTCTAAGAAATCGTATAACCGTTCCATAACTTCACAGTCAGGAAATCTTGACAGAAAAACCGTCGTATGTTACGGTAGAAATAAGCGTTAAAAGCTGTTGGGGGCAAAAACTTGCTCCCAACATCTTATTATACAGGAGGCAGAAATGGATAAAAAGAAATTTTATATGACAACTGCGATTGCCTATACATCCGGCAAACCGCATATCGGAAACACTTACGAGATCGTGCTGGCAGACAGCATTGCCCGTTTTAAGAGACAGCAGGGATATGATGTGTTCTTCCAGACCGGAACCGATGAACACGGTCAGAAGATTGAGCTGAAAGCAGAAGAAAAAGGTGTGACACCGAAGGCTTTTGTGGATGAAGTTTCCACAGAAATCAAGAGAATCTGGGATCTGATGAACACATCTTACGATAAATTTATCCGTACAACGGATGCAGACCACGAAAAACAGGTACAGAAGATCTTCAAAAAACTGTACGATAAGGGAGATATTTACAAGGGACATTATGAAGGTATGTACTGTACACCTTGCGAGTCTTTTTTTACCGAGTCTCAGCTGGTTGACGGCAAATGTCCGGACTGCGGACGTGAAGTGCAGCCTGCAAAAGAAGAAGCTTATTTCTTCCGTATGAGCAAATATGCAGACCGTCTGATCGAGCATATCAACACCCATCCGGAATTTATCCAGCCGGTTTCCAGAAAAAATGAGATGATGAACAACTTCCTTCTTCCGGGACTGCAGGATCTGTGCGTATCCCGTACTTCCTTTAAATGGGGCATTCCGGTAGATTTCGATCCGAAACATGTCGTTTATGTATGGCTGGATGCACTGACCAACTACATCACCGGTATCGGTTATGACTGTGACGGAAACAGCAGCGAGCAGTTCAAGAAAGACTGGCCGGCAGATCTGCATCTGATCGGTAAGGATATCATCCGTTTCCATACCATTTACTGGCCGATCTTTCTGATGGCACTGGATCTGCCGCTTCCGAAACAGGTATTCGGACATCCGTGGCTGCTGCAGGGCGACGGCAAGATGAGCAAATCCAAAGGAAATGTACTGTATGCCGATGAGCTGGTTGATTTCTTTGGCGTGGATGCCGTGCGTTATTTCGTTCTGCATGAGATGCCATTTGAAAACGACGGTGTGATCTCCTGGGAGCTGATGGTAGAGCGTATGAATTCTGACCTGGCAAATACCCTCGGAAACCTGGTAAACCGTACGGTTTCCATGTCCAATAAATATTTCGGCGGCGTGGTAGAAAATAAGAACGTAAACGAGCCAGTGGATGAAGAATTAAAGAAAGTCGTTCTGGAAACACCGAACAAAGTCATTGCAAAAATGGAAGAGCTGCGTGTGGCAGATGCGATCACCGAGATCTTTACACTGTTCAAACGCTGCAACAAATACATCGACGAGACGATGCCGTGGGCACTGGCAAAAGACGAGGCAAAAAAAGATCGTCTGGCAACGGTTCTCTACAATCTGGTAGAGTCCATCAGCGTCGGAGCAACACTTCTGGAATCCTTCATGCCGGAGACTTCTGATAAAGTACTGGCACAGCTCGGAGCACAGAAACGCAAGCTTTCCCAGATGGATACCTTTGGTCTGTATCCGTCAGGTAATAAAGTAACCGAGAAACCGGAAATCCTCTTTGCACGTATGGACATCAATGAAGTGATGGCAAAAGTTGCAGAGCTTCATCCGGTAAAAGAAGAAGTAAAAGAAGAGGAAAAAGGCATTGATATCGAGCCGAAAGATGAGATCACATTTGAAGAATTCGGCAAAATGCAGTTCCAGGTAGGCGAGATCATTTCCTGCGAGGCAGTGAAAAAATCCAAAAAACTGCTCTGCTCCCAGGTTAAGATCGGCAGCCAGGTAAAACAGATCGTATCCGGAATTAAGGCACATTATACACCGGAAGAGATGGTCGGCAAAAAAGTCATGGTACTGGTAAACTTAAAACCTGCAAAACTTGCCGGAGTTCTTTCAGAAGGTATGCTGCTGTGTGCAGAGGATGAGAACGGAGAACTTTCCCTGATGGTACCGGAAAAGAAAATGCCGTCCGGAGCAGAGATCTGCTAAGAGGAAAAGAATGTATGATTTTTGACAGTCACGCTCATTATGATGATGAGGCATTTGACAAAGACAGAGACTGCCTGCTCTCCACGCTGGAAGAGCAGGGTGTCGGCTGCATTGTAAACGTAGGTGCAAGTTTTCAGGGGGCAAAGGACAGTGTGGAGCTTTCTATGCGTTATCCGCATGTCTATGCGGCAGTCGGCGTGCATCCGGATCATGTCGGTGAACTGGATGAGGTGAAGATGCAGCATCTTAGAGAAATGTGCACCATGGAAAAAACAGTCGCAGTCGGCGAGATCGGTCTTGATTATTACTGGGATAAAGAGTCCCACGAGCTTCAGAAGGAATGGTTCAAAAAGCAGATGGAGCTTGCAAAAGAGGTAGATCTTCCGGTCATTGTGCACAGCCGCGAGGCCGCACAGGATACGTTTGATTTGATCAAAAGTGAGCACGCCGGAACGACCGGAGGTGTGATACATTGTTTTTCCGGCTCGAAAGAGATGGCAAAAGAGTATATCAAGATGGGCTATTACATCGGTGTCGGCGGTGTTGTCACGTTTAAAAATGCAAGAGTTTTAAAAGAAGTGGTGGAGAATATTCCACTTGAGCGGATTCTGACGGAGACAGACTGCCCATATCTGGCACCGGTGCCGTTTCGCGGAAAACGCAACTGTTCTGCCTATATTTCCTATGTGCTCGACATGATAGCAGAGTTAAAGGGCATTTCCAGAGAAGAGGCAGAGCAGGTTACTTACGAAAATGCAAGAAATATGTACCGCATCACAGACTGAAAGGCAGGAAAAAATGGAGAAATTATCAAATCCACAGAAAACCATAGAAGTAATTAAAAAATATGATTTTGCCTTTCAGAAGAAATTCGGGCAGAATTTTCTGATCGATGCCCATGTGCTGAACAAGATCATCGCTTCGGCAGATATCACAAAGGATGACTGTGTACTGGAAATCGGACCTGGTATCGGAACGATGACGCAGTATCTGGCAGAGGCAGCCGGAAAAGTTGTGGCAGTGGAGATCGACCGCAACCTGATTCCGATCCTCTCCGAGACGCTGGCAGATTACGAAAATGTAACCGTGATCAATGAAGATGTCCTGAAACTGGACATTGCGAAACTTGCGGATGAATACAATCAGGGCAGACCGATCAAGGTTGTGGCAAATCTTCCGTATTATATTACGACACCGATCATCATGGGACTTTTCGAGAGCCATGTGCCGGTAAAGAGCATTACCGTTATGGTTCAGAAAGAAGTTGCCATGCGTATGCAGGCAGGACCGGGCACCAAAGATTACGGGGCACTGTCTCTGGCAGTGCAGTTTTATGCAGAGCCATATATCGTGGCAAATGTACCGCCAAACTGCTTTATGCCGCGTCCGAATGTCGGAAGTGCGGTCATCCGACTGACCCTGCATGAAAATCCGCCTACCACGGTAAAGGATGAAAGTCTGATGTTCCGGATCATCCGAGCTTCTTTTAACCAGAGAAGAAAAACGCTGCTCAACGGCCTGAATAATTCACCGGAGATTGCAGCAACGAAAGAACAGATCCAGACAGCTTTTGAAAAGCTTGGTTTTCCGGCAAATGTGCGTGGGGAGACATTGACCTTAAAAGAATTTGCGGCACTTGCAGATGAGTTTGCCGAATTTTAGAATAAGAGAGCGGACGTTTCACGGCGTTCGCTTTTTTTACTAAATCAAGCAGCAAAGCGGATTGCGAATATCCGCTTGACGAATGGTAAGAATTACTTTGTAACGGAGCAATTCTCGCGTGCGTTCGACTTGAATCAGACAGAAAGGGGATAATATATGAGAAAAAAACTTACAGCAGTACTTCTGGCAGCGACAATGCTGCTTACTTCCGGTGTCACGGTCTTTGCAGACCGCGTGGATGCAGTCATCGACAAGCCATATCTTGCACTGGGAGCGGATTTAAGCCCACAGGAACAGATGAAGGTTTTATCTTTGCTCGGACTTAGTGACATCAACGTGGATGATTATGATATCATCAGCATCACCAATGCGGATGAACATGAATATCTGGATAAGTATCTGGATGCTTCGATCATCGGCACCAGAGCGTTGTCATCGGTTCTGGTCGTTGGAAAAGAAGCCGGAAACGGCATCCATGTAACAACGAAAAATATTTCCTACTGTACCGAAGGTATGTATCGCAATGCACTTTTGACGGCCGGCATCGAAGATGCGGATATCACGGTGGCAGGACCGTTTTCGATTTCCGGAACGGCGGCACTGGTCGGTGCGATCAAGGCGTATGAGACCATGACCGGGGAAGAGATTGACGATGAGAATCTCGATGCGGCAAACGATGAACTGGTTCTGACAGGCAAACTGGTGGAGGATATCGGAGATTCTGAAAAAGCAGAAGATCTGATGGCACTGGTAAAACAGGAAGTGGCAGAGAACAAACTGACCAGTGCAGAGGATATTCAAAATGTGGTGGATCAGGCATGCGATCAGCTGGATATTCAGCTTTCCGAAGAAAATCAGAAGCAGATCGCAGAACTGATGAAAAAGATAGAGGGACTGGATCTGGATGTGGACAAACTGAAAGATCAGGCAAAAGATCTGTATCAGAAACTGGAAAATCTGGATTTTCATGTAGATAAAGAAAGTGTAGGAAATTTCTTTACACGCATCATCGATGCGATCGTAAAATTTTTCCAGGGACTGTTTGGAAAATAAAAGAGGGTAACTGAAAATAAAACAAAAGATGGAGGAAATTTATGAAAGGAAAAAAAGTTTTAAGTGTTCTGCTTGCTTCTGTAATGATGTTCACGGCAGTTCCGACAGGAAGCATTGGGGCAATGGCTGCACCAGTCCAGAATGCACAGGTGCAGGAGCAGAAAGTGAAGACACAGGCAGGGAGCGGTCTTTCCAATATCGCAGCCGACTGTGAAATCAGCGTTCCAAGCGAGGAAGGAGCCAACGTCAAGGAAAATCTGGTGGATGGAAATCCTTCTAGTTTGTGGGTGAATAACGGGGCGAACTGGCCATGTACGGTAACGTTTGCACTGCCGAAGGCAAACACGAAATGTGTGAAAAAAATAGTGCTGAAATTCGAATCCGGCCATACACCGTGGAGCGTGGATGTATCACTGAAGTATGCACTGAACAACGTAACGAGTGATCTGGTCGGTGTACCCGGATCTACAAAGACTGCAAAATTTGACGATGGTTATACATTTGAATTTGAAAATGCCCAGGCGATGACCCATCTGTATGTGGAACTTTCCAATCCGAAGAACAATGGTGCAACCGGCGGTTTCTGGCCGGCGATCGCAGAGGCAGAAATTTATATTGATAACGGTGCGGAAGAAACAGTTGAACTGGAAAACATCGCTGCTACCAGAAAGCAGAGTCTGACACTGAAAAGCGAAGTCAATGCATCCGCAGACAAAGCAAAAATCACCGACAACGATGAGACAACGGCATCTCCTCTTCAGGAGAAAACCTTTGCAGCCGGCAGCAGTGAGACCTTTGCAGAAGTTGGTTTTGGCGTAGAGCAGAAAATGCGTCAGATCATTCTGGCACTGCCAAAGGACAATCAAAATGCATCCTATACCTATAAGCTTTACGGAAAAGCAATAAAAAACGGCTCTTATGAAACACTGCCGTTTGCGACCGGAAACATCAATACCGGTGATGCAAACAAAGTAAAGATCAACGCAGCTGATGTGGATTCTGCTGTCAAAGATCTGGAATACGAATCCGTAAAGGCTGTTTTTGAGGCAGCAAACGATGACGGAAAAAATAACATCCTGTCTCTGGCAGAGTTCCAGATCCTTGCAAACAAAGCAACGATCGCAGAGGCGGATACTGAAAATATCGTATGGAAAAGTACCGCACTGCACAGCAACTACAGTCAGGAGACCCTGAACCGCATTGTTGACGGAAATTTAAGCAATACCTGGAGTGCAGACCAGTATCCGGCATATGTGGATTTTGATCTCGGAGCAGAGTATGATCTGTCAAGGATTGAAGTTTACACCCCGAAAAACGGCTATTCCCAGTATTCGCTGTACTACAGCAACGATGGTCAGAATTACAGCAAACTTGCGGAAAAAACCGGCACCGATGCCTGTCCGGATGGAGGAGAGGTTTATCAGGCAGAAGGAAAGAAAGCAAGCAGTGTGCGTATCCTGCTTTCCTACAATTCTGCAAGTTCCAAAGCCGTGCTGAATGAAGTTCGTATCCTCGGAACAAAGAGCGGGGAAGCAAAAAAAGCCGCATTTCAGGCACCGGTTTCCTATGTAGAATCCGCATACAATACAGAAGTTACCACGCAGGATACGATCGATGAAGTTTATGGTATTGTCAGCCGTAACCTTGGTAAGCAGTACAAAAACTGGTTTACCTTTGAAGTAAAAGACAAGGCAGAAGGTGCAGCCGATTATTATGAGATCGAAGATGTGAACGGTAAAGTGAAGATCACCGGCAACAGCGGTGTGACGATCGCAAACGGCCTGAACTATTATCTGAAATATTACTGCAAGGTGAGCATCAGCCAGGTCGGTGATCAGGTAACGATGCCAAAAAGTATTGTAAAAGTCGGATCAAAAGTACATAAAGAGTGCAAAGTGGCACTGCGTTATGCGTACAACTACTGTACGATGTCCTACTCGATGGCATTCTGGGGCGAGGATGAGTGGAGAAAAGAACTTGACTGGCTGGCACTCAATGGTGTCAACATCGTTCTGGATATCACCGGACAGGAAGAAGTCTGGAGAGAATTTTTAAGTGCACTTGGCTATACGCATGAAGAGATCAAAGATTATATCGCAGGACCTGCCTACTATGCATGGGCATATATGGCAAACCTTTCCGGATACGGCGGACCGGTCCATGACTCCTGGTTTACCAAGAGAACGGAGCTTGCAAGAAAGAACCAGCTGATCATGCGGAAACTCGGCATGCAGCCGATCCTTCAGGGATACAGCGGCATGGTTCCGGTTGATGTGCAGAGCAAGGCAAAAGGAGCGTATGCACTGACAGGCAACGATGTGATCCCACAGGGAACCTGGTGCTCCTTCCAGCGTCCGTACATGCTGCGTACCACCACAGCGGCATACGATAAATATGCAAAATTATTTTATGAGTGTCAGAAAAATGTTTATGGAGATGCAACACATTATTATGCGACAGACCCATTCCATGAGGGCGGAAATACCGGTGACATGTCCACAAGTGATGTAAGTTCAGAAGTGTTAAATTCCATGCTGGAGTTTGACAAGGATGCAGTCTGGGTGATCCAGGCATGGCAGGGCAACCCGAGTGCCGGACTGATAAACGGACTGAACGGAAGAAAAGAGCACGCACTTGTGCTTGATCTTTATGCAGAGAAGGACACACACTGGAACGACAGCAGTTACTCCGGCGGAAAAGAGTTTCAGAAGACACCTTGGGTTTACTGTATGCTGAACAACTTCGGCGGACGTATGGGACTGCATGGACATATGGACAATATTGTCAGCGGTGTTGTCGATGCGGCAAACAACAGTGAAATGCTGACCGGTATCGGTATTACGCCGGAAGGTTCTCAGAACAACCCGGTCCTTTATGATTTATTATTTGAAACTGTATGGTGTGACGATGCAACAAAAACGCTGACAGAGATCGACACCGACCAGTGGCTCAAAGATTATGTGACAAGACGTTACGGAGCCAAGAGTGAATCTGCGTATGAGGCAATGAAAATCCTCGAAAACACCGTTTACAAGGCATCACTGAACATGCGTGGTCAGGGTGCACCGGAGTCCTACATCAATGCACGCCCGGCAGAGAGTATCGGTGCGGCATCAACCTGGGGAAATGCAGTGATCGGCTACGATATGGAAGAGCTGGAAAAAGCAGCAGAGCTGCTGCTTGAAGATTACGATACCCTGAAAAAGAGCGACGGTTATCTCTATGATCTGGCAGATATTCTCAAACAGGTACTGTCAAACTCTTCCCAGAAATATCACAGAGAGATGGTAAGTGCTTATCGGTCCGGTGATCTTGCGAAATTTAACGAGGCATCTGATCAGTTTTTAAGCCTGATCGACAAAGTGGAAGAAGTGCTCGGAACCAGAAAAGAATTCCTGTTCGGAACCTGGACAGAACAGGCGAAGAAACTGGCAGAGGGTGACGATGACTTCACAAAAGATATCTACGAACTGAATGCGAAATCGCTGGTAACTACCTGGGCTTCTTATCCGCAGGCAGAGAGCGGCGGACTGAAAGACTACTCCAACCGTCAGTGGGCAGGTCTTACACAGGACTTCTACAAAAAGCGTTGGACGATGTGGATCAATCAGAAAAAGGCAGAACTGAAAGGCGAAAGCACACAGAATATCAACTGGTTTGCTTTTGAGTGGGCATTTGCAAGAAGTCACACAGAATACACGACAGAGGCATCCGGCAAAAACTTAAAAGAACTCGGAGAAGATATCCTGAAAAATTACAGTTCCAAAGATCCGGCAGCAAATGGTGCAAACGATTACACCGGAAAAGTGACTGTAACAGCAGGTTCGGAAGAGACAAGCCAGGAGAACGGTGCAGCAGCCAATGTCCTGGATGGAAGTTCCGATACAATCTGGCATACCAACTACACAAATGCAGCCGACATGGCTTCCTACGAGAAACATTATCTGATTTTTACAATGGAAGAGGCAGTCAGACTTGGCGGACTTCGTTATCAGCCAAGACAGGGCGGAGGTCTTAACGGTATCATCAAAGCTTACGAGATCTACACCAGTATGGACGGCGAGGATTATACAAAAGCGGCAGAAGGAAACTGGACGGCAGACACTTCCTGGAAACTGGTTTCTTTTGACAGACCAGTTACTGCAAAATATGTGAAATTTGTCGTAAAGGATGCAACTTCCGAACAGGCAGGAAAATGTTTCAGCAGTGCGGCACAGATCAGATTGACCGTTCCGGAAAAAACAGGAGAAGACAAGCCGACTGAAACAGAAAAACCGACTGAGACGGAAAAACCGACTGAGACAGAAAAACCGAACCAGACCGAAAAGCCGAATGAAACGGAAAAACCGAACCAGACGGAGAAAACGGATCAGACCGAAAAGCCAAATCAGACCGAAAAACCAAAGGACAACAAATCCGACCAGAACACTTCTGGTTCTGCCGGAAAGATCGGAGATGTGATCGCAGATGCAGCCGGAGTGTTCAACTACACGATCACCGGAAATGACACCGTGGAAGTAAAGAGCATGGCAGCAAAGGGCAAAACAAAGAAAGCCGTAAAAATTTCTGCATCGATCAAAGCAAATGGTAAGACTTACAAAGTGACCAGTATTGCGGCAAACGCCTTTAAGGGCAATAAAAAGATGACTTCCGTGCTCATCGGAGGCAATGTGAAAAAGATTGGCAGAAGTGCATTTGAAAACTGCAAAAACTTGACGAAAGTTACCGTGAACGGCAGCAAACTGCAGACCATCAGCAAAAATGCATTCAAAGGCGATAAAAAGTTAAAGAACATCAGCCTGAAGAAAGTGAAATCTCTGAAGAAAGTAGAAAAGGCAGCATTTAAGGGCGTTTCGAAAAAAGTAACCGTAAAAGTGCCGAAGAACAAAAAGAAAGCGTACAGCAAGCTGCTGGCAAAAGGAGGCATTGCGGCAGGCAAAGTAAGATCATAAAACATAGCATAGAAGGATTCCGGCAGACATAGGATAGCATGAAAGAAACGGAAAGGGCGAAATTCCGGTGAAAGGATTTTTATACAGAAACTGGAAAAACATGCTTTTTCACATCTATCTGTTTGTACTGCTTGCCGGAATCGGAATCGGCAGTGTGGAATATATCCGCTGGTGTGAAAGATCACTTCCGACATCAGCGGATATTCCGCCTGAGATTGCCCTGACTTTCGACGACGGACCACATCCGGTCTATACGAAAAAGCTGCTGGACGGTCTGCGAAAACGAGGCGTAAAGGCAACCTTTTTTCTGATCGGGGAAAATATCGAAGGAAATGAAGAATTGGTAAAGCAGATGGCAGAAGATGGACATCTGATCGGAAACCATACCTGGTCCCATGTGGACGTTACAAAAATGTCGGATAAACAGGCATGTGAAGAGATTACAAAAACGAGCGAGCTGGTCAGAAGCATTGTCGGTTATGACACCGAATATATCAGACCTCCTTTTGGGGCATGGAACAAAAACCTGGAGTGCGGTTTTGAGATGTTTCCGGTGCTCTGGACCATCGATCCGCTGGACTGGAAAACAGAAAATGCGGATCAGATCGTAGAAAAAGTGATGTCTGAGGCGAAAGAAAATGCCATTATCCTGCTGCATGACCGCTATGAAGCTTCGGTGGAAGCGGCACTTCGGATTGTGGATCTGTTAAAGGAGCAGGGCTATACATTTGTAACAGCAGATAAGCTTGTACTGGAATGACAGGATGTCATAGAAAGTTACTTTGTGACGGAGTTACTTGTGCGGTATCTTTCAAACGAAAAAGAAACACAGGAGGGGAGGAAGAACTTTGGATTTATTTGATTATATGAGAGAAACGAAAATGGAGAGTGAAGCACCGCTTGCTTCCAGGATACGGCCCAGAACGTTGGATGAGATTGTCGGACAGCAGCATATTCTGGCAAAAGATAAACTGCTTTACCGGGCGATCAAAGCAGATAAACTCAGTTCCGTTATTTTTTACGGACCGCCGGGAACCGGAAAGACAACGATCGCAAAAGTGATCGCCGGCACAACGAGTGCGGCTTTTACGCAGATCAATGCTACGGTGGCAGGTAAAAAAGATATGGAAGAAGTCGTTGCCGAGGCAAAACAGAGGATGGGCATGTATGGAAAGAGGACGATTCTGTTTGTAGATGAGATCCATCGTTTTAACAAAGGGCAGCAGGACTATTTACTTCCGTTTGTTGAGGACGGGACACTGGTGCTGATCGGGGCGACAACGGAGAATCCTTATTTTGAAGTCAACGGTGCTTTGCTTTCCAGATCCAAAGTTTTTGAACTGAAACCGCTTGAAAAAGAAGATATCAAAAAACTGATTTTGCGTGCGGTCACGGACAGCGAACGCGGTATGGGGGCATATGATGTCTGCATGGATGAGGAAGCGGCAGATTTTCTGGCAGAAGCGGCAGACGGCGATGCCAGGTCTGCACTCAATGCTGTAGAGCTTGGTGTGCTGACAACGGAGCGTTCTGCAGACGGGAAAATCCACTTTACGATCGACGTGGCATCAGAGTGTATCCAGAAACGTGTGATCCGCTACGATAAGGCGGGAGATAATCACTACGATACGATCTCTGCTTTTATCAAGAGTATGCGGGGATCAGATCCGGATGCGGCAGTTTATTATCTGGCAAGAATGCTCTATGCCGGAGAAAGTGTAACCTTTATCGCCAGAAGGATCATGATCTGTGCATCCGAAGATGTAGGCAATGCAGATCCGCAGGCACTTCAGGTGGCAGTTGCGGCGGCACAGGCTGTCGAGCGTGTCGGTATGCCGGAGTCGCAGCTGATCCTTTCTCAGGCAGCAATCTATGTGGCATGTGCTCCGAAGAGCAATGCAGCAACGAATGCGATCTTTTCGGCAATGGAATCGGTGAAAAATAAAAAAGCTTCCGTGCCGCCGTATCTGCAGGATGCACATTATGGCGGAGCAGGGAAGCTGGGGAGGGGCATTGGTTATGAATATGCCCACGATTTCCCGAAACATTTCTCAAAGCAGCGTTATCTGCCATATGAACTCGGTGAAGTGAAGTTTTATGAGCCAAGTGACAGCGGATATGAGCAGCAGATCAGGAAGCATCTGGACTGGCTGCATGAAGAATAAAATGCAGGGCAGAATGGTTCTGTACTTCGAACTTCAATTCTGCCCGGTGTTCAGGAGAGCTGTGTCATCAGAAACTGGTAGACCATTTCACATTTGTTTTTCCAGGACTTGCACATAGCTTCTGCCTGTTTTTTGTCCGGAACCGTAAGAGTCAGGTCGATCAGATCGGACTCTTTTTCTTTTATGACACAGTGTACGGCATATTCTTTTGCCGTGGTACGGTAATAATCCGCCGTGACCGAAACCTCATTTCGCAGCTCAATCTTGTGTTCCTGAAGATACTGATCGGCTTCCTCCTGGATTGCATTCGGGATGCGGTCACAGAAATAGCCAAGTGCCTCGCGTCCGCTCTTTGTCAGCTGAAACTGTGTGGTATTGCGGATGGTCTGTGGCTTAACAAGATTGGCCTCTTCCAGTTCTGAAAAAGCCTGCTGCAGCGTGAAATAGTTTGTGTAGCCGCGGTCAAGCAAAAAACTGGAAATCTGGCTGTTTGTAAGCGGAAAATCCACGCGGTCAAGCATATATAAGATGATTAATTTATAAAGCGTAAATGGTTCAGCCATAAAATGCCTCCTTATGTAAAAAATCTCTGCAAAAGCGTGTCGGGTCTCAACTGTGTCCGCTTTACTTTTATTCGGTAAACAGACGTCCCTGCCAGGTATCACGGACTTTCAGTTCGTGGTGGATATGGTTGAGGACGCTGCGTTTTTTTAAGCTCCAGAGCGGTGCGATCAGCAGATCGCTCGGACCGTCCCCGGTCAGGCGGTGGATCGTGATATCCGGCGAGAGCATTTCCAGGCAGCGGATCACAAGATCAACGTATTCATCTTCTGATAAAATGTGAAATCCGGTCTGCCTATAATAATCTGCCAGATCGGTGTGTTTCAGCACATGGAGCAGCTGTAGCTTGATGCCGTCAATGTGGTGTGCATTTAAGTAACGCATGGTCTCCAGGATATCTTCTGTAGTTTCGCCCGGAAGACCAAGAATCGTATGAACGACCGTCTCTAATTTACGTTCCTGCAGTTTTTCAAGTGCATCTTCAAAACAGGAAAGTTTATAGCCTCTGCGGATAAAAGCGGCTGTTCGTTCATGGATCGTCTGAAGCCCAAGCTCTACCGTGACCGGTTTCTTTTTATTCAGCTCCGATAACAGATCCAGCGTCTCGTCCGGCAGGCAGTCCGGTCTTGTGCCGATCGAAAGTCCGACGATGTCTTCGTGTTCAATCGCCTCTGTAAAAATACGCTCCAGATATGAAAGCGGAGCGTAAGTATTGGTGTAAGCCTGAAAATAGGCGATAAAATGCGTTGCCGGAAATTTCGGGGAAAGGCGGGTCTTCTGTTCCTCAATCTGCTGATGAACCGGGTGTGTCCTGTCACCGGCAAAATCACCGCTTCCGCCCTCACTGCAGAAAATACAGCCGCACTTTCCGAGCGTACCGTCGCGGTTCGGACAGGTCATGCCGCCGTCTAAAGAGACTTTGTAAATCTTTTCACCGTAACGGTTCCGCAGATGATAATCCAGCGAGCGGTACGGTTTTCCACCGAAATCTGGCGGTTTTACAGTCATAAAGCTACCTCCGTGGTATCTGCCAGCAAAATCCGGCAGCTGTTCTTTAAAACTTATCATAGCATCTGCATTTGTAAAAATCAAGGAGACGAAAAAAGGTTTGCGGCATTTCCTCTGGTATGGTAGAATGATAGAAGAAAATGCTGGGTGTGCATGGCATGCCTTGGGATGTTTTACAGAAAGGAATCCAAAAGATGAGTATACTGATAAAAAACGGCAGAGTGATTGATCCGGACACCAGAAAAGATGGCCGGTACGATATCCTGATCGAGGAGGATAAGATTGTAAAGGTAGACCAGGAGATCAAGGAAGAGGCAGAAGAAGTGATCGATGCAGAAGGCTGCTACGTTATGCCGGGCCTGATCGACCTGCATGTTCACTTGAGGGATCCGGGACAGACGTACAAGGAGACGGTTGAGACAGGAGCAGCTGCAGCGGCACACGGAGGATTTACCACCGTTCTGGCGATGCCGAATACAAAGCCGGTAACAGATGACAGACTTAATATCCGTTATGTACACAACAAGGCAAAAGCGATGGCACCGATCCACGTACTGCAGGCCGGTGCTATTACAAAAGGGCAGAAGGGAAAAGAACTTGCCGATATCGACTCCATGGTAGCAGAAGGTTCACCGGCGATCAGTGAAGACGGCAGATCCGTTATGGATTCCCTGCTCTGCAAAGAAGCGATGAAGATTGCGGCAGAATGCGGCGTTCCGGTCATGGCACACTGTGAGGACATCGACCTGATGGACGGTGGTGTGGCAAATGATGATGAATATATCCGCAAACAGGGACTTCGCGGTATCAGCAATGCGGTCGAGGACATCATCGCCGTGCGGGATGTGATGCTGGCAGGAGAGACGGGAGCACACCTGCATCTGTGCCACTGCTCCACTTACGGAAGTGTGGAAATCGTCAGACAGGCAAAGAAACACGGGATAAATGTGACTGCTGAAGTATGCCCGCACCATTTTACACTGACATCCAAAGATGTCGATGCCGGCGATGCAAACTATAAAATGAACCCGCCGCTGCGTACCAAAAAGGACGTAGAGGCATTAAAACGAGGTCTGCGAGATGACATTATGGATGTGATCGCAACCGACCATGCACCGCACAGTGAAGAGGAAAAGAGACGTTCCTTTACGGCAGCACCGTTTGGTATTGTCGGACTTGAGACAGCTGTTCCGCTTACCATCAGCGAGCTGGTAGAAAAGGAGTACCTTACACCGATGCAGATGGCAGAAAAGATGAGCTACAATCCGGCAAAGATCCTGGGACTGGACAAAGGTTCCCTTGCAGAAGGCAAGATCGCCGATGTGGTCATCATTGATCCGAATGAAGAGTATGTGATCGATAAAAATACCTTCGCATCCAAAGGACGCAACACACCGTTCCACGGCAGAACCGTACGAGGCAAAGTCAAAGTGACGATCTGCGACGGAAAGGTCGTTTATAAAGATAAATAGAATGATAAATGCCGTTCCACACAGCAAATGTGTGGATCCACAGAAGAAAGGATAAGATTATGATTCAGAAATTGATCCAGAAGATCCAGAAAACACATGCACCGATCGTAGTAGGACTCGATCCGATGCTTTCCTATGTACCGGCTCATATCCAGAAACGTGCATTTGAAGAACACGGTGAGACACTGGAAGGAGCAGCAGAAGCCATCTGGCAGTATAACAAAGAGATCGTAGACCATGTGTATGATCTGATCCCGGCAGTAAAACCACAGATCGCCATGTACGAACAGTTCGGTATTCCTGGTCTTATGGCCTTTAAAAAGACCGTAGATTACTGTAAATCCAAAGATCTTGTTGTGATCGGCGATATCAAACGAGGCGATATCGGATCGACATCCGCAGCTTATGCAGTCGGACATCTTGGAAAAGTCAAAGTCGGAAACAACAGCTTTGCAGGATTTGACGAAGATTTTGTTACCGTAAATCCATATCTTGGAACCGATGGTGTGAAACCGTTTGTAGATGTCTGCAAAGAGGAGAAAAAAGGTCTGTTCATCCTTGTCAAGACTTCCAACCCGTCAAGCGGTGAGTTTCAGGATCGTCTGATCGACGGCCGTCCGCTCTACGAGCTGGTTGGTGAGCAGGTTGCAAAATGGGGCGAGGACTGCATGGGTGATGATTACAGCTATGTGGGAGCCGTTGTCGGAGCAACTTACCCGGAACAGGGCAAAGTGCTGCGTAAGATCATGCCGAAGTCCTTTATCCTGGTACCGGGTTATGGTGCACAGGGCGGAAAAGGTGCAGACCTGGTACACTTCTTCAACGAAGACGGACTTGGTGCGATCGTAAACTCATCCAGAGGAATCATTGCTGCTTACAAACAGGAGCAGTATGCAAAATACGGTGAAGAACATTTTGCGGAGGCATCCAGAGCAGCCGTTGAGGCAATGATTGCAGATATCGGAACTGCTCTTGAGAGGGCAAAATAAGCAGCCGTTTTCAAAATGTGGGGATTGGCATTTGCAGATTTCATACAGCCGCCTGGTTTGACAGGACAAAAAGAAAAGAAATGAGGATTTTAATATGGCTGGCAAATATAAAGAACTTGCAGAAGTTTTAAGGCAGGAGTGCATTGCTCCTGATATTTACAGTATGTGGCTTCAGACAGACAAGATCGCAGAGCAGGCTGTACCGGGACAGTTCATTTCCGTGTACAGCAACGATGGCAGCAGACTTCTGCCGCGTCCGATCAGTCTGTGTGAGATTGATAAGGATAAAAAGGCACTTCGTATTGTTTATCGTGTGGCAGGAAAGGGAACGGCGGAGTTTGCACAGTGTCAGAAAGGTGATAAGCTTGAAATTTTAGGACCGCTCGGAAATGGATTTCCGATGGAACGTGCCGAAGGCAAAAAGGTATTTCTGATCGGCGGCGGCATCGGTATCCCGCCAATGGTGGAACTTTCCAAACAGCTTTCAGGTGAAAAGACAGTGATCGCCGGATACCGTGATGACAAACTGTTTTTAAAAGAAGAACTTGAGCGAAATGCAGTATTTTATGCGGCAACAGAGGATGGAAGTGTCGGCACAAAGGGCAATGTCCTTGATGCGATCCGTGAGAATAAACTTACCGCAGATGTGGTCTATGCCTGCGGACCGACTCCGATGCTCCGTGCACTGAAAGCTTATGCACAGGAACAGGATATCGAGTGCTGGATTTCCATGGAAGAGCGTATGGCATGCGGCATCGGTGCCTGCCTTGCCTGCGTCTGCCAGTCAAAAGAGGCGGACGATCATTCTCATGTACATAACAAACGTGTCTGCAAAGACGGACCGGTATTTCTGGCAACGGAGGTGGAACTGTGAGTACAAAGATAAGTACAAGCGTAAATATTGCCGGAGTTGAACTGAAAAATCCGGTTATGACAGCATCCGGAACTTTTGGCTCCGGAGCAGAATACAGTGAATTTGTGGACCTGTCAAAGCTTGGTGCAGTGGTCACAAAGGGCGTGGCAAACGTACCGTGGCCGGGCAATCCGACTCCGCGTGTGGCAGAAGTCTACGGCGGCATGTTAAATGCTATCGGACTGCAGAATCCGGGCATTGATGTATTTGTAAAACGTGACATTCCGTTTTTGAAACAGTATGACACCAAAATCGTGGTCAATGTCTGCGGAAGAAGTACGAAGGACTACTGTGAAGTGGTAGAACGTCTGGCAGACGAACCGGTGGATCTTCTGGAGATTAACATTTCCTGCCCGAATGTCAAAGAAGGCGGCATTGCTTTCGGACAGAATCCAAAGTCTGTCGAGGATATCACAAAAGAGATCAAACGTGTGGCAAAACAGCCGGTTATCATGAAGCTCAGCCCAAATGTGACCGATATCACGGAAACAGCAAGGGCAGCAGAAGCAGGCGGTGCAGATGCACTTTCTCTGATCAATACACTGACCGGTATGAAGATTGATATTAATCGCAGAAAATTTGTCCTGGCAAACAAGACCGGCGGTATGTCCGGTCCGGCAGTCAAACCGGTTGCCGTGCGTATGGTATATCAGACCGCACAGGCAGTAAAACTTCCGATCATCGGTATGGGCGGCATCATGAATGCAGAGGATGCCCTGGAGTTCATTTTGGCAGGAGCAACTGCCGTTTCTGTAGGAACCGCAAACTTTATCGATCCGATGACCACCCTCAAAGTAGCAGAAGGGATCGAAGCATATATGAGAGCACAGAATGTATCCGACATCAGAGAACTGGTCGGTGCTGTGCAGTAAGGAGATAAGAAATGGAACAGTATAAACAGGAATTTATTGAATTTATGGTAGATTGTGATGTGCTGAAATTCGGCGAATTCACACTGAAAAGCGGAAGAAAATCTCCGTTCTTTATGAATGCCGGAGCTTATGTGACCGGTTCTCAGTTAAAAAAACTGGGTGAATATTATGCAAAAGCGATCCATGACCGATACGGCGATGATTTTGACGTACTGTTCGGACCGGCTTACAAAGGAATCCCGCTTAGTGTTGTGACTGCGATCGCATACAGTGAACTTTACGGAAAAGAAGTGCGTTACTGCTCCGACCGCAAAGAAGAAAAAGATCACGGTGCAGACAAGGGAAGCTTTCTTGGAAGCAAATTAAAAGACGGTGACCGTGTGATCATGATCGAAGACGTTACTACTTCCGGCAAATCCATGGAAGAAACGGTTCCGAAGGTAAAAGGTGCCGCAGATGTGACGATCGTCGGACTGATGGTTTCTCTTGACCGTATGGAAGTCGGAAAAGGCGGCGTAAAGTGTGCTCTGGATGAAGTGAAAGATCTTTACGGTTTTGAGACCGCAGCAATCGTAAATATGCAGGATGTCGTAGAGCATCTCTATAACAGAGAATGTGACGGAAAAGTTGTGATCGATGATACATTAAAAGCAGCAATCGATGCATATTATGAGAAATACGGGGCAAAATAATTCGGTAAAATGGAGGCTTTTCATGAACGAAAAAATTTTTAAGACAATAAGAGGTACCGGTGCGGCAAGTCTCGCAGTCGGGATCGTGGTTCTGGTAACCGGAATTTCAGCCGGCGTGATGATGATCGTAAACGGTGCAAGACTTCTGAAGTGTAAAAGTCAGGTATTGATTTAGTTTTATGAGGAAGGAAACAAAAAAGAAGGTGCGGATACTGGGAGCGGTGCTGTTTTTTCTTTATCTGCTGGCACTGACGTATTTTCTGTTTTTTGCGGAAGGATACGGAAGATCCGTGGAAGGAAGAATGTATGCCTACAACCTTCAGCCCTTTCGGGAAATCAAAAGATTCTGGGTTCACCGGGAGATGCTGGGGACATTCGCAGTATTCTGCAATCTGGCGGGGAATGTGATCGGCTTCATTCCGTTTGGGATGATCCTGCCGGTCATATGGCCGAAAACGGGGAAAGTTTTACGGATCCTGCTTCTTAGCTTCGAGTTCAGTCTGTGCGTGGAGACGATACAGCTTGTCTGGAAGGTGGGAAGCTTTGATGTGGATGACCTGATTCTCAACACCCTGGGCGGTGTGATCGGGTATCTGCTGTTTTGGATATGTAATAAGATAAGGAGAAAGATATATGGCTAAAAAGCGTATGTATTCTTTTGCAAAAGAGAAACATTCCGGCAAAGGTATTCTTTCAACGATACTTGGTACACTCTCACTTGTCATTTTTGCCGTTCTGGCATGGCTGGCATATTATCTGGACGGACAGGGCGGCGTTTACCTGGGCAGCATCGGGCTGCTTGGCATGGTATTTGCCGTCAGCAGTGTCGTGTTCGGACTGATGGGATTTGGCGAAAACAATGTGCGCTACCTGTTTCCGAAGATTGGGTCGATCCTCGGCGGCATCATGGTGGCATTGTGGGTATTTGTAGTTTTAATTGGGATTTAAGGAAATGCCAGGGATGAATTGCGGGAGTACGAAGTATGGAACAATTCGTATGGCATCACTTTACTGTAACCTTTAAAAGATTGGCGGTGGAAAGATGGAGAGAACAGTACTGGAAGAGAGAGACGCTCTCTCAATGGAACGACTTGCATCCATAACAAAAGAGCATACCGCACAGGAGCCGTTTGGGGATTATTTCAGAAAAACGGCTTCTTTTGTTATAAAAATGGATGAAGTCTACCGAAAAATAAAAGATGGAAAAACGGAAAGCTATACGCTTGAGCAGTGGCAGGCATTTAATCAGAGCCTTTATGAGGATATTCTTCCGGAGAACTATGAGCACAGCTATGGAAATCCAAAGTATGCGGTGGAAAAACTCGGAGAAGTGCACGGACGCATCTTAAGTTTTCTGTATGCCGAATTGTATGCCCTGATCGGCTATGCCTTTGAGCAGCGGCTGCATGAAAAGGTAATCCTTCAGGAACTTCTGATCGAAGTGTATAACTGCTTTGAAGAGGAAGAGCTCCCGGGATACCGAAGGATCCAGCAGATCATCTACTGGTTTGAGAGTGATTACAGTGAGATCACGGTAGCACACCGCATTCGGGAAGCTGTTGATCCAAAGCTTGATTTTGCAGCGAAGATCGTGATGGAGTCGGATCTGAAAGACCTTCGCTATCTGTATCGCTATGGTGAGTATATCACCGAAAACGAGCGGAAGATGGCAGAATTTATGAACAGCCTGGATGAAGAGACCGTAGAAAAGATGGCATCTACGTTTACCGAAGGATACCGGATCGGATTTGTGCTTGGCGGCAAGGATCTTTCGAAAAAACAGACGGTCAACATCCGCTATATGGTCGGATTTGAGCGGATGGTGCGTCTGGCAATACGAAATTTTGAAAAAATGGGATTAAAGCCGGTCATCTATCGTGCGGCACTGGAGCGTATCAATAAAAAAGGTGTGCACCGCATCGGCTATTACGGGGCAATCCCGAACCGCCAGTTTGACTATGATCACCGGGCAGACCAGGCAATCTATCTGGACAAGGCCTTTATGGAGCGACGCCTGGGCGTGATGCGTTCGGCGTACGAAAATTATAAAACACTGGCAAACGGTCATGCAGGCCCGGCCTGCATTGATACCTTCGGGGAGCCGGAGTTTTATCCGCAGACAAAACAGGAAGCCTATTATTTGTCGGATAAACAGAAAAAACTGCAGACACAGATGGATAACGAATCCGTGCAGATCACAAACCGCTATATCATCGGCAAAGAACGCAGTTTTACGATCATCGCCTTTCCGGTCCCGGAAATCGGGGCAGACTTCCCGGAGATTTTTAAAGAGACGATCCGCATCAATACGCTTGACTATCAGCTCTATGCAGATATCCAGCAGAAACTGATCGATGCCCTGGATCAGGGTGAGAGTGTACATGTGCTCGGAAAAGGAGAAAATCACACCGATATGCACATTGCCCTGCACAAACTGAATGATCCAAAGAAGCAGACTAATTTCGAAAATTGTGTGGCAGATGTCAACATTCCGGTCGGAGAAGTCTTTACTTCCCCGATATTGAAGGGAACAAGCGGCATTCTTGAGGCATGTACGGTTTATCTGGAAGGCTTAAAGTATGAAAAACTGCATCTGGAATTTGAAGATGGTATGGTAAAAGCATATACCTGCAAGAATTTTGAGCAGGAAGAGTACAATCAGAACTATGTCCGGGAAAATGTGCTGGCGAATCATGAGACTCTGCCAATCGGCGAATTTGCGATCGGAACAAACACAGCAGCCTATGCTATGGCAAGGGAATATCATATTGAAGGAAAACTGCCGATCCTGATCGCTGAGAAGACCGGACCGCATTTTGCCGTAGGAGATACCTGCTACAGCTGGGCAGAAGATACACCGGTATATAATCCGGACAAAAAGGAGATCATCGCAAGAGACAATGAGATTTCCATTCGCAGAAAAGAAGATCCGGGAGAGGCATATTTTGGACATCATCTTGATATCACGATACCATATGACGAGCTTGGCAGCATCGAAGTACAGTGTGCTGACGGCAGAAGAATCCTGATCTTTGCGGACGGAAAGTTCGTACTTCCGGGCACGGAGGAGCTGAATCGCTTCCTCAATTAAGGTTTGCAGGTTGACAATAAAAGAAAGTATTAGTAAAATTAAAAAGATGTTAAACACTTACAATGATGCGAAAAGGAGATTGAACCATGGCAAAGGTTGGAATTGTAATGGGAAGCGACTCAGATATGCCGGTTATGGCAAAAGCTGCAGACGTTTTAGAGAAACTGGGCATTGATTATGAGATGACGATCATCTCGGCACATCGCGAACCGGATGTTTTCTTTGAATATGCAAAGACAGCAGAGAGCAAAGGCTTTAAAGTGATTATTGCCGGAGCAGGTATGGCAGCTCATCTGCCGGGCATGTGTGCAGCAATCTTCCCAATGCCGGTCATCGGCATTCCGATGCATACAACATCTCTTGGCGGCAGAGATTCTCTGTACTCGATCGTACAGATGCCGACAGGTATTCCGGTAGCAACCGTAGCGATCAACGGCGGGGCGAACGCAGGTATTTTAGCTGCGAAGATCCTGGCTACTTCTGATGAAGAACTGCTCTCCAGACTGAAAGCATATTCAGAAGAAATGAAAGAACAGGTTGTGGAAAAAGACGCAAAGCTTCAGAAAGTTGGATACAAAAACTACGCAAAATAAAAGACAAACCCCAAGGGAGGACAAAAGCATGGATTACAAGAAAGCCGGAGTGGATATCGAGGCAGGATACAAATCAGTTGAATTAATGAAAGAGCACATCAAGAAGACCATGAGAAGTGAAGTACTGACCAATATCGGCGGATTTTCCGGTGCATTTTCCATGGAAAAATTCAAAGACATGGAAAAACCGACACTGGTTTCCGGTACGGACGGAGTTGGTACGAAACTGAAACTGGCATTTATTCTTGATAAACATGATACCGTCGGCATCGACTGCGTTGCCATGTGTGTAAATGATATAGCCTGTGCAGGCGGAGAACCGCTGTTTTTCCTGGATTACATTGCCTGCGGCAAGAACTATCCGGAAAAGATCGCTCAGATCGTAAGCGGTGTAGCAGAAGGCTGCGTACAGTCTGATGCGGCACTGATCGGCGGAGAGACTGCTGAGATGCCGGGATTCTATCCGGTAGATGAGTACGACCTGGCTGGTTTTGCAGTTGGTGTAGTAGATGAAAAAGACCTGATCACAGGAAAAGATTTAAAAGAGAAAGACGTTCTGATCGGTATCGCTTCTTCCGGTGTACACAGCAACGGATTTTCACTGGTAAGAAAAGTATTCAGCATGGATGAAAAAACACTGAACACTTACCACGAAGAGCTTGGAAAGACTCTGGGTGAGGCTCTGATTGCACCGACCAAGATTTATGTGAAAGCACTTCGCAGCATCAAAGAAGCAGGCGTTCGTGTGAAAGGATGCAGCCATATCACAGGAGGCGGATTTTATGAGAACGTTCCGCGTATGCTTCCGGAAGGAGTACGTGCCGTGATCCGCAAAGACAGCTATGAGGTTCCGGCAATCTTCAAGATGCTGGCAAGAGAAGGCCAGATCGAAGAGCAGATGATGTACAATACATACAACATGGGTATCGGTATGGTTGTTGCAGTTGATCCGACAGACGTTGACAAGACTATGAAAGCGATCGAAGTAGCAGGAGAAACCGCTTACGTGATTGGTGAAATTGAGAACGGTGAGAAGGGTGTGACCTTATGCTAAAGCTGGTAGTGCTGGTGTCCGGAGGCGGAACCAATCTTCAGGCGATCATTGACGGCATTGCGGACGGAAGCATTCCAAATACCGAGATCAAAGCCGTGATCAGCAACAATAAAAATGCCTATGCCCTGCAAAGAGCAAAGGATCATAACATTGCAGCTGCATGTGTCTCACCGAAAGATTTTGCAGACCGGGCAGCATTTAACCAGGCACTTCTGGAGAAAATCCAGTCCTGCGAGCCGGATCTCATTGTTCTGGCAGGATGTCTAGTCGTGATCCCGGAGATCATGGTGGATGCTTATCCAAACAAGATCATCAACATCCATCCATCGCTGATCCCGGCATTTTGCGGAACCGGATATTACGGGCTGAAAGTACACGAAGGCGTGCTTAAGCGCGGTGTAAAAGTGACCGGTGCAACGGTGCATTTTGTGGACAAAGGAACAGATACCGGTCCGATCATCATTCAGAAGGCAGTGGAAGTACAGCAGGACGATACCCCGGAAATTCTGCAGCGGCGTGTCATGGAGCAGGCAGAATGGAAAATCATGCCGCAGGCGATCCGCCTGATCGCAGAAGGAAAAGTCCGTGTGGAAAATGGCAAAACGATAATCACAGAATAGAGACGATGTCAGGATCTCAGAAATGCGAAAAGATTCGGAGACATTGTATATTCAAGTACTTTATATATAGAAAGAAGGACGCAGGATGAAAGTATTGATAGTCGGAAGCGGCGGACGTGAGCATGCGATCGCATGGAAAGTCGCACAGAGTCCAAAAGTAGATAAAATTTACTGTGCACCGGGCAATGCCGGAATTGAAGAATTTGCAGAATGTGTGCCGATCCAGGCAATGGAGTTTGACAAACTGGTCGCATTTGCAAAAGAACAGGCAATCGATCTTACGGTAGTTGGTATGGATGATCCTCTGGTTGGCGGTATCGTAGATGCATTTGAGGCAGAAGGACTGCGTGTATTCGGACCGAGAAAGAATGCAGCAATCCTGGAAGGCTCCAAGGCATTTTCCAAAGACCTGATGAAAAAATATAATATTCCGACCGCTGCTTACGAAACATTTACCGATGCATCCGCAGCACTTGCATATCTGGAAAAAGCAGATTTCCCGATTGTTCTGAAAGCAGACGGACTGGCACTCGGAAAAGGTGTGCTGATCTGCAATACGCCAGAAGAAGCAAAAGACGGTGTAAAAACCATCATGGAGGACAAGAAATTCGGCACAGCCGGCAATACAATGGTGGTAGAAGAGTTCATGACCGGAAGAGAAGTGTCTGTACTTTCTTATGTGGACGGCAAGACCATCAAGACGATGACTTCCGCACAGGATCACAAACGTGCCGGAGACGGCGATACCGGACTGAACACCGGTGGTATGGGAACTTTCTCACCAAGTCCGTTTTATACGGAAGAAGTGGATGCATTCTGCAAAAAATATATCTATCAGGCAACAGTCGATGCGATGGCAGCAGAAGGAAGAGAGTTCAAAGGCATTATCTTCTTCGGACTGATGTTGACCGAAAAAGGTCCTCGTGTCCTGGAGTACAATGCAAGATTCGGTGATCCGGAAGCACAGGTTGTCCTGCCGCGTATGAAAACCGATATCATTGACGTTTTTGAGGCGTGCATTGACGGAACACTTGACCAGATCGACCTGCAGTTTGAGGACAATGCGGCAGTCTGCGTCGTACTGGCATCCGACGGTTATCCGGTGAAATACGACAAAGGTTTCGTAATCCGTGGTCTTGACAAATTCAAAGATAAAGATGGTTACTATGTATTCCACGCCGGAAGCAAACGCACGGAAGAAGGCATCGTGACAAACGGCGGCCGTGTCCTCGGTGTGACTGCAAAGGGAAAAGACCTCAAAGAGGCCCGTGCAAATGCCTATGCAGCGGTAGAGTGGATTGATTTTGAGAATAAATATTATCGTCATGACATTGGAAAAGCGATTGACGAAGCATAAACGTTTTTGAAGGGAGAAAACATGATGTGGAAAAAGACCTGGAAAATCTGGGCAGTGTGCATGATGCTCCTGCTCTGTATTTCCGGAGTGACTGTGTTTGCAAGTGGTTCCGATGACAATTCCCTTTCGGATCTTGGCATCGAGAATGCGACGAGTATTTCTCCGGATTTTGAGTACAGCACAACGGAGTATGAGGTGGAGGTTCCGGAAGGCACGACTGAACTGCAGCTAAGTCCGGTGACTTCCGACGGTGCAGCGACCTGTGAAGTTTCCGGTCAGACTCTGACGGACGGAAAGACAACGGTTTACATAACGGTAACATCCGAGAGCGGTATGCAGGCAACGTATACCCTGAATGTGCAGGCGGAGCGTCCAAATGCGGCAGAACAGATCGCAGCAGCGAACGAGACGGATGCACAGACGGAGGCAGCAACCGAGAAAGCAAAAGAGGCACAGACAGAAACAGAAACGGAGACAGAAGCCGTTTCTGATGCGGCAAATGCCGTGCTCCAGAAAGTAGACAAGATCAAATCAGATGCGGATTTTTCCATAAAAGTGATCTACGCTCTGGTGGCTCTGTCGGTTCTTCTGATCTTTCTGGTGATCAACCTGATCCTGAAAAACCGTGATCTGAAAGATGATCTTCGCGATACGCAGGAAAGACTGGATATGCAGACCAACGAGTTTGCAAGAAAAGAGTATTATCTGGCAACGGAAAATTATTATGCACCGACGCAGCAGCAGGAGGCAACCGGTATGGTTCAGGAGGAAGAACCGCAGCCAGTACATCCGGAAACAGAAGCTGCTCCGGCAGTGGAAGAAGCATTCGGTGAAAATAAAAAGACCGGGCCGGTAAAAGCAGACCGGAAAAGCCGCAGAGAGAAAAAGCGTCAGCAGAAGCAGGCAAAACAGGAGATGGCAGAAATGCAGGATGATCCATCCGGTGCACAGCCACAGGAGGCACAGGTGAAACATACACCGCAGCCAACAGGCAATGCAGCACAGCCTGCACCGAAGAAAACAAAGAAAAAAGCAGATATCAATATGATCGATCTGTAAGAAGAGATTGAAATTCAATATCGTAAAAGAAAAACGCACCCGAAATGCTTTTCAAGAGCACTACGGGTGCGTTTTTTACGTTCGACTTGAAACAATTTATGCCATCAGAGCATCAGCCAGAGCTTCCAGCTGAGCAACATCCGCTTCTTTCATTGCAGATTTGATCGTTACGACCGGTTCTGCGTTGGTGATGTTTTTCAGCTCGCCCATGATAGCCTGCATCTGTTTTGCAGTGCAAGGAGCCCAGGTTCCGTTCTGGATGTAGCCGACGGTACGTTTCTGGAAGTTCTTTGCCTTGAGTTTACGCAGGAATGTCTCCATGCAAGGGAAGATGCCGCCGTCGTAGGAAGCAGCAGCGACCACCAGTCTGTCATAACGATAAGCATCTGCGATGGCAGACGGCATATCATCTCTGGCAAGGTCATAGAGAACCACATTTTTCTCGCCTTTTGCTTTCAGGATCTCCGCCAGTTTCTTTGCAGCGATCAGGGTATTTCCGTGAATGGAAGCACATGCGATCACAACGCCCTTTTCTTCCGGTTCGTAGCTGCTCCAGGTCAGATATTTGCCTATGTAATAGCCAAGGTTTTCTTTCAGGATCGGACCGTGCAGCGGGCAGATCATCTGGATATCCAGAGTGGCAGCCTTTTTCAGAAGATTCTGAACCTGTACGCCGTATTTGCCAACGATGTTGATAAAATAGCGTCTTGCTTCGTCTTCCCATGGCTCGTCTGCATCCAGGGCACCGAATTTACCGAAACCGTCAGCGGAGAACAGGATCTTTTCGGACTGCTCATAAGCAACCATAACTTCCGGCCAGTGAACAAGCGGAGCCATAAAGAACTGAAGCGTGTGAGTACCGAGATTTACCGTATCGCCTTCGCCTACAACCACCTTGCGGTCATCGCTTAAATTCACATCAAAGAACTGTGCGATCATCGTGAACGTTTTCGGATTTCCGATCACCTTGATGTCCGGATACAGATCCAGCAGTGTCTTTAAGTTTCCGGCATGGTCCGGTTCCAGGTGTGAAACAACCACATAATAAGGCTTTTTGTCACCCAGCGTTTCCTTCAGGTTGGCAAGCCATCCTTCCGTACCGCGTCGATCTACGGTGTCCATGATCGTGATCTTGTCATCTAAGATCACATAAGAATTGTAAGAAACACCGTTTGGAACGACATACTGATTTTCAAAAAGATCAATATTCTTATCATCTACGCCAACGTATACGATAGAATCAGATATAAAAACGTCTTTCATTTCAAAGAACCTCCTGTGTATATTAAAGATCGGCATTTACCTAAAAGATTATACCGCACAAAAAATACTTTGACTACAAAAAAATCAAAAAGGTGGTATAATGCCTATAGCAAGGGACCAATGGACATAAAATGGATGCTAGCATACATTTTTATGTCTATGGGGACCGCAAAACATGAGAAAGAAGCCATTTTTCAAAGAAAAATGTGCGAATTTCGAATGTTGCGTGATTTTGAAAGCATGAAATGCGGAAAAATCACGAAGCTATAGGTAACGCTAGGGATTGTGAAAATGCGAAGCATGGAACAATCCGCAGGGCGTTACTGAAGTGGAGAGAATCATAATACTGTTATACCACAAGGAGGCATCATGATGAATCAGACATTACAGGATTTAAAGACAAGAAGAAGCTGCCGGAGATATCGTCCGGAGCAGATAAAAGAAAGCGAACTGGAACAGATCCTTGAGGCGGGCGTGTTTGCACCAACCGGCATGGGTATGCAGTCCCCGAAGATTGTGGTTGTTCAGGATAAAGAAACCATTGAAGAGCTGAGCAAAATGAATGCGAAGATCATGGGCGTGACATCTGATCCATTCTACGGAGCACCGACGGTGCTGATCGTGCTGGCAGACAAGAACAGAAACACCTATCTGGAAGACGGTTCACTTGTCATGGGCAATCTGATGAATGCGGCACATGCCGTTGGCGTGGCGTCCTGCTGGATCCACCGTGCAAAAGAAGAGTTTGAAAGTGAAGAAGGAAAAGCTCTTCTGAAAAAATGGGGCATTGAAGGTGATTATGCCGGAATCGGTCACTGTATTTTAGGCTATGCGGCAGAGGGCGGAGAAGCCCCGGCAAAACCGAGAAAAGAAGATTATGTTGTGAGAGTGCAGGGGTAAGATATGTTACATGAACAGCTGACGGAAAATGATGTCAAAAAAATCAAAGAAGAGATTGAATATCGAAAACTGACCGTCCGAAAAAATGCGATCGAGGCAGTCAAAGAGGCGAGAGCACATGGGGATTTAAGCGAAAATTTTGAATATCATGCCGCCAAAAAAGATAAAAATATGAACGAGAGCCGTATCCGCTATCTGGAGAGAATGTTGAAAAATGCCGAAATCGTATCGGATCAGTCGAAACCCGACGAAGTCGGGATCAACAATACGGTGACACTCTATATGGAAGATGATGACGAAGAAGAAACCTACAAGATCGTCACATCGATCCGCGGCAATTCCATGAAAGGCCACATCAGCACGGAGTCCCCGATGGGAAAAGCCCTGCTCGGACATAAAGTCGGAGAGAGGGTATATATCAAAGTCAATGAAAATTTCGGCTATTATGCCGTGATCCGCAAAATTGAAAATACCGATGACGGAGGAGATGAAATCCGGAAATTCTGATTCCTAAAATCTGAAAAATTCCTATGAAAGAACTGTTCTGACGACAGTAAGCTTTCCATTGTGAGGTCGCCTTCAACGGTACAGTATTCTGCACAGGAATATCAGATTTTATGAAAACTTAAGTTTTAAAAACAGTCAGGGTACTTGTCTGTTGAAAAAAATGATAGTACAATATGTCGAAATACGGTGAAAGTGGAAGGAATGAAAAATGAGACGTAAAAAAGTTTTATTTATTGTGAATCCAAGATCCGGAAAAGGACAGATCAGAAATGCACTGTTGGATATCGCAGATATTTTTATCAAAGGAGGGTTGGATGTCACGCTCTATGTGACGCAGAAACCACAGGATGCGAGCAGAGTTGTGGAGAAACGGGCTGCAAAGTTTGATCTTGTCGCCTGCAGCGGCGGTGACGGGACACTGGATGAAGTGGTGACCGGCATGATGAACAGTGAGATCAGACGCCCGATCGGCTATATCCCGGCAGGAAGCACAAACGATTTTGCAAACAGCCTGCAGATCCCGAAACGGATGACGGACGCGGCACAGTGTATCGTAGAGAACAACGCCTATCCGTGTGATGTCGGCTCTTTTAACAGTGATTATTTTGTATATATCGCTGCGTTTGGAATGTTTACCGAAGTGTCTTATCAGACAAACCAGGATGTCAAAAATGTACTCGGCCATCTTGCTTATGTTTTAGAAGGTGCCAAGCGTATTTTTAATGTTAAATCTTATGAAGTGGAGATTGAACTGAACGGTGAGAAGATCAGAGATGAATTTATTTATGGAATGATCACCAATTCAGAATCCGTAGGTGGTTTCCGCAGCATTACAGGAAAAAACATCCGGCTGGATGACGGCCTGTTTGAAGTGACGATGATCAAAACGCCACGAAACGCCATAGAACTTCAGGAGATTATTACAAGCCTCCTTCGCGGGGAGATGGACAGCAACTATATTATCAGCTATAAGACCAGACAGGTTGCCATTCGTTCCGAGATTGCAATTCCATGGACGCTGGATGGTGAATATGGCGGCGATCATAAAGAAGTTGAAATTTGCTGTCATCAGAAAGCAGTGGATATCATTGTCAATCATCAGTTTGGCGAGAGTGAAATATAGTACTCAGAAAAAAAACAGGGGATATTTGACTAAAAAAGTATTTTCTTTTTGGTGCAATTAGGTTATAATAAAGCCAACACCAAAAATCACAAAGTGTGGAGGTAAAAAATATGTTAGTTTCAGCAAAAGAAATGTTACAGAAAGCAAAAGCAGGTCATTATGCAGTAGGACAGTTCAACATCAACAACCTTGAGTGGACAA
>ENA-UONZ01000528-UONZ01000528.1-human-gut-metagenome-genome-assembly--contig:-C93old-NODE-528-length-60926-cov-11.561187_pt1 | contig 60926 bp, 56 predicted proteins | sample MGYA00242468_ERZ724015 | MGnify/ENA metagenome assembly ERZ724015
GGTACGCACGGTGGTGTGAGAGGACGGGGGCTAATCACCCCCTCCTACTCGATTGGGCGGGATGGAGAGGAGGAAAAATACTGCCAGGCCAGCCCTGTAATTTCTACAGGTACTTTTTCATCTCTTCGATATTTTTCTCTTCCATGTTCAGCTGTCGTTTGGCCAGACTGACTATCGCCGGATTGGAGCCGTGATAGGCGTTGAGCTGCTTTTTCAGTTCTGTCACTCCCATGGTGTTTCCCTGTATCATCATCTCGGCCAGTTTGGAGGTGGAGGGATTTACAAGGCTCTTCATGGTGGAAGTTACCCGGGACATGGCCTTGGCCACCGGGCTTGCATCCTCCGCCTGAACTCCCTGGGCCCTTAAAAGCCTTCCGCTCTCGTCGTAAGCCTCCTCATATTCGTCAAGCTGGGAATTCAGGGCATGGAGAAACTGAGAGTCATTGCTCAGCTGGATGATATGGCGGATGCTGTCCCGGCCCATATCTGCATTCTGGTGTATCTGGTTTAAAAGTTCAATATCCTGTGTCATCATCCTTCTCCTTTCCTTTTTCTGGAGCCTTTCAGATGGGCTGCTCCATAAGCTGTGCTGTTGTGTTCAGAATGTGTGTCGTCTGCCTTGGCCATATGGCGGGCGCCGGGATTATCATCTGCCTCTGGCTGGGATGCGTCAGTCCCGGCAGCTCTGGCGTGGTAGGCAGATTCCTCAGGAGGAATGGTTCTGTAATCATAAATGTTCACTGAAATTCTCCTTTCCTTTCAGGCGCAGCAGCGCTGCAATTTGTTTCTCTGCTTAGTATGGGGAGAAAAAATGCGGTTTAGACATATGGAGGAAAAGAATTAATGGAAATTTCATTGTTTTTTTATGGCATTCATGGTATTATCAGGGAACGGCTGAACAACAGAAAGGATGGGTGAAATGAAGAAAAATTTATTTATAAAAGCAGCACTCTGCATGGCAGCAGTATCCCTGCTCACGGCCTGCCAGAGTCAGAAAAATTCAGGGATCGTCGGGACAGAGGTTCAGGCAGCTTCCAAACAGGATAATCAGGAGGAAAGCCAGACTGGGGAAAGCGAGGAGAGCAGGGGAGTATTCGAGGCGTTTACTGCCCAGGATCTGGATGGAAACCAGGTGGATCAGAGTATTTTCGCGGATGCGGATCTGACCATGATCAACGTGTGGGGAACCTTCTGCACGCCATGCCTGGACGAGATGCCGGATTTGGGAGAGCTGAGTGAGGAATATAAAGACAAGGGCATGCAGATAATCGGAATCTGCTCTGACACGGTGAATGCAGACAGGGAGCTTGACGAGGCCCAGGTTAAGAAGGCCAAAGAGCTGGCAGAGCAGACGGGAGCAGACTATCTTCACCTTGCCATGTCCGGCGATCTGGTCGACACCCTGCTTCCGCAGGTGATGGCTGTGCCCATGACAATCTTTGTGGACAGCGAGGGAAAGCAGGTGGGGTCCGCCTATATGGGAGCCAGGGATAAAGACGGATGGACGGAGATTATAGAGGAGATGCTGGCCTCTGTACAGGGGGAGGCCTGATGAGAAGGAAGAGGCTTCGCCTGACTCAGACAGGTCTGCTGCTGGCAGCAGTGGTTTTTCTGGCTGCCGGAGTGTACCGGGATGAGGTGGCGGTGGTTTTTGTGAAGGCTGCCAACATCTGCATGGAATGTATCGGCCTCGGATAGAAGAGGACAGACGGAACCGGAGTGCAGGCGCGGTGAAAAAGAGAAAGAAAAAAGACAGCACAAGAGAAAGAAAAAGAGATAGAAGAGAGAGCAAAGAGAGATGAAAGAAAAGCGACATCTGTCAGAAAAGACAGCAGAAAAAACGAGCCGGGCAAAGCCGGCCGGCCGGTTTCGCCTGCTCGTGCAGGCTGCCTGGTTTGCCGTCACAAATGGATATGCAGCCGGGTTTCTGGAAAAAAGGATTTATACCGGCAAGCTGAAACGCCTGTGCGTGCCGGGGCTTAACTGCTATTCCTGTCCGGGAGCGCTTGCAAGCTGCCCCATCGGCTCTCTGCAGGCTGTGCTCTCCAGCAGTGAGTTTACGTTCTCCTGCTATGTACTGGGATTTTTGATGCTTTTTGGAACCGTGCTGGGGCGGCTGGTGTGCGGATGGCTCTGCCCCTTCGGACTGTTTCAGGATCTGCTGCACAAAATTCCATTTCCCGGAAAGCGGAAAAACCTTCCGGGACACAGATTTTTGAGACAGCTCAAATATGTGATTCTGGTACTGTTTGTCATCCTCCTGCCGTCGGCTGTGGCGGGAATAACGGGCAACGGGGAGCCGTGGTTCTGCAAATACATCTGTCCCAGCGGGACACTGATGGGAGGAATTCCGCTGGCGCTGGGAAATCCGCTGCTGCGCTCCGCCATAGGCACTCTGTTTTCGTGGAAAATGTTTCTGCTGATTCTGACCGTGGTTCTCTCAGTCAAATATTACAGACCGTTCTGCAAATACGTATGTCCTCTCGGGGCGATTTACGGACTGTTTAACCCGGTGGCCCTGTACCGGCTTCAGGTGGACGAAAATAAGTGCATCGGCTGCAAGTCCTGCCAGAGGGCCTGCAAAATGGATATTAAGGTCTGGGAAAAGCCCAACAGCGCGGAATGCATACGCTGCGGCGACTGCAGGACAGCATGTCCCACAGGGGCGCTCACTTCCGGCTTTCGCCTGCACGGGCAGGAGGAGAAGGAGAGACGGGCAGCAGGGCAGGAAAAAACGAGAGAGGAGCAGTCTAATCGATTTATGGAAGCAGAGCGCGCTGAAAAGCTGCTGAGAAAATATTCCGCTGCCTGTCAGAAAGCCGGGTGGGAAGACAGCAGGCGAATGCGGAAATAGAAAAAGTCAGAAACAGGAGGACGTTTTGTGCCGGTGAAAGCCACAAAACGTCCTCCTGTTTCCTTTTTAATCTTTTCTTCTCAATCGTTTCTTTTAACCTTTTTCTCTCAGCCTTTAATTTCCGCACTCAATGCTGATTTCATTGAACTTTCCGAGAATATCCTCTACCTTCACGGCGGATTTTTCCGCGGCATTTTTGTCCATGACTGCCTGACCCTGGTGCATCATGAAAAGGCGGCTGCCGTACTCGACCGCATATCTGAGATTGTGGGTGACCATGATTGTAGTCAGCTTTTTCTCCTTCACAATCTTGTCAGTCAGCTCCATAATAATTTCTGCCGTCTTCGGATCGAGAGCTGCTGTGTGTTCGTCGAGAATCAGAAATTCGATGGGAGTCATCGTCGACATGAGAAGAGCCATAGCCTGCCTCTGGCCTCCGGAGAGGACGCCGGCCTTCACATCCAGCTTATCCTCAAGTCCCAGCCCCAGGAGCTTCAGATTTTCCCGGTAAAAGTCAATCCGCTTCCGGTTTGTTCCCCAGCGCAGGTTAAAGGGCTTTCCCTTTGTGTCTGCCAGAGACATATTTTCAAGGATTGTCATGTTAGGGCAGGTTCCCATAGAAGGGTTCTGAAAGACCCGGCCGATGACCCTCTGCCGTTTGTATTCCGGCATTTTTGAAATGTCGGTTCCGTTGATGAGGATGCTTCCCGCATCTACGGGGATGCTTCCGCAGATGATGTTCAGGAGAGAGGTCTTGCCGGAGCCGTTGCTGCCCACTACAGAGACGAACTCACCCTGGCGGACAGTCAGACTGAAATCCTCAAACAGACACATCTCATTGACAGTTCCCTGATTGTAAAATTTTCTGATATGTTTGATTTCCAGCATTTATCTCACCTTCTTTCTCGCGGAGCGATCACTTAACACAAGGATGATCAGGAACATGGCGGCGATGACGAACTTGTTGTTTGAAGTGTTGATGCCGAAGTTCTGTGCCACATTCATGGCCAGGGAGGTACAGGCCTTGTAGAGAATGGAGCCGAGGATGACTGCGGTGGTAGTTCTCAGGAATCCCAGCTTTGCAAAGAGCTTTGTTCCGATAATCACGCTTGCAAGGCCTGTGACAATGGTTCCTGTCCCGACGCTGATCTCGAAAAAGCCCTGCTGCTGGCAGAATACGCAGCCTGCCAGAGCAGCCAGCCCGTTGGCCAGGGCCAGTCCGATAATTTTTACGGTGCCTTTATCTTTGGCCAGAGCCGTCACAAGGGTTTCATTGTCGCCGGCGGCCCGCAGAAGCAGGCCGGAGCGCGTCTTCAGATACAGATCTAAAAGGAGCTTTACGATCAGTACAATCACAAGCAGGATGGCCGCTACCGTAATGTCAAAGGTGCGGTTGGACAGGGCGGAGGTCATCTCGTTCTCAAAGATGGTTTCCTGACTGTAGATAGGGAGGTTTGCCTTGTTCCCCGCCACGATCAGGTTGATGGAGTACAGACCGGTCATGACAATGATTCCGGACAGCAGATCCCTGACTTTGAGCTTCACATGGATCAGGCCTGTCACTGTCCCGGCCAGAGCTCCCGCGAGAAAAGCCAAAGGAAGAGTGAGCCAGGCGGGAACTCCTGCTATGATGGCGGCAGCTGTCACAGCTGCGCCGAAGGGAAAGGTGCTGTCAACGGACAGATCCGGAAAGTCCAGGATGCTGTAGGTGATATATACGCCAAGAGCCATCAGCGAGTAGATGAGACCCTGGATGAGGATGGAAAGAAAAATGGTCATGTGTGTTACCTCATTTCTGCTACTGTGCAATCTCGTCAAACATTTCTGCCGCACTGTCTGTCAGCTCTTCTGGAAGGGTGATGCCCAGATTCTCAGCGACTGCAGTGTTACCGTAGAAGGATGCGCCCTCTATAAGCTCGTAAGGCATTTCGCTTGCTTTGGTCTCGCCCTTTAAAACCTTTGCAGCCATGCGTCCGGTCTGCTCTCCCAGAGCCACATAGTCAAGTCCCATGGCAGCCAGACAGCCCTTTTTAACCTGCTCAATCTCGCTTCCGAATACGGGGATGCCATTTTTATTGGCAGCGTCCAGGACAACCGGAAGGGAGCTTACCACATTGTTGTCAGTCAGATTGCTGATGCAGTCCACCTTTGCAGCCAGCTGTTCTGCAGCCAGCGGGATGTCTGCCACTGTGGAAATGCCGCTTTCCACAATCTCAAGGCCGTATTCCGGAGCAGCCTGTTTGTATTCCTCGATGGCGGCCTGGGAGTTGACCTCATTGGTGCTGTAGAGGATTCCCACGGTCTTTGCCTCCGGAAGAAGCTTACGGATCATGGAGAGCTGCTCGGAAACGGGGAGCTTGTCGCTGGTTCCGGTGATCTCACCTACCGGCATCTGATCCTCCGTGGCAAGCTCTGCAAGCACCGGATCCGTGACGGCGGTGTAAACAACGGGAATGTCGGTTCTCTTTGTCACTCCGTATGCGCTCTGGGCGATGGGAGTTGCGATGGCGCAGATGAGATCCACGTCATTGGAGACAAAGTTTGTGATAATCTGGCCGGAGAGGGAACCGTCGCCGTTGGCGTTTTCGTAGATGATTTTCAGGTTTTCATTCTCCACAAAGCCCTCATCGGCGAGACCCTTCAGGAAGCCTTCCCGGCAGTTGTCCAGTGAACCGTGAACGGCGTACTGGGCGATGCCGATGGTATATTCTCCGTCGGCAAGGGGAGCTGTATTTCCTGCCTCTTCTGCAGCTTTAGTGCCCGCGGTGTCTGTCTCTGCCGCTGCGGTTTCTGCCGTTTTGCTTTCCCCTGGGTTTGCTGTTCCACTGTCTGAACCGGAGCATCCGGAGAGGACGGCTGCGGTCATGGCGCTGATTAATAAGGCTGCGATGGTTCTCTTTCTCATAGTACATACCTCCAAAATAATAGAATTGTGATTATGCTGTACTGGAAGGAGTGTAAGGGGAAAGCGGCAGTTAAATAAAAAGTCCCAGACACAGTTTCCTGTATCTGGGACGAATTAACAAATCCGCGGTACCACCCAAAATTGACATAGAGTCCACTCTTTCATATACCAACATATATGCCGCGAAGATAACGGTTGCGGTTTCCGTCATTCCCTACCTCAGCGAAAGCTGTATCTGGAATGCCCTCAAAAGTCCATTCGGCCGGCTGTGTCATACCGCGCTTCCACCTGTCCGCGGCTCTCTGTGATGCAACAATCTGGCTTACTTCTCTTTCTCAACGGTTTGTTTTATTGAACCCTATCCTAATACTTTTCGAGCTGTTTGTCAATAGGGAATTTCAAACGGGACGATTTCATCCAAGAGGGTTACGGTTACAATATCCGTCCCATTTTCTGGTTTCAGCTGTGAAAGGTCGTACTGGAGCTGTAAAACTTTTTCTGCTGTTTTATCTGTCCAGATGCTGACAGCTATATCACCCGAGAAATCGGAAAGGTAAGAGGTATCCCCATCAGAAAGCCCGCTCAAGTTTGCCTGGTCTCTGGCGAACACCTCTATCGGGCAGGTTCCGTCGAAACGGAGAGCCTGGCGATTGCATAGCGTGGATTTTCCGGCATATTTCCAGTTGTCAACGACCTTTAAATCGGTTCCCCTGATAGAAAATGAAACGGTTTTCAAATAATCTTTCAAGGAAAAATTTTCCAGTTTTTCTTTTTTCCATGTATTATTTTCTTCATTTCTGTAGAAAAACCAGCCTGTCCTGTCTTTTGCATAGTATTGGGGGCGAAAGGTTATGTCTGTTTCAGGATCAAAAAGACAAGTTTCTATTGCATCTGAAGGCGTAGAAATATATGTATTTTTAATCGTATTTTTTTCTACTTCACCATTCAGATGTACGTGACAGTATGTTTTCAAAAAAGAAAAAGAATCCTGTGCGCTTAAGTCAGAACAAATCTTCTCGCTGGAAAAGGAAACAGGAGCGGGGTGACGATACAGCGCAGACAGGCTGCAAAAAAATAAAAAAATAACTGCCAAAATAAGGAGAGTCATTTTATTTTTATGTGACAGCATAAAGACTCCTCGCGAAAACTGATGTGAACAGTTTCTTTGCTGCCGGTCAATCTGGCCGGCGGTGTTTCTGTATCAGCTGCTGCCTCTCTGCTCTACCGGCAGCAGAGCCGTTTCAGATCCCCATAGAAGCCAGGATAGGAGATGGATACGCAGTCCGCATCGAGAATCTCTGTCTGGCCGGAAGCGGCGAGAGCCGTGACGGCGAAGGTCATGGCGATGCGGTGATCCTTTCGGCTGTCGATGACAGCCCCGTGGAGAGGTGAGCCTCCATGGATAATCATTCCGTCTGCTGTCTCCTCCACCCTTGCCCCCATGGCCGAGAGACCTTCCGTCATGACGGCAATTCGGTTGGATTCCTTCACCTTCAGCTCAGCGGCATCGCGGATGACTGTTTTTCCGTCAGCCAGACAGGCCATGGCGGCGATGACGGGAAGCTCGTCGATGAGGGTTGGGATGACCGCCCCGCCAATCTCCGTTCCGTGGAGGGAAGAGTGGCGCACCAGCAGATCTGCCACAGGCTCGCCGCTTCCGGCAGACGGGTTGAGAATCTCAATATCAGCCCCCATGCTGCGGCAGACGGTGAGAATTCCGTCACGGGTGGGATTGATTCCCACATTTCGGATCAGAAGCTCCGAGCCGGGAACCATCAAAGCTGCGGCGATGAAAAAGGCCGCGGAGGAAATGTCCCCGGGAACGGAAATTTTCTGGCCGAACAGCTCTCTGGCAGGCCTCAGAACGGCAGTGGTTCCCTCTGTCCTTACGTCTGCGCCGAAGTGGGCAAGCATCAGCTCGCTGTGGTTTCTGGACAGATAAGGCTCCGTCACCCGCGTCTCCCCCTCTGCGTAGAGGCCGGCCAGCAGGACGGCGGATTTGACCTGGGCGGAGGCCACCGGGGACTGGTAGGAAATTCCATGGAGGCGCTGACCCTCGATGAAAAGGGGGGCGCAGCCGTTGTTATTTACACTTTTGATGGAAGCACCCATCTGGCTGAGGGGAGTGATAATGCGCTTCATGGGGCGCTTTCTGATCGATTCGTCTCCGGTCAGGGTGACGCAGAAGGGCTGGGCAGAGAGAAGGCCGGAGAGAAGACGGGTCGTTGTCCCGCTGTTGCCGCAGTCCAGCACCCCGTCCGGCTCTTTAAGCCCGTGCATTCCGTTTCCGAAAACCAGCACCCGCTCCCCTCTGTTTTCGATGGAAACTCCCATGCGCTCAAAGCAAGAGATGGTGGAAAGGCAGTCTGCCCCCTGGAGAAATCCGTCAATCTCGGTAAGACCCTTGGCAATGGCGCCGAACATGACGCTGCGGTGGGAGATGGATTTGTCGCCGGGAACGGTGACTTCGCCCCGCAGACCGTGATTCTGAGTGGAAAATATCATGTGAAACCTCCTGATAATATAAGTGAAAAGCCAGATTAAAAGTTAAACAGGGTGTAGTTATATTTTTTCAGCCTGTCCCATGCAGCCTGCCTGGCCGCCTCATCGTAAAAGGTAATGGAGAGCGCCCCCTCGCCTCCCTCCCGGTTGTGGTTGATTCCGATGTTTTTGATGCTGATCCCCTTTCCGGCCAGAATGGCGGAGATGATGGAGATGGCTCCCGGTTCATCACAGACGTCCACAGAGAAGGAGTAATCCGGAGAAATAGGGCCGGATGTTCTCTTCTCGAAGGAGTCCCGGTATGTTCTTGCTGTCTCAAACAGATTTCTCACAGCAGGGCTGTCGTGCCCCTTAAGCTGGACAAGGATCTGCTGGAGAGATCCGATATACTCTTCAAGCATGGATGCGATGTTGCTGCTGTTGGTCATGCAGATCTGCTCCCACATGACAGGGGAAGCAGAGGCGATTCTGGTAATATCCTTGAAGCCGCCTGCGGCCAGCTGCTTCATCATGCCGCTCTCCTTATCGTCCTCCCGGACCAGGTTTACCAGGCTGGAAGCAATGAGGTGGGGCAGATGGCTGACGGCGGCCACGATCCTGTCGTGTTCCCTGAAATCCAGGACAATGGGAATGGCTCCGATCAGAGAGGCAAGCTCTGTCATAAGGGCGGTGGAGGAGGCAGGGGTCTGCTCAGTAGGAGTAAGGATGTAATAGGCATTTTCCAGCAGATGATCCGTCGAATTCTCATAGCCGGTTTTCTCAGATCCGGCCATGGGATGTCCGCCGATAAAGGATTCTTCCATGGAGAGAGCTCTGGCCGCCTCGTGGATCTGCGTCTTGGTGCTCCCCACATCCGTCACAATGGCGCCGGGCTTCAGGTAAGGCTGCAGCTGCCTCAGATATTCTTCGTTATACTCTACCGGTGTGCACAGAAAGATAATGTCGCATTGCCGCAGAGGTTCTCCGATTCCGTCCAGAACGATATCCACAGCGCCGTCCCGGCTGGCAGTAAGCAGCGTTTCCCGTGTGCGCATATAGGCCATGATGACCGTAGAGGGCGCACGTTTTTTGAGCGCTCTGGCAATGGAGCCTCCAATCAGCCCGAGACCGATAAAGCCTGCTGTTATATTCTGCATGTCTTGTGTCCTCCTGTAAAACTTTTAAATGGTGTGTTGTGCAGCCTGTTTCAGGCTCCATTTTCTATTCTGTCCAGAAATATGGTAAAACAAGTTTACCACACCAGGCAGACATGTCAATATTTTGTCAGGGGGAAAGGAGCTAAAAATCAGGAAGGTAACGCCGAAACAGGCGGAAACATGGGTCTGAGTTTTGTAAAAAAGCGCGGAATTTGTCAGTATTAAGCTGGGTGTCAATCAATTAAATCGTTTTGATTGGTGAAATAACAAATAATTTTGGGATAATGAACAGAAAAAAACTTTGATGAACGGGACTTTCACAAAATATCAAAAGAAATATTGTATAAAATGCACATTTAACTTGAAATTTTCTCTATTTTCTTGTAAAATATACTCATGGACTAAAATTTATCTACGGGAGGGATTTTAATATGAACGTGTACGGGACAAAACAGATTCGCAATGTGGTTCTTCTTGGACATGGCGGGGCAGGAAAGACGACGGCAGCTGAGGCCATGGCGCTTGTGACAGGCGTGACAAAGAGAATGGGAAAGGTTCCGGACGGAACAACCATCAGCGATTATGATAAAGAAGAGATAAAGCGTCAGTTTTCGATCTCCACAAGCCTGATTCCGATCGAGTACAGCGGAGAAAACGGTCCGATTAAGATCAACCTTCTTGACACTCCCGGATATTTCGACTTTGTGGGAGAAGTAGAGGAGGCCATGAGCGTGGCCGACGCCGCGATTATTGTGGTAAACTGCAAGGCAGGCATTGAGGTCGGCACGGAGAAGGCGTGGGAGCTGTGCGAGGAGTACAGGCTTCCGAGACTGATCTTTGTGACAAATATGGATGATGATCAGGCCAGCTTCCGAGAGCTTATCCTGAAGCTGGAAAAACGGTTCGGAAGAAAGATTGCACCGTTCCAGGTTCCGATCCGTGAGAATGAGAAATTTGTGGGCTTCGTAAACGTAGTGAAGATGGGCGGCCGCCGCTTCACCAACCTGAGCGATTATGAGGAGTGCGAGATTCCGGAGTATACGAAGAAAAACCTGGGAATCGTAAGAGACGCCCTGATCGAGGCAGTTGCGGAAACCAGCGAGGAGTATATGGAACGCTACTTCTCCGGTGAGGAGTTTACCCAGGATGAGATTTCCACCGCCCTCAGGGAGCATGTCATCGAGGGTAACATTGTCCCGGTACTGATGGGCTCAGGCGTAAATGCTCAGGGCTTTTCCCATCTGCTGCAGGCTATAGACAAATACTTCCCGTCACCGGATAAATTTGAGTGCGTCGGCGTGGATGTCTCCAACGGCGAGCGCTTTACAGCAAAGTATAACGACGATGTTTCCCTGTCAGCCAAGGTGTTCAAGACAGTGGTGGATCCGTTCATCGGAAAGTATTCTCTGATGAAAATCTGTACAGGAACCTTAAAACCCGATTCCGTAATCTACAATGTCAATAAGGACGCGGAGGAGAAAGTTCAGAAGGTGTATGTGCTGAGAGGAAAGGATGCCATCGAGGTTCCCGAGCTGAAGGCCGGAGATATCGGGGCTGTGGCAAAGCTCACTGTAACCCAGACGGGAGATACCATGGCAGTCCGCACCGCCCCCATTGTATACCACAAACCGAAGATTTCCACACCGTATACCTACATGGCATATGCTGCCAAGACGAAAGGAGACGAGGACAAGATTTCCAGTGCCCTCTCCAAGTTAATGGAAGAGGATCTGACCCTTCGCACGGTTAATGATGTGGAGAACCGCCAGTCCCTCCTCTATGGAATCGGCGATCAGCAGCTGGAGGTGGTTGTGAGCAAGCTGTTAAACCGCTATAAGGTTGACGTGGTGCTCAGCAAACCGAAATTTGCCTTCCGCGAAACTCTGAGAAAGAAGGTGGAGGTTCAGGGCAAATATAAGAAGCAGTCAGGCGGTCACGGCCAGTACGGTGATGTAAAGATGGAATTTGAGCCGTCCGGCGATCTGGAAAAACCATATGTATTTGAGGAGAGAGTGTTCGGCGGCGCTGTTCCGAAGAATTACTTCCCGGCTGTCGAGAAGGGAATTCAGGAATGCGTTCTCAAGGGACCTCTGGCCGGATATCCGGTTGTGGGCTTAAAGGCAACTCTGGTAGACGGCTCTTACCATCCCGTAGACTCTTCTGAGCTTGCCTTCAAGATGGCGGCTACTATGGCCTTTAAGAAGGGCTTTATGGATGCAAATCCAGTGCTTCTTGAGCCGATTGCCTCCCTTAAGGTGACAGTGCCGGATAAGTTTACCGGCGATGTAATGGGAGATCTGAACCGCAGAAGGGGACGCGTGCTGGGCATGAATTCGGATCACCACGGCAAACAGATTATCGAGGCAGATGTTCCGATGTCTGAGCTTTACGGATACAACACAGACCTGCGCTCCATGACAGGCGGCATCGGAGTTTACTCTTATGAGTTCAGCCGCTATGAGCAGGCTCCGGGAGATGTACAGAAGAGAGAGGTTGAGGCGAGAGCAGCAGAAGCTGAAAAAGATTGATCTTTTCTATAAAGTTATGGTAAAATTGAATACAATGAAATAGCTGTCAGGGACTGTCTTTTATATTTGGAAAGACAGTCCCTCTTTGCGGCTGTTCGGACAGTGGAGATTTTTGGTGCCATTTACAGGAATCAGTGCAGAAGAAGGGAAGAAAAACGTGAGGACAGAACTATTTATCAAGGCAGAGCAGACGCAGGCATTATCACAGAAAATGATCCTGTCAAATGAAATCCTTCAGATGGGAGTGCAGGAGTTATGCGAAAAGCTGGGGGAAATTTTTCTGGAAAATCCCGTCGTGGATCTGAGCCAGCCGTCTCCGGAGGATGAGCGGATGGCAAAGTATCAGTGGCTGGAATCATTGAACGACAGGAACCGCGATACGTATATGCACGAGTCCAGAGATGACGAGGAGGGAAATGATGACTGGAAGTTCCGGCAGGAGGACGGGGAATCCCTGCAGGACTACCTCTGGTCGCAGATCAGTCTGAAGGAGCTGTCTGGGAAAGATGAGGAGATCATCACCTATCTGATGGAGAGTCTGGACGACAGGGGATACCTGGATGAACCGCTGGACTCAGTGGCAGAGCGGTTTCATGAGCCGAAGGAGCGGGTGGAGGAGATTCTCTCACAGCTTCAGACACTGGAACCGGCAGGGGTTTTCGCAAAAGATCTGAGCGAGTGTCTTCTCTTGCAGCTGAAAAGAAACCGGATGGACTCTCCGGCAGCTGAGGAGATTGTGAGAGAGCACCTGGAGCTTCTGGCTGCAAACAAGATTCCGGTGATTGCAAAGAAGGTGCATCTTTCCGTGGAGGAGACAGCGGAGATCTGCCAGGCAATCAGGAATCTGAATCCGAGGCCCGGAAGCCACTTTGCGTCCCGGGAACAGCTTTCCTATCTGATTCCCGATGTGACAGTAGTGAAATTTGCCGATCGCTTCGAGATCCTGCTCAATGAGAGCACCTACCCGACTATAGAGATCAACGACTACTACAGGAAAATGGCAGTTCAGTCAGATTCCTCTCAGGTTCATGATTACCTGAGGGAAAAGCTCAGGCAGGCGGAGTGGATACGCACCTGTATGGAGCAGAGGGGCCGGACGATTATGAATGTGACGAAAACCATCCTGATGCTTCAGAGTGAGTTTTTTGAGAAAGGTCCCTCCCATCTGAAGCCGCTGAAACAGAGTGAGGTGGCTGAGATGATCGGAATCCACGAGTCTACGGTCAGCCGTGCTGTGCGCCAGAAGTATCTCCAGTGCTCCTGGGGCATCTATCCGATGAATTACTTCTTTTCCAGAGGAATTTCGGAGGAGAAGGGAAGAGGAGGAAGAGCCGTATCTGTCCAGGAGGTGAAAAATGCCCTGACTGAGATCATCCGGGAGGAAAATAAAAAGAAGCCTTTCAGCGACAGAATTCTGGCGGAAAAGCTGGAGGAGAGAGGGTTTACCATATCCAGGCGGACGGTAGCCAAGTACAGAGAGGAGCTTGGGATACCGGACGCCGGGGGAAGAAAGGTGTTTCTGTAGAAAACCCTGTCTCTATGAAAAAGAGGAACCTTTTGCGGCTTCTAAACCAAAGGTTCCTCTTCTTTTTGTCAGGCTTTGGAAACAAGACTGGTAAGGGGTGAAACGGGGGGAGTCTGGCGGATGGCTGACCAGGAAAATCAGATGGAGAGTACAGAGATGAAAAATCAGGATACATGCCGGCGGATTCCGGTGCAGGAGGTTATTGAGAAGCTGGATCGGATGCTGGAACAGGACGAGCCGGAACGGGCGATGGAGCATTTGAAATACTGGCTGTCAGAGGCTGAGAAGGCAGGCGACTGGGGCGTACAGCTTACAGTAGCCAATGAGCTGATGGGGCTTACGAGGAGTACCGGGGAGGAGCGGGAAGGACTTTCGGCAGCAGAGAGGGGAATCGAGCTGATTAAGACCCATAAAATGGAAGATACTGTGACTGCGGGGACGACCTGGATCAATGCGGCTACAACCTTTAAGGCTTTTGGAAAGTGTGCTGCCTCTCTGCCCCTCTACGAGGCGGCAAAGCGGGTGTATCAGAGGCATCTGAGGGAGGATGACTACCGGTTTGCAGGCCTCTGCAACAATATGGCTCTTGCTTATACACAGCTGAAAGAATTTGACCGGGCAGAGAGACTGTTTATGAGGGCCGGAGAGCTGGCCGGTCTGTTACAGCACTCGGAGATGGAGATTGCGGTCACCTGGGTGAATCTGGCGTGTCTGTACCGGGACTGGGAGGCAGCTGAGAGTGAAACGGGAAGCTGCAGCCAGGAGGAGATGGAGCTGTGGGAGAAAAAGAAAAGCCAGTGTCTGGAGCGGGCGTGGGAGCAGTTTGAGAAAAGAAGCGTGAAATGGGACGGCTACTACGCATTTAACTGCAGGAAGTGCGCTGGGACGTTCGGGGAATTCGGGTATTTCAGAATCCAGAGGGAGCTTGAAAAGCGGGCAGAGCAGATTTACAGGGCAAACCGCAGGGAAGGACAGACAGAGGACAAGGACTGGTGAAGAGGAAGAATCAAGTGGCCGGCCGGACGCAGGAGACCAGGCAGCCGGATACAGGAGAACGGAGAAGCAGGCGAAAAAACGGACTGAAAGAACCGGTAAAGGGACTAAGGACAGAGGAGAGAGGGCTTAAGGATGGAGAAAATGCGGGGACTGGAGCTGTCCAGACGGTTTTACGAAGAATTCGGACGGGAGATGGTTAGAAAGGAATTCCCGGAATATGAAGAGAGAATAGCGGCCGGTCTGGTCGGGCAGGGATCGGAATGCTTCGGATATGACGATGAGGTGTCAAGGGATCACGACTTTGGACCTGGATTTTGTCTGTGGCTTACAGAGGAGGACGCTGAGAGGATGGGATTTAGGCTGATGAGGGCCTACAGACGTCTGCCGGAGGAATTTCTGGGAGTGAGAAGAATCCAAACGAGTCTGTTCGGGGACGGCCGGACAGGCGTTATGACCATTGGCCAGTTCTATGAGACATTTACAGGAGCGCCGGGAGCGCCTGGAGAGCTTTCCCACTGGATGACTGTACCGGAGTATTCCCTGGCCTGCGCGGTAAACGGGGAGGTATTCAGCGATCCGATGGGAGCGTTTACGGAGGTGAGAAATCAGCTTTTAAAGGGGTATCCGGAGGATGTCAGGCTGAAAAAGATTGCGGCGAGGGCTGCTCTGATGGCTCAGTCGGGGCAGTATAATTACAGCCGCTGCCTGAAGCACAGGGAGCCGGCGGCAGCGAGGCTGGCCCTCGATGAATTTGTCAGGCAGGCGGTTTCCATGGTGTTTCTTCTGAACAACAGCTACATGCCCTATTATAAATGGGCCTTCAGAAAGCTTCGGGAGCTGCCGATTCTTCCTGAGCTTGGGGAGGAGCTTTCGGCCCTGCTTTTGTCACAGACCGGGGAGGGGACAGAAGAAAAAAAGGTGCGAAATGGCATAGAGGCGGTGTGCGGGCAGATAATCGGCGAACTGAAACGCCAGGGGCTGACGGACGGAGACTGGGACTATCTGGAGCCCCACGCCCTCTGTGTGATGGAGCGGATACGGGACGGACAGCTCAGAAATATGCATGTGATGGAGGGATAGACGGGGCGACCTGTTTCGAGTGACCTTTAATGGGGAACTAGACAGTGAAGAGAAAGTTGAAAATAGACAGGGGAGGTGAATGGATAAACGGAAGGAAATTTAAAATGGGGGCGTGGAAAAACAGGGATACATAGGAATGCAGGAAAGAAGGGAAGAGAAATGAAGTACAGTCCCATTTAGAGGCAGAAAGGCAGGAGCCGATCAGAGCGGCTCAGGCAGAAAAAAGAGACGTAAAACTGGATTTGATCCTGCCGATGTGCAGAGAATGGGAGAAAAAATGAATAATAATTCAAAGAGAGGGATCGGCTTGTTTCTTGCAGCGGCGTTTCTGGATTCTCTCTGTTTTTATGCGCCTGTAGCCAGCTTGTACCGGCTGGCCTTCGGAATGACGCTGTTTCAGATCACCGTGACAGAGAGCTGCTTTTTTGCTGTCAGTATGCTTCTGGAACTTCCCTGGGGGTTTTTGACAGAGAGGATTGGCTGCAAGACAACCCTTGTGATTGCGGGAGCCTTCCATCTGGCTGCCCAGCTTCTGTTTCTTGCAGCAGACAGCTTTTGGCTGTTTTTGCTTCAGAGGTGTGTTCTTGCAGCGGCAGCCAGTGGGTGTTCCGGTTGTGATGCAGCTTATCTTAGCAGTCTTTCCGGACACGGTGCAGAACACAGAGTTCTTGGATACTATCAGGCAGTTTCCTTTGCAGCAGTGAGTATTGCGGGGCTCTTTTTTCCCCTTGCAGTTCGTGTCGGCTACAGAGGGCTGGCCGCTCTTACGGCTGTTTCTGTGGGGACAGCGTTTTTTCTGCGGTGTCTGCTTCCGGATATTCAGGGTAGCGCTAAGAACTGCCGGACAGCGGGACAGCAGATTCGGGAAGTAGGAGAAATGCTTCTGGAAAACAAAGCCTTTCTGGTGTTTGTTGTGAGTGGAGCAGTGCTTTCTGAGACGGAGCATACCTTTACTGTATTTTTCAGTTCGCCGGCCTGGCAGGCTGCTGCTGTGCCAGAGATGTGGTATGGAGCACTCAATGTAATGATGAATCTGGCAGGGCTCGGAGGGAGCCTGGCCAGTGTCTGGCTTTCCGGAAGGCAGGGAGAAAAAAGAGGAAGGGCAGTTGCTGTTTTCTGGGCTCTTGCTGTTTTCTCGTCTGCCGGATTGTGGGCTGCAGGGGAGAGCTTCTGGTGTGTACTGCTGTTCCCGGTTTTTCGGTTTGCAGCCCAGGGGTATCTGCCCTGCGAGCAGTCGCTGAAACTGTGCCATACAGGAAAAGCAGGAAAGGCAGCTTCCCTGTCAGCTTACAATCTGATTATATCCGCTGCAGGCATACTCCTGGGACCAGTGATAGGTGCCTGTACCAGACAGGGACTGTCAGGAGGCTTTTTTGCGGGAGGTCTGCTGCTTTTGACCGGCGCAGCGCTGGCAGCGGCGGTCTGGAGAAAAATATAGATGCAGGCTTTTGTGCTGCATCCCGGCTAGAGCCTTGACAGGACGGGGCAAGTGTGCTACATTTAGAAACAGCAAAAATACCGTGAAGAGGAGTAGTAGGCTTCTGGAATCATCAGAGAGCTGCCGGAGGGTGCGAGGCAGTTGGCAAAGGGAGCTGAACTCGCCTTGGAGTAGCCTGTTGAAGGGGAGTTTGTCTGTTCCCTGTGTAGGCAGAGCCGGGAGCCGCCCGTTACGCGGTGAGGAGAAAATGCCGTTTCAGTTTGCCCCTTGACCGGATGGATCAGGACAGCAGACAGGCAGATTCCCCCGTAAGAGCATGCAGACAGCATGAAATAGAGTGGTACCGCGCGAGAGGATCAAGCCTTGCGTCTCTATGCAGAACCAGCAGAGAGAGGCAGGGCTTTTTGTATTTCACAGGAAATGGATGTTTGTATTTCCATGAAAGAAAAAGATGGCAGGAATGGCTGCCGAGGCTCTGACCGGTCAGGTTCTGCACATAAAACAAAAGGAGGAAAATTCAGATGGCACAGTACAACCATACCGCCATTGAGAAAAAATGGCGGGAAAACTGGGCAAAGAACCCGATTAATGTAAATGACGGGAAGAAAGAGAAATATTACTGCCTGGATATGTTCCCATATCCGTCAGGCAGCGGACTGCACGTAGGACACTGGAGAGGATATGTAATCTCTGATGTGTGGAGCCGTTACCAGCTTCTGCGGGGCAAGTATGTGATTCATCCCATGGGATGGGACGCATTCGGCCTTCCGGCAGAGAACTATGCCATTAAGATGGGCGTTCACCCGGCAAAATCCACGGCAGAGAATGTAAAGAATATTAAACGCCAGATCAATGAGATTGCCGCAATCTATGACTGGGATATGGAGGTCAACACCACGGATCCGAGCTTTTACAAGTGGACTCAGTGGATTTTTGTGCAGATGTTTAAGAAGGGCCTCGCCTATGAGAAGGAGTTCCCCATCAACTGGTGTCCTTCCTGTAAGACAGGCCTTGCCAATGAGGAGGTTGTAAACGGCTGCTGCGAGCGCTGCGGAACTCCTGTCACCAAGAAGAACCTGCGCCAGTGGATGTTAAAGATCACAGATTATGCAGAGAGACTGTTAAATGATCTGGACAAGTTAGACTGGCCGGAGAAGGTTAAAAAGATGCAGAGCGAGTGGATTGGAAAATCCTACGGCGCTGAGGTGGACTTCCCGGTTGAGGGCAGAGAGGAAAAGATCACCGTCTATACCACAAGACCTGATACGCTCCACGGAGCCACCTTCATGGTGCTGGCACCGGAGCATGCGCTGGCAAAGAGCCTGGCTACAGATGAAACCAGGGAGGCTGTCGAGAAGTACATTTTCGATTCTTCCATGAAGTCCAATGTGGACCGTCTCCAGGATAAGGAAAAGACAGGCGTGTTCACCGGTTCCTACGCCATCAACCCGTTAAACGGGGCAAAGGTTCCGATCTGGCTGTCTGACTATGTACTGGCAGACTACGGAACGGGAGCCATTATGTGCGTGCCGGCCCACGATGACAGAGACTTTGAGTTTGCAAGGAAATTCAATATTCCGGTTATCCAGGTTATCGCAAAGGACGGAAAAGAGATTGAGAACATGACCGAGGCCTACACCGAGGCAAGCGGAACCATGATCAACTCCGGCGAGTGGAACGGAATGGAGTCCTCCGTATTAAAGAAGGAAGCTCCTCTGATGATTGAAAAAATGGGTATCGGAAGAAAGACCGTCAACTACAAGCTGCGCGACTGGGTATTCTCCCGCCAGAGATACTGGGGAGAGCCGATCCCGATTATCCACTGCCCGAACTGCGGAAACGTGCCGGTTCCGGAGGATCAGCTTCCGCTGACGCTGCCGGAGGTGGACAGCTACCAGCCGACAGGAACGGGAGAGTCACCTCTTGCAGCCATTGACGAGTGGGTCAACACCACCTGTCCGTGCTGCGGCGCGCCGGCCAAGAGAGAGACAAACACCATGCCTCAGTGGGCAGGCTCCTCCTGGTACTTCCTGCGCTATGTGGACAGCAAAAATGACAAGGAGCTGGTTTCCAGAGAGAAGGCCGACAAATATCTTCCGGTAGATATGTACATCGGAGGCGTGGAGCACGCTGTGCTTCACCTGCTGTATTCCCGTTTCTACACCAAGTTCCTGTACGATATCGGCGTGATCGATTTTGACGAGCCGTTCAAGAAGCTGTTCAACCAGGGAATGATCACAGGAAAGAACGGAATTAAGATGAGCAAGTCCAAGGGCAACGTGGTTTCCCCGGACGATCTGGTGCGCGACTACGGCTGTGACTCCCTGCGCCTCTACGAGCTGTTCGTAGGACCGCCGGAGTTAGATGCAGAGTGGGACGATCGCGGAATTGAGGGTGTTTCCCGCTTCTTAAACCGTTTCTACAACCTGGTTATGAGCAGCAAGGACAAGGACATCAAGGAGACAAAGGAGATGGTGAAGCTGCGCCATAAGCTGGTTTACGATATTGAGCAGCGCTTTGAGCAGTTCAGCTTAAATACAGTTATTTCCGGCTTCATGGAGTACAATAACAAGCTGATCGAGCTTTCCAAGAAAGAGGGAGGAATTGACAAAGAGACCTTAAAGACCTTCGTAGTTCTCCTTGCACCGTTTGCTCCTCACCTGGGCGAGGAGCTGTGGAGAGAGCTCGGTGGAACAGACAGCGTATTCCACAGCACATGGCCGGAGTGCGATGAGGAGGCCATGAAGGATGACGAGATCCAGATCGCCGTTCAGATTAACGGAAAGACAAGAGGTCTTGTGACACTTCCGGCTGACGCCGACAAGGAGTCCGCTCTCGCAGCAGGAAAAGAGGCAGTGAAGGATAAACTGACAGGCACAATCGTAAAAGAGATCTATGTGCCGGGCAAGATTATCAACATAGTAGTAAAGTAATTGAGAAAAATTTTTACAACAGAATACTTGCTTATGGGATTGCTGGTGTTCCATAAAAGAGAGCTTTGAAATATTGAAAAGTTTGCTTAAAACCAAGGTTTACAGACTTTTTTCAAAGGTAAGATATCCTGGAATACTGCAAAAGAAAATGGAGTAACTATTTCGAGGTAAAATGAGAAATGGCGTAGATAATGGAGACATTGTCTGCGCCATTTTTTAGAATATAACAAATGTATTTGATTATGCTTATTTTGAAAAGAGCATTGAACATAAAGGGGCCTGCTGGCAGAAAAAGCAAGTCTGCCTTTGCAATGGATTTATCAGATATGTGTAATTTCGCTTGCAGGATAATTAAAAAATGTATTCCTATCAGAATCTCAGTTCTGAAACAAGCAATGTTCATTGGTTTTCAGGGTGCTGAAATATTTTTTCAAATGTTAATATCACCTGCCTGCATCACCCGGCTGCCATATAACAGCTGTAAGTTTATAATGCTTCTGCAAATTGTTGCCATATGAAAGTTATTAATGTAAACTATACTTAATGAAGCTGTTTCCCGCAACAGTTTAAGAAATCATTTAATAAATTGAACTATGATGCAATAAAAACAATGAAAGAAATGATCAAATAGAAACATAGATTCATTCCTGCAGAACCAATGTTTTATACGCTTCTGCTCTGGAAGTCCGGAGGATGAGGGAGGGACGGGAACAATGAAGGAAAAGCTGGCAAAGCTTCCAGTCAATGAACACAAGATTTTTGATGTGGAATTATGGCTGGAACAAATGGCTCTTAAAGGTTTTTTTCTTACGGAGACGGTGGGAAGCTGGTGGTATTTTGAAAAGAGGGAGCCTGCTAGGGTCCTATACCGTCTGGCGCCTATAGATGGAAAGAAGGGAGAATGCGATGAAGCACGGCAGAAGGAGTACCTGAAAAACGGTTGGCGGTATGTAACGACTCACCGGACGCTGTATAACATTTTACGGGCAGATGATCCTGATACTGCAGAGTTTTACACGAATTCTAAGCTGCAGGAGATGGCTCTGAAATGGCAGGAAAAGCGGTTGATGACGGCGGCGGTGGCAACAGTGCTGTGCATTGGGGTCTTTTTGTTTAATATAAGAGATTTTCTTGCTGGTATTGTGAAAAGTCCATTTCTGACTTTGGCAGAGCCGGAGATGATCGCTCTTATAGGGCTCATGCCTTTGGCAGTTTTTCTGATCGTGAGGGTCGTGGAGAACTGGCGCTATACAAAAAATATGAGGAGGTTACTGGAAAAAGGGGTGTGCCTGTTTAGTTCCTGCGGACAGGGAGGCCCCGTGGCCCAGGAATTAGGCTATGGAGATACGTTTGTGGCTTTGGAGCTTCTGGAAGAAGCTGGGATACCTGAAGAGGCAAAGTACTGTGATGGGGATGTTATTTACTACCACAATCCCTTCATGCGAGAGCAGTACGAGGTAAGGCAGACTGCAGAAATTGAACCGAAAGAGGGAAAAGCCTATACAGCGAAGCTGAGGGTGCATTTTTATAATTCCAGAATGGAAGATTTTGCAGAAGGGATGGAGAGAGAGCTTGAGGAGCAGGCGAAGAGGCAGATGGAACAGGGATTTTCCAGACTTCAGGTGGAGGGATTTAATACATTTTTATGGGGAGCACAGGAAGAAATGCAGCTTCTGATTGCCAGAGAAGGTACGAAGGTGCTGTTTATGGAATATCAGGGAAGGCTCAGCCTCCCCGAAAAGGCGGAGGCCTTACTGCATCTCATGAATAAAGAAAAGCCATGAGGGGAAACGAATTGAGAAAAAAAGGGATAAAAGGGCTGATGCAGGCTATCAGGATGCGGAGAGATACTTCTGCACCGGGGAGTTCACAAACCCACCCTGCTGTGTTATCATAGAACCAGACGGCGCAGGAGACGGTGCCTTTGGCACCGCCTTCTCCCTGCCCGGGATATGAGGAGGAGAGATGTAATGACGGAAGAAACTTGCGGCTGCTGCGGGAGCCTGATTAAAGAGGGGCCTGTTTTTAATCAGCGGTTCGCCGACTATGGCTGGTGTGCCTATGATACTATCAGCGAAGAGCTGGTTCACAGGGCAAACCAGACCTTCGAGGAAGAGGGAATGGAGGCTGCCCAGCGCGTCCTGATAGAGTACTATAAGACAGAAGCTCCTAAGCAGGTGGAGCATATTTTGAATGCCTCTCCCTCCTTTGCCATGCGCGAGGGCATGATCAGGCAGTGCTTTGAGGATCATGCGGAGGGGAGATACTATGCCAGCGTTCCCCTGTCTTTAATCATTATTGATGGGGCGGTCAATGACTACACAAGAAAAAAAGGGTTCTTCACAGCGGCTACCACGGTGGATCCCTGGGACTGTCTGGTGGGCTGCACCGAGGGGCTTTCCAAACTAAAGTTCCAGTTTAACCAGAACCGTCTGAAGACGAATACGGAGCCGATCTATATTCCCTACAGAAACGGAATTCTTCACGGGCGGGACATCAACTATGGAAATGAGTATGTTTCCTGCAAGTGCATTGCCCTGATGTTCGCCATCGCAGACTGGATGGTCAGGAGAAGCGCCAGGGAAGAGCTGGAGAGAGAAGAGCTGCAGAAGGAAGAGCTGAGAGAAGCGGGCCCGGGGCAGGGAAACAGGGCTGAAAAAGGAAAAGACGGCAGAACCTGTCCCCTGTGACGGCGAAGGAGAAAACAGCCTCTGACAGGGAAAGGCCTGGGACGGCAGGCGGGGCAGGCCGGGAGAGATGCAAATGCGCCATACCGATGTGGGAGGAACAGATAAAACAGGAGAGGAGCAGACAGAACATGAGAAGAAGAGGATGTGCAGGTCTTGTGCTTGCCGCAGCTGTTCTCGCAGCGGCGGGAACAGGGCATATGACGGCCTTTGCAGGACAGGCAGCTGCCTCAGGCCCGGCTCTTGAGAGCAGGGCAGAGGGGCTGGGAGAGGAAAAACATACCAAAACAGGAGAGACGGCTCTGGCTGAGTATCTGCCGGAAGGGTTTGACGTAAATCAGCTGACTGCGGCAGAGCAGACAGATCATCTGATTCTGGCAGTGGGAGACGGAGCAGATCAGAGCAGCCTCACGCTCTGGTACTATGAGAGGGGAGAAGACGGCCGGCTTTCAGAGGTGTTCGGAACGCGCGGAACCTGCGGGCGGGCCGGAATCACGGCAGACAAGGTGGAAGGAGATAAGAAAACACCGTCCGGCCTCTACTCTTTTACCATGGCTTTTGGACTGAAGGAGGATCCGGGAAGCCAGATTCCCTACCGGCAGGTACAGGACGGGGACTGCTTTGTGGATGATGTGGGAAGCAGATATTACAATCAGTATGTAAATGCCGGTGCGGTTCAGGCAGACTGGCGCTCGGCGGAGGTCTTAAAAAATCAGGGGCCGTGCTATAACTACGCGCTGGTTTTAAACTACAATGCAGACTGTGTTCCCGGACGGGGCTCTGCCATCTTCCTCCACTGCCCGAAAGTGAAGGATGATACCTACACAGCGGGCTGTATCGGTATCCCGGAGGAGCTTGTAAAAACGATCCTCACAACTGCCGATAAGGATGCAAAGATCCTGATTGTACAGGACAGGGAAGCTCTTGGTCCGTACATGGCAGAGGGACAGAAGTAAAGGAAGCTGTCTGGCCGGGGGGAACAGGAAAAGGCAGATAAAAAGGAGGGGACATGAAACAGCTTACAAAGTACGGAGTCCGCGCTTTCTACTCAGCAGGCATCTTCCTGACAGCCAACACCGTTCTGGCAGGAGTACTCTGGCCGGAGATGGGAGGGCTGTGGAGAACAACGGCGGCAGCAGTCTTTCTTCTGGCCAATCTTCTTCCCTCTTTTGCCAACAGGAGTCTGCCAACGTCCAGGCTCAGACGCTGCGGGAACGGCTGTGAGCTGCTGACATTGTTTTTAATATCCGCCACAGCCAGCGTCCTCTTTACTCTGTACGGGGCAAAGCGGATGTTTGACGAGTCCTTCTGGCTGTTTTTCTGGCAGATACTTACCGCATTTCTGGCAGAGGCAGCCGTATTCTGGAATGGAATGGTGAGAATCTATCTTTCTTCCTTTCAGCTTGGAGCCAAATGGAGGGTCATAGGCGCCCTGTGCGGATGGATTCCCGTTGTAAACCTGCTGGTTCTGATTCGCCTGATTCGGATCGTGAGGGAGGAAACGGATTTTGAGAGTATGAGGATACTCAGAAACAGGGAGAGGAAGGAGGAGAGGCTCTGCGCCACCAGATATCCGATTCTCATGGTGCACGGCGTATTTTTCCGGGATTACAAATACTTTAACTACTGGGGCAGGATTCCGAAAGAGCTGGAAGAAAACGGAGCTGTCATCTATTACGGAAATCACCAGTCAGCTGCATCGGTGGCTGACAGCGGCAGGGAGCTTTTAGAAAGAATCCGGGAGCTTTCCCGGGAGACAGGATGTGAAAAGTTCAATCTCATTGCCCACTCGAAGGGCGGCCTGGACTGCCGCTATGCCCTGAGCGTTCTCGGTATGGATCAGTATGCGGCATCCCTCACCACGATCAATACGCCTCACAGAGGCTGTGTGTTTGCAGATTATCTCCTGAATGAAATTCCAAAGCCGGTGAAGGATAAGGTCGCGGCCGGGTACAACAGAGCCCTCAGAAAGCTGGGAGACGATAAGCCGGACTTTCTGGCAGCAGTCACTGATCTGACAGCCTCCGCCTTAAGAGACTTCAATCAGAAGGTACCCGACTGTCCCGGAGTCTTTTACCAGAGCGTGGGCTCCAAGCTGAACCGTGCCTCTGGAGGAAGATTTCCCCTCAATTTCTCCCATGCCCTGGTCCGGTATTTTGACGGACCCAATGACGGGCTGGTGGCGGAGAGCTCCTTTCCGTGGGGAGAACGCTTCCGCTTTCTGACAGCCAGAGGAAAGAGGGGGATCTCCCACGGAGACATGATCGATCTGAACCGGGAGAATATCCCTGATTTCGACGTGAGAGAATTCTATGTGGAGCTGGTCCATGATCTGAAAGAGAGAGGCTGTTAGCCTCTCTCTTTTGATAAGAACCGCAGAAAGTTCTGCTCCATGATGCCGGCCAGTCGTTCTGCCAGGGGCTCAGGAAAGCCTTTGTCTAGGACAGCCTCCTTAAGGTTTCCTTTCTGAGCTTCTGCTCTCAGGAGAGCCGTCTCGCGGATACTGTGCTCCAGAACCCCGCGTATATCCCGCCAGTCAGGAAGAGAAACCTTCCCGGAAAGCTCACCTCCCAGGAAGTTTTCGTAGGCCCATTTGACTGCCGAACATCCGTCTGTCTCCACAAGAAGGCGGTTTTCAGGTGCGAGCCTGGCAGCCCTCTGCACAGAAGGATTATAAAAGACATCGGGGCCGACGGTAAAGTAGCAGTCAAGCTCCAGAAATTCTGAGAGCCCCTCCTCCCCGGAATACCAGTGGACGAGATAGGTATTTTCATAGTTTCTGATAAGACCCGCGATCTTTTTTTCCTGACCCTTGGTGTGGAGAACCACAGGTTTTTTCAGAGCGCTGGCCAGCTCCAGCTGGGCGCAGAAAACCTTCTCCTGCTTGGAAAGAGGAACGTCGCACCAGACGCTGTCCATGCCGATTTCACCGATGACGGGGGCCTTGAGAAGCCAGGGCTCCATGTCCCTGAAGGAGACATTTCCTGCCTGCCATGGATGAAGGCCCAGGGCGGGCAGAAGAATTGGGGAGAATGGAGAATGTTCGCACAGAAGCATGAGGCGCTCAGCTTCCTCAGGTGTTCCTGCGCAGACGAGGGAGGAGATATTTTCCCGCTTTCTGGAGAGAAGCTCCTCCTCATCTCCCAAATGAGCATGGGCATCAAACAGTCTCATGTTCTTTCCCTCCTGTCTTTATGATTTCCCGGTAGATGGTCTGGCGAAGGCTGCCCTGCTCATAGAGCCAGGAACGGCTCCTGTTTTTCTCTTCGACGGAGATCTCGCAGGTAATGCGGGCGGGAGAACCGTTCAGTATGAGAATTCTGTCGGACAGGTAGATGGCCTCGTCCATGTCGTGGGTGACCAGGAGGACGGTTCGGTTCAGCCGTTCCCTCATAGTCAGAAGCCAGTCCTGCATTTCGCCTCTGGTGATGACGTCCAGGGCGCCGAAGGGCTCGTCCAGCAGGAGGATGTCCGCTTCACAGAGAGCGGTTCTCAAAAAAGCCGCCCTCTGCCGCATTCCGCCGGAGAGAGAACCGGGATATTTATATTCATAACCGGAAAGGCCGAAGGCCGGGAAATTGTCCAGAGCCTCCTTTCTCGCCCTGTCCATCGAGCCGTGAATTCTGCCGTAGAGACATACGTTGTCGAGAATATTTTTCCAGGGAAAGAGGAGATCATTCTGCGGCATGTAGGCGAAATGTCCGCCGGCTCCTGACAATTCCTTTCCGTCCACCAGGACAGAGCCGGACTCCTTCTTAAGAACTCCGGTGAGGAGCTTTAAAATCGTGGACTTTCCGCAGCCGGAGGGACCCAGGATGCTCACAAACTCTCCCTCCTTCACGGAGAGGGAGAGGGAGGAAAACAGAGGTCTGTCCTCATAGGAAAAAGCCAGGTCAGAGATTTCTAACTTCATCTATTTATCCTTTCTCAGCGCAGAGCTGACTGCATCGGTGACCGGTGAACCGGCCTGCCCTGCCGGAAAGCAGGCAGGGTCAGAGTTTATTCTGCCTCACCGGGGAGAAATTCGTTGGTATAGCAGTCGGCGGCAGGGATTGCCTCGTCGATGACGCCGTATTCCACCATAAAGTCTGTGTAGTTGTCCCAGGTTTCATCGGACATGCTTCCCCACACCTCTGTGTCCTCCATGTATTTTTCGGAGAGGAATTCCTGGGACATGGTCAGCATTTCCAGAGAGTAATCGGGGGCATACTTGTGAAGGATCTCGGCGCTCTCCTGAGGATGCTCGATAGCGTAGAGGTATCCTCTCTCTGTGGCGCGCAGGAATTTGCGGACCATCTCCGGACGCCTGGAGAGGGTGTCTGTGTTGGCGATGATAACCGGAGTATAGTAGTCGAGCCGGTCGTCCAGTTCTCTTACAGGCATGTAGTTGATTGGGAAGTCGTTGAGCTTGCAGGTGATATTATCCCATCCCTCAAAGAACCACATAATATCCACCTGATCCTTTAAGGCGGCAAAGCCGGAGCCGTCGGAGATAACCATATTGAGCTTGGAGAAATCTGCACCGGCCTGTGTCATCACAGCCTCCAGCACAGCAGACTCTCCGGGGCCGCCCCAGCCTGCGTAGGTCTTTCCCTCAAAGTCCTTTGGTGAGGTGATATTCTTGTCGGCTGAGGTGACAAAGCCGGAGGTATTGTGCTGGATAATGGCGGCAATCGCCTTTATGGGCAGAGGCTCCTCTGAGGTCAGGGCGATGGTCACATCCTCCTGGTAGCTGATGCCGAAATCTCCCTTGCCCACTGCCACAAGAGTGGCTGTGGCGCCCTCTGTGGGCTCTGCGATGGTTACATTCAGACCTTCCTCAGCATAATAGCCCTGATCCAGAGCCACGTACATTCCGGTATGGTTGGTATTGGCCACATAGTCCAGGATGACGGTGACATCCTCGAGAGCTTCTGAGGTGCTGCCGCTTTCTGAGGGGGCGCCTGTCTGCTCTGATGATGGAGCCTGCAGGGAGGATTCCGTGCCGTCACCTTTGGATTCGCCTTCAGAAGCGGAGCCTGCGCCGGAGCAGGCAGTGAGAGATGCGGCCATGAGGGCCGCCAGAGTGAGAGCTGTCAGCTGTTTCTTTTTCATAATGTTCATTCTCCTTCATTCAGTAAGTATTTATTAAAAATATGGGACAGGGCGCTTAGACTGTCAAAAAAGTCCGGCAGCCGGATACTTTTTATTTTCCCTATTTTTCAGTTCCCTTCTGTCCCATGTAAGGGGCAGCCGTTTTCTGGATAAGCCAGATAGCCAGATTCATACACAGGCTGAGAAAAACGATGACCAGGACGCAGGCAAAGACCTTGTCCAGCATGTAGCCGTTTTTAACACGCAGCAGATAGTAGCCAAGACCCTTCTGCGCTCCGATCCACTCGCCGACCACAGCTCCGCTGATGCTGTACGTGGCGGCTACCTTCAGGCCGGACAGGAGAGAAGGAATGGCGGCAGGGATTTTTACCAGACGGTAGGCCTCCCACTTTCCTGCTCCGAAGGAGCGGACAAGGTACATGTACTCCGGATCCAGCTGAGCCATCCCGTCGGTGAAGCTGACAGCCACAGGAAAGAAGCACATCAGCACAACGGTCAGGATTTTTGGCGCCAGGCCGAAACCGAGATAGATAATGAGGATGGGCGAAAGCACAATCATGGGAACCGTCTGCGTCACCACCAAGATTGGGTAGACACACCGGCGCACTGGAGCAAAGGCGTCCATGAGAATGCCCAGCAGCACAGCAAGTACCAGAGAGATTCCCATTCCGAGCAGGGCCTCAGAGACGGTTACAAGACCGTGGCTAAAAAGGACCGAGCGATCCGCTGCCAGCGCCAGAACCACCTTTGCAGGGGAGGGGAGCACATAGAGAGGGATTTTAAAAAGATCCACGGCAAGCTCCCAGAGGATGAGAACTGCGGCCAGCGCGAGAACAGGCGCGGCGCGTTTTGTATATTTCATATGAAAGAGCTCCTTTCAGCAAAGCAGGGAAAGAGAGACAAGGAGGGAAAGAAAAAAGCCCGGCCGGATAACGGCAGGGCTTCAGAATCGTTCGTATTTCCCTACGTTGGCATTATCCACATCAGGTTATAGGTCGAAATTCACAATTTCCTCTCAGCCTGTCTACAAGCTCCCTGTTTTTATGGCATTCATTCAAAACATTCTGATTTTAGCATAACCTGGCAGGTTTGTAAAGAATGAAGGGGAAAAGTGCTCAAAATGAGGAAGGCAGAGCAGCCCGGCTCGCCCGGAGGATAAAGAAAAGCACAGAAATGGAACGGGGCATCCGCTTTTGCGGAGCCGGTATGGGCGAACGAATATGGAAAAATCAGAAAGATGTCAGATAACACTTGATTTTTAAACACTAATAAAGTATAATAAGAATCAATATTAAAATCATTAAGGAGGCGTGCAAAATGGCATTAAAATTTTATGTCTGTAAGCATTGTGGAAATATCGTAACTTATGTAAAGAATGCGGGCGTACCGGTTATGTGCTGCGGAGAGAAGATGAGCGAGATTGTTCCGGGAACCAGCGACGGAGCTCATGAGAAGCATGTGCCTGCTGTTTCAGTGGAGGGACAGAAGGTTACTGTTAAGGTAGGAGAGGTTGAGCACCCGATGCTGGAGGCTCACTGGATCCAGTGGATTGCTCTCGAGACAAAGCAGGGTAGCCAGATCAAATATCTGAATCCGGGAGAGAAGCCGGAGGCAGAGTTTGTTCTCAGCGAAGGAGACGAGGCAGTGGCTGCATACGAGTACTGCAACCTTCACGGACTCTGGAAGAAGGAAATCTAAGTCTGTGCTCTGTGACGCAGGCTGATTGCCGGGGATAGAGAAAGCGGCGGTGCGCATTCTGGAATATCAGATGCGGCCGCCGTTTTTATATAACAGGAAACTTCGTTTTTTCACAGAAAATTCTGCCGGCTTACCTGTGAAGCGAAAGGATTTGCCGGCAGGGATATTTTCTCTACCCTTTTTTCGGCCTGCCCTGTTTCCCGGCGCCTAAGCGCCTGGACAGGCTTCGCAGCATTTCCACCCGCTTTTTTTCTGCGGGGTTCATCTTTGCTGTCATGATAGACACAAGGAGATCCGTTTCGTCGTCGCTGAAATGATACTGGCTGCTGCCTGCCGCCATGCTCATGAAAAGGGGCATCAGCTTGTCTTTGGGAGTGCGCTCCACGGTTTCGGCCAGGTTTGACAGGTATTTTACTTTTTCCGGATCCATTGTTTTCAGTCTGGGATCCTGTTTCCAGGCAGTGTTCATAATTTCAATCCTTTCTGTGGCTGTGCGAGCTCAGGACAAGCTCTGCATGGTCTGCATGAGAAGCTGGGCCGTTTCCAGGCGGGACTGCTGCTCCGGCGGCAGCATGTTTTTCAGCTGTTCGATAGGAAAGTGGCCGGTATCCCTCCTTCCCGCCTCTTCTGCGCGGCTTCTGGCTGTGGGGCCGGAGGAGTTGGCGGAGGATTCTGCAGTACCGCCGCTGTGCTCTGGGGAGACAGGGCGGATGGTTTCAGGCGCGGACTCGCGGTAAGACTGGTAAAGCCTGGAGCCCTGAAGAAAATTGGCCACCAGATCGATAAATTCCTGTTCCTGCGGCGTGCCGTAGGGCTTCATGGCATTTAACATGTCAATGGGAGAGGACGGCTCATCCTCCTCGAGAGAGCAGATTCCGACCATTCCGTCTTCTGTCTCCTGAAACAGCCGTACTGTGCGCTCCAGCTCGCTGATTTTTACCATCAGGGAGAAAAAGCGCTGCTCCGGGACATGTATGTACGGAAGGGCGGCTTTGATCATCTGAAGATGGGGGGACGCTGTCAGATAATCGAGATCCGTCATTTTTAAATCAGGTTCACTTTTCATGGGGTTTTTACCTCCTTTTCCTTGCCTTAATATATGCGCTGTCATGCCAAAACATGATACACAGCCTGTATCAGTACTGCATATGATAGAGATATAGGAGGTTGAAACAATATGGGAATCCGTTTAATTATAGAAGGAAATGCTGCATATGAGATTGACGAGGACTGTATGGCCTGCCAGAACCGCTCGAAGGAAAAGGGAGTGGTGAAAGGCACAGAGAAAAGGGAGACCAGGGGACGGAAGGTACGTGGAACCGGAAAAAGGGATAACTGATTTTTGCCAGAGACAGCAGAGGGCTGCGGGGGAGGTGCAGAAGACAATTTTCGCGGAAGAGAATGACTTTTTCAGATTGTTCTCTTCCGCAATCTGTGTTAAAATATGCCTGCTATAGACACGGCATACAGGCCGGACATGCCCTGAAGACGAAAGAGAAGAGAGATGGGCGTGACAGACTGCAAATAGACGGACAGAATGAAAAATGAAAAATACGAGGAGGATAAGGCGTGATTCATTACACGAATTTTGTCATGGCGGGGAGCCTGGATGAGGCCTATGAACTGAATAAGAAGAAATCCTCTGTTATCTGCGGCGGCTTTTGCTGGCTCAGACTTCAGAACAGGACAATCCAGACGCTGATCGATTTGAGCGGGCTGGGACTTGAGAAGATAGAGGAGACAAAAGAGCAGTTTGAGATAGGATGCATGGCCACCCTGAGAAGCCTGGAAACGCACGAAGGGCTGAACCGCTGGGCAGGCGGGGCCTTCGCAGACAGCGTGCGTCACATTGTGGGAACCCAGTTCAGAAACTGCGCGACTGTGGGCGGGAGTATCTATGGAAGGTTTGGCTTCTCCGATGTGCTCACCCTGTTTCTGGCCCTGGACGCCCAGGTGAAGCTTTATAAGGCCGGGGTGATGCCGCTCAGGGATTTTCTGGACAGAAAAGAAGACGGGGATATTCTCGTTTCCGTGCTGGTGAGGAAGGGACAGGCCCGAATATCCTATGAGAGCATGAGAAATGAGGCTGTGGATTTCCCGGTACTGACAGCGGCAGTCTGCGAGAGAGGGGATAAAACGACAGTTTCCATCGGAGCAAGGCCGGCCCGGGCGGCTGCCGTAACGGTGGAAAACGGATATTTTGCAGAGAACGTGGCGGACCGGAAAGCGGCGGCGGAGAAGCTGATCGAGTCCCTGCGCTTCGGCACGAACATGAGGGCCAGCGCCCAGTACAGGAAATATTTGGCCGGTGTTCTCCTGATGCGCTGTCTTGACAGGATTGACAGGGAGAGATCTCTGGAGAGGAAGGGAGGAAATGAAACGTGGAACTAAAATGTATTATAAACGGACAGGCTGTGGCCGCTGAAGCCAGAGCAGACATGACGCTTCTCGATTTCCTCCGGGCCAGAGGCTATAAAAGCGTAAAATGCGGATGCGAGACAACGAACTGCGGGCTCTGTACTGTATGGCTGGATGGAAAGCCGGTGCTCTCCTGCGCGGTTCCCGCCATGCGCGTCCAGGGCCGAGAGGTGACCACCCTGGAGGGACTGAAGGAAGAGGCAGAGGAGTTCGGGCGTTTCCTGGGAGAGCAGGGAGCGGAACAGTGCGGCTTCTGTTCTCCTGGTTTTATTATGAATGTGCTTGCCATGGAAAGAGAGCTGCCCGGCACCCCGTCCTCTGAGGAGATCCGGGAATATCTGGCAGGCAATCTGTGCCGCTGCACGGGATATGCAGGCCAGATGAGAGCCATCCGAAACTGGCTGGCCTGCAGAAGACAGAAGGAGGGTGAGAACGCATGAAGGCCCCAAATACAAACTATGTAAACCGCCCGGTGATGAAAAAGGATGCCATGGCTCTTGTGACAGGGCGGGCCGTCTATACAGACGACATTGCGCCGTCAGACTGCCTGGTGGTGAAGGCCCTCAGGAGCCCTCACGCCCACGCTCTTGTGAAAAATATAGACACAGAGAAGGCAAAAAAGGTTCCCGGCATCGCCTGCGTGCTGACCTGGGAGGACTCCCCCAGATGCCGTTTTACCCAGGCAGGTCAGACCTACCCTGAGCCAAGCCCCTATGACCGGTATATTATCGACAGGAGGGTGCGCTTTGTGGGCGATGTGGCTGCTGTCGTGGCAGGGGAGACAGAGGAGGCAGTGGACAGAGCCCTGAAGCTGATCAAGACCGAGTATGAGGTGCTGACGCCTGTTCTGGACTTCAGAACAGCCAAGGACAATCCGGTGTTAGTTCATCCGGAAGAGGACTGGAAGGCCCTCTGTCCGGTGGGAGCGGACAACCAGAGAAACCTCTGCGCCAGCGGCGGCGAGGAGGAGGGCGATGTGGATGCCGTGCTGGCAGACTGCGATCTGGTGCTTGAGAGAACCTACCACACCAAGGCCAACAACCAGACCATGATGGAAACCTTCCGAACCTTCACCTACATGGACGCTTTCGGCCGCTTAAATGTGGTTTCGTCCACACAGGTGCCCTTCCACATCAGACGAATCCTGGCAACGGCCCTGGGAATTGACAAGTCCAGAGTGAGGGTGGTGAAGCCGAGAATCGGAGGAGGCTTCGGAGCCAAGCAGACAGGAGTGTCAGAGATCTATCCGGCTCTTGTCACCATGAAAACAGGACGGCCTGCAAAGATGATTTATTCCCGCTATGAATCCATGATCGCAGCCTCACCCAGACACGAGATGGAGGTGCGGGTGAAGATGGGACTCAATAAGGACGGCCTGGTGCGGGCCATTGACGTCTACACCCTGTCCAATACGGGAGCCTATGGAGAGCACGGCCCCACAACGGTAGGCCTTTCCGGTCACAAGTCAATCCCCATCTACACGCCGGAGGCCTTCCGGTTCCGGTATGATGTGGTGTACACCAACTTCCAGGCGTCCGGCGCCTACAGAGGCTACGGAGCGACCCAAGGACTTTTTGCCGTGGAGTCAGCCCTCAACGAGGCGGCTGGAATTCTGGGGATCGATCCCCTTGAGATCCGCCGGATGAACTTTGTGAGGGAAGGCCAGAGGATGCCGGCCTACTACAATGAGCTCCTTGAGAGCTGTCATGTGGAGCAGTGCATGAACCGGGCTGCCCAGATGATTGGCTGGAAAGACAAATACCCAAGGCGAGACATGGGCAATGGAAAAGTCAGGGGAGTGGGCGTGGGAATCGCCATGCAGGGCTCCGGAATTTCCGGTGTGGACGTGGGAAGTGTTACCATCCGCCTGGCGGACAGCGGCCATTACAACATGCTGATCGGAGCCACGGACATGGGAACCGGATGTGACACGATCCTGGCCCAGATGGCTGCGGACTGTCTGGAATGCGAGGTGGATCAGATCGTCGTGTACGGTGTTGACACGGACAACTCCCCCTATGATTCCGGCTCCTACGCTTCCAGCACTACCTATATTACGGGTATGGCCACGGTAAAGGCCTGCGGGGAGCTCAGGGATAAGATTGTACGGCTGGGGGCCCAGATGCTGGAAGCAGAAGAGGCGGACGCAGACTTTGACGGCTCTTTCGTCTATCTTTTAGGGGATGAGGAAAAGCGTGTCTCCCTGGCAGATATTGCCGCGAAGAGCATGTGCGGAAACGATCTGTCCCTGGAGGCCTCAGCTTCTCACTCCTCACCGAAGTCACCGCCTCCCTTTATGTGCGGAATGGCCGAGGTGGAGGTAGATCTGGAAACAGGACAGATCGATGTGATTAACTACAAGGCTGCCGTGGACTGCGGAACGGTTATCAACCCGGCACTTGCGCGGGTACAGGCGGAGGGCGGCATTGTCCAGGGAATCGGAATGACCCTCTACGAGGATATTAACTACTCGGAGAAGGGAAAACTCAAAGAAAATTCCTTTATGCAGTACAAGATACCGGCCAGGGTGGAGATCCCTGATCTGGAGGTGGAGTTTGAGTCCAGCTACGAGCCCACTGGTCCCTTTGGCGCCAAGTCCATCGGAGAGGTGGTTATCAACACCCCGCTTCCGGCTATCGCCCACGCTGTCTACAATGCAACAGGACTCTGGTTCCATGAGCTTCCGATCACGCCGGAAAAGGTAATCCGCGGTCTCGGAAAGCTCAAATAGGGCGTGATCTACCACATTCTGCTGGCCTCCGGGCTGTCCAGGCGGTTTGGAGGCAATAAGCTCCTGTATTCGGTGGACGGAATTCCCATGTATCTTCGCGCCCTCCGGTGTGCGGTTTTCGTAAGGCGCAGGCTGGGGACGAGAATCATTTTCGTGACTTCTAGCCGGGAGCTGGCAAAGAAAGCGGTTATGGAGGCCGCGAAGGCAGAAGGGGAAGGGCATACAGGGAGGAACCAGACAGAGGAACCGGCCGGTGAGTATTGGCCCTCCGCAGGGATTCAGGCTGTGCTCAATGACAGACCCGAGGAGGGGATCTCCCGGTCCATCCGTCTGGGAATCCAGGCTGCCGGGGCCGGGCCTGAGGACTGGCTTCTGTTTTCTGTCTGTGATCAGCCGTGGCTTACAGGTGAGGAGGTGTGCCGCCTGGCAGAGAGTGCCCTGAGCTCGGGCCGGGGAATTGCGGCTCTGTCGCGAAACGAAGAGGCGGGAAATCCCGTTCTGTTTAAGGGAAGCTATGCAGACGAGCTGCTGGCCCTTACCGGGGACAGGGGCGGAAAGGCAGTGCTGAAAAGACACTGGGAGGATGTGCTTCTTGTGGAAGCGGAACATGAGAAATCACTTCAGGATCTGGATGAGAGACCCTGAATGCAGAAAGGGGCTGTCGGGAAATAGATGCCCCTACACAGTGGCCGGTGTGATTCGTATGAATCACACCGGCCACTGAAATTTATCCGTTAAACAGAGAAAAAGATGGCTAACGATTGGGGCGGAGCTGCCACTTCATATTTCCCAAACTGTTGAACATTAAGCTATCAGTAAAATTATGCCGAATTTACATCACTTTACTTTTGAACTAATATTGCTTATAATATTAGTATGAAAGGAAGTGGTACGGTGGGACAATTTGAACAGCTGGATCATCTGCTGGAAACACAGGACGGGATGCTGCGAACAGCTCAAGTAGTATCTGCTGGTATTTCCAAGCCTGTTTTTTATGATTATGTGCGCTCACGGGAATTGGAGCGGGTTGCACATGGGATTTATCTTTCCAGGGATGCATGGGTAGACGCTATGTATTTACTTCATCTACGGGTTGGACAGGCAGTGTTTTCCCATGAAACGGCTTTATTTTTTCATGATTTGACAGATCGTGAACCAATGGAATATACCGTTACCGTTAAGACGGGCTACAACCCTACTAAACTGAAAGCTGAAGGTGTGCAGGTGTTTACTATTAAAGCAGAGTTGCATGAGGTGGGTCTGATAACGGCTCAGACACCTTTTGGACATACGGTTCCTGTCTATGACATGGAGCGTACCATCTGCGATCTGCTCCGCAGCCGGAACAATATGGAGACGCAGATTTTTCAAGGTGCGTTAAAGATGTATGCCAGAAGAAAGGACAAAGACCTGCGGAATTTGATGAGGTATGCCGGTATGTTCCGGGTAGAAAAAATTTTACGGCAGTATTTGGAGGTGCTTCTATGATAAAAACAGCGAGGCAGCTAAAAGATTTGATTCGTAATCTTTCCAGGAAAAAATCTGCGGATGCACAGCTTTTAATGCGAAACTATATGATGGAACGTTTTCTGGATCGTATCTCCCTTTCTGAATATCGTGACAAATTCATTTTGAAAGGCGGTATGCTGGTAGCGGCCATGATTGGTCTGGATGCCCGCTCCACGATGGATTTGGATGCCATTGTAAAAGGCACCAATGTCAATGTGGAGGACATAGAAAACCTGATTTCTGCTATTGTGAGTGTTCCGATTGATGATGGTGTCAAATTTCAGCTGAAAAGTATTTCAGAGATTATGGATGAGGCGGAGTATCCGGGGATTCGAGTGAACATGACTGCAACCTTTGACGGTGTGGTAACTCCTTTGAAGATCGACATTTCTACGGGAGATGTCATTACCCCCGGAGAGGTCCGCTACTCTTTCAAACTGATGCTGGAAGAACGCTCCATTGATATTTGGGCGTACAATCTGGAAACAGTTCTGGCCGAAAAACTGGAAACGATTATCACCAGAACCACCACCAACACCCGCATGAGAGATTTCTATGATATTTACATTCTGGAGCAGCTTCATGGGAACACATTGAACCAGCAGACGCTCCATGATGCACTGTTGGCAACTGCCCATAAGCGTGGAACAGAAAGGCGTCTTACAGATGCAAAAGATGTTTTGGACGAAGTGGAAAGCAGTCCTGTTATGCAGAAACTTTGGGAATCTTACCGTAGGAAGTTTTCCTATGCGGCAGAGCTGGAATGGAACATCATTATGGAAGCGATCCGTAGTCTATACGCTCTCTGTGAGTAGAAAGTGGACCTATAAAAAAACACGGTCATTATTGTAAAGTCTGCGGAGAATACAACGCCAATGAAAAATTTTCAGGTAGAGGCCATACGGCTCATATCTGTAAATCCTGTGCTTCTTTGCCGCCGGAGAAGCAAGCGGAGCAAATAAGGATAAATCGCTTACTGAATCTTCCATGGAGATTATCAAAGGAACAGATTTCCTGGCAGAAAAACCGAATGAAAGATAAGCACCAGGAAGTTCGTGCGCTGGCGAAAAAATAATACGAGATGAGGTTTCCTCCGAAGCGGTTAGAGGACACCGAGGACAATTTTGATTTTCTTGATAAGGACGATTTTACAGAATAACGAAAGCGGTCTGCACCATGCGGGCCGTTTCTTTTTTGGAAAGGGCTCTAAATACGCTCCTGGGGATGCCCATATGTTTTTGATTGAAGGAATGGCCAGAGTCCGGAAGGTCATTGAAGAAAACAGGAAACGAAAGCTAACAGAACCTGATGCGGACTGCAGCTGCTGTGAGCATAAATCCAGATGTCTTTACAGATACAATGCGGAAAAGAATCCAGACCGCAATAAAGTCATGAAGAACAATGAACGGTGGGAAGAGCTGCGGGAGGAATCCAATGCGAATATCCAGAAATACCACTGATTCCTGCAGCATGAAATCGAGAAATACGAAGGAAAAAAGGAGCAGAAAGCCGCTTAACGGATGGAGCGCTTCAAAAAATCCGAATAAGGGGATTCTGCGCCCTAGAATGAGAGGAAGAAAAAGGAAGAGGCAATCCGGCAGAGAATTCGGTCCTAAAAAAGTCCGAATTCTCCGGGATTGTCTCTTCCCTGCATGTCAGGGGTTAAAAATCGGTATTAACCGACAGCCCTTTCAATTTTTTGATGGCTTCACCAGCTCTTCCCGCCTGGCGTTCCCCTCCTGAAATTCTGCACTCAGGCTTTGGGATTCAGGATTTTTCGTTTCATCTGTCTGTCTTCATGGCCAGGACACTGTTCTGGTACTCTCCTGTAAAGGTAACCTCGCGCCCAAACCAGGAAGGCGGTACAAAGGAGAGGGCCGCCTCCTCGGAGGAAAATTCCACCTCCGCCAGAATCAGTCCCTCATAGGCCCCCTCAAATACGTCCAGCTCAATGGTAAGCTTTGCTTCTGTCTTTGTCTCGCTGAGAGGGATCAGGTACCGTTTCTTCGTCAGCACGATCCCGTCTGCCTTCGACAGAAGGTGAGCGTAGGATTTGGCGGTCAGAGGCAGGTTGTACTCTTCCCGAATCATTTTTCCGCGGGATTTGTAGGTGAGGTAAAAGCTGTCATCTTCCCTGCGGACACGGACAACAGGGTCCGTGGACAGATAAGCCTGTTCGATCTGATGAAACGGCCGGGACAGACAGTCTGTCGGCATAAGAGACCGGTCAATGAGATATTTGCGTTCAATTTCCATGGATATTCACTCCCCGATTCATGAGTCATAAAATAGATAAAAACACAGCAGACAATTCTCTGTAAACATATTATACATGAAAAAAGCAAAAATAAAAGCAGAATAAAACGGCAGCAATATGGACAATCAGCCGGGCGAAAAGGCCGGACAGGCATATAAAGACCGGGATTAAGGGGTATAGGCATGGAAAAATAAAAAACAGCGAGGTCAGGAAGCCGGAATTGAAAGAATCATAAAGGGCAGAGGATGCCGATTTGGAAAACTTCAGAAACTGTTAGAAAATATTAAGGGAATTTCTTGTGGATTTATGATATAATGAGCGCAAGCGAGCCTGTGGGAGCTTGCTCACGCAAGGCGAGCGGCGAATGACGATCACAGGCTGTGCCTGTGATATAATGACCGCAGAGCGGTTATTATACCTGCGCATACCGGTTTCAGCATGCACTGCTGAAAGCCGGGCGCTAAATTCCGCCGGAGGCTGTCATATCCGGAGGATATGGCATAATGACCGCATACCGGGCATTATATCTGCACATACCTTGGAGAGAATATCATATCCAAAGGATATGTATATTGATATTAATACAGGCAGGATCCCTAGCCGGCCCGAAAATTTTGGAAATTCAAGGGCCGGTCAGACGGATTCGGAAAAAAGGAGGAATGGGTATATGTGGTCGATTGGAGAAGTGAAAAGACGCGGATGGAGACAGATCGGGCTTTACTACTGGCCGGCGTTCCTGCTGCTTCTGATATTCAGCCTGGCATCGGGACTGGGAGAAGTGTTCCGGGTGGATATCGACAGCCTGATAGAGGGAATCATGGAGGGAGGCGCGTTTTACGGGATATGGGATATGGCAGCAGGGCTTTTGCTCAGCTTTGTGGCTATCTCCGGTCTGGTGGGGCTGTTAGTCAGGATCTTTGTGCTGAACCCCATGGAAGTGGGCGTATACCGGTTTTTCATGGAGAGCAGGGCGGAAGGCTTCTCCGTGGGAGTCAGCAGGATTCTGTATGCCTTCTCATCGGGTAGCTATGGAAATATCGTAAAAATCATGTTCTTTCGGGATCTGTTCCTGTTTTTGTGGACCCTTCTGCTGATTATCCCGGGAATTGTCAAATCCTTTGAATACCGGATGATCCCCTATATTCTCTCCGAAAATCCGGACGCTGACATGAGAGATGTGTTTGCACTGACGAAGGATATGATGAGAGGAAGCAAGTTCCAGCTCTTCCTGTTCGACCTCTCCTTTCTGGGCTGGTATCTGTTGGGAATCCTGGCCTGCGGAATCGGACTCTTTTTTGTGGCGCCCTATGTGAGTGCGGCGGAGGCTGAGGTCTATGCAGAGCTCAGAAACAGCGTGAGCGGATTTCCTCTCAGGGGCTTCGGGGAGAGAAACACGGATTCATCCGGCGAAACGGAAAATGAAGGCTGGGGAGGCTATGAAAACCAGGAATAGAATCAAAGCGGCCGGGACAGACCGGGCATAGGAGAAGAAACCGGGGAGCTGGAAAGACAGCCAGCTCTCTGATACAATGGAAACCGGGAAACAGAGATACATTGGAAACGGAAAAAAATAAAAACACAGAGAATCAGGAGGAATCAAAATGGCAGAGGTATACGCATTTCTTGCAGACGGACTTGAGGAGGTGGAGTGCCTGGCGGCAGTAGATGTGCTGATCCGGGGCGGCGTGGATGTGACGCTCGTATCGATTTCTGACAGGAGAGAGGTGACAGGCTCCCACGGCTTTCACATTACGGCGGACGCCGTCCTCGATGAGGTGGATCTGGACAGGCCGGATGTGTACTTTCTTCCGGGAGGAATGCCTGGAACGAAGCATCTGGGAAGCTGCGAGAAGCTGTGCAGCGCCCTGGTGAAAGCAGCGGGAGAGGGCAAGAGGCTGGCAGCCATCTGTGCAGCGCCCAGCGTGCTGGGAAGCCTCGGACTCTTAAAAGGGAAGACGGCTACCTGCTATCCAGGCTTTGAGGGCGCGCTGGGAGGCGCAGTCCATACCACCCGGGGAGTGGTGACAGACGGAATGATCACGACGGCAAGGGGGCTTGGCTATGCCCTTGATCTGGGGCTTGAGCTCCTCGGGCTTCTCACAAGCAGGGAGCATGCGGCAGAGGTGAAGGCAGCTATCCAGTACGATCAGAATCCGGATATGCTCTAACGAAAGCGGGGCAGAGCCCCCGCTTTTTCCTTTTTCCTGCCGGACAGGTGCCAGACTGCGGAAAAACGCCGGAAAATTCCTGAAAACAGATGAAAAAACTCCTGAAAAACGTGATTTTCTACTGGCGTTTACGCAATACATATGCTATAATGCTATCTTGAAGTGTAACGCCCAGATGATACGGCGGTTCACATATATTAAAGGAGGAACCCTTACAATGAGTTTACAGGTAGAAAAATTAGAAAAAAACATGGCAAAACTTACAATCGAGGTGTCCGCTGAAGAGTTCGAGAAGGCGATGAAGGCAGCTTACAATCACAATAAAACGAGATTTAACATTCCTGGCTTCAGACGCGGAAAGGCTCCGCAGGCCATGATTGAGAAAATGTACGGCGCAGGCATCTTCTATGAGGATGCAGCAAATGCAGTGATCGACATGTCCTACCCGAGAGAGCTTGAGGCATGCGAGGAGGAGATCGTTTCCTCTCCTGAGATCGAGGTAGTTCAGATTGAGAAGGGCAAGCCATTTATTTACACAGCCACTGTTGCATTAAAGCCAGAGGTGACATTAGGAGAGTACAAGGGAGTAGAGGTTGAGAAAACTGATGCCACTGTCACAGACGAGGACGTTGAGAAGGAATTAAAGAGCGTTCAGGACAGAAACTCCAGACTGGTTGCTGTTACAGACAGACCGGTTGCTGACGGAGATCAGACTGTAATCGACTTCAAGGGATACGTAGACGGAAAGGCCTTTGCAGGCGGTGAGGGCAAGGATTACCCTCTCACCATTGGTTCCCACTCCTTCATCGATACATTTGAGGAGCAGATGGTCGGCATGAACATCGGCGAGACAAAGGAGATTGAGGTAACATTCCCAACTGAGTACCACGCAAAGGATCTGGCAGGAAAGCCAGCAAAATTTGAGGTTACAGTGAAGGAGATCAAGGTAAAGGAGCTTCCTGAGTTAAACGATGAGTTTGCAAGCGAGGTTTCTGATTTCGAGACACTGGCTGAGTACAAAGAGGACTTAAAGAAGACTCTGACTGAGAGAAAAGAGAAGACAGCAGAGGCTGAGAATGAGAATAAGGTAATCGACAAGGTTACAGACAATGCTCAGATGGATATTCCGGAGGCTATGATCAAGACACGTCTTCGCAGCATGTTTGATGACTATGCAAGAAGGCTTCAGAGCCAGGGACTGGATATCAACCAGTACATGCAGTTCACAGGCATGACAAGAGAGAACATCATGGATCAGATGAAGCCGCAGGCAGTAAGACAGATCAGGACAGGCCTGGTTCTGGAGAAGGTTGCCGAGGCTGAGAAGATTGAGGTGTCAGAGGAGGCTATCGACGCTGAGATCGCGAAGATGGCAGAGGCTTACAAGATGGAGGCTGACAAGTTAAAGGGTCTTTTAGGTGAGCGTGAGCTTGAGCAGATGAAGAAGGATCTGGCTGTCAAAAAGGCAGTTGAGCTTCTGGTAGCTGAGGCTAAGTTAGTATAAGCCGGCAGGCTCAGAAGGATGTCCCAGCTCGGTGACGAGCTGAGGGCTTAAGCAAAAGAAAATCAGCAGGGATTCCAAGCGCGGGAGAGCGGCAGGGCGCAGGCTTTGCCGGCTCCGGCGGGAGGATGAACAATTCCACAGGGCAGATGACACTGACAGGGAGTGCTGCAAAATAACGGTAGGAGGACGGCGGCCAGGGCTTTCTGAAAGCAGGGCCGCCGTCTGCCGGATATCGGAAGTTTCCGGCGCCCCTATGCTTTTTGTTTTTCAGGAAAATTCATGGTCTCTCCGTGCATCTGCGCGGCGGGGCGCATACCTTTTTATTAGAATAGGAGGCATTATATGAGTTTAGTACCTTACGTCATTGAATCCACCAGCCGCGGCGAGCGTTCCTATGACATTTTTTCCAGACTGCTCAAGGAGCGTATCGTATTTCTGGGCGAGGAGGTAACAGACGTGTCCGCAAGTCTGATTGTGGCGCAGCTTCTGTTCCTGGAGTCTGAGGATCCCAATAAGGATATTCACCTCTACATCAACAGCCCGGGCGGTTCTGTGACGGCTGGAATGGCTATCTACGATACGATGAACTACATTAAGTGTGATGTTTCCACTATCTGCGTCGGCATGGCAGCCAGCATGGGCGCCTTCCTTCTGGCAGGAGGAGCAAAGGGAAAGAGACTGGCTCTTCCAAATGCGGAGGTTATGATTCACCAGCCGTCCGGCGGAGCCAGAGGACAGGCGACGGAGATTCAGATTGTCGCTGAGAACATTCTCAGAACGAAGAAAAAGTTAAATGAGATTCTGGCAGCCAATACAGGCCAGCCGTATGAGGTCATCGAGAGGGATACGGATCGCGACAACTATATGACAGCTGAGGAAGCGCTGAAGTATGGACTGATTGACCGTGTCATTGCAGGCCGCTGATTATGAAGAGAGAGAGTAGAGGTGGGCGAATGCCAGGCAGACAAGACGACAATATCAGATGCTCTTTCTGCGGAAAGACACAGGAGCAGGTCAGAAAGATGATCGCCGGTTCCAACGGCGTGTATATCTGTGACGACTGCATTGAGCTGTGCGCAGAGATTCTGGAGGAGGAGCTTGGAGACGCAGACAACAGAGGAGGACTTGACTTCAGCGGAATCAATCTGTTAAAGCCAAAGGAGATCAAGGAATTTCTGGATGAGTACGTGGTGGGGCAGGAGGAGGCCAAAAAGGTGCTCTCTGTGGCCGTGTATAACCACTATAAGAGAATCACTTCCCAGGGCTCCCAGGATGTGGACCTTCAGAAGAGCAATATCCTGATGCTGGGCCCGACAGGCTCAGGAAAAACGTATCTGGCCAATACCCTGGCCAAAATCTTAAATGTGCCGTTTGCCGTTGCTGACGCTACAACGCTGACTGAGGCCGGATATGTGGGCGAGGATGTGGAGAATATTCTCCTCAAGATTATCCAGGCGGCTGACTACGACATCAGCAAGGCTGAGTATGGAATCATCTATATTGACGAGATCGACAAGATCACGAAGAAATCCGAGAATGTATCCATCACCAGGGACGTTTCCGGTGAGGGTGTTCAGCAGGCGCTCTTAAAGATCCTGGAGGGAACCGTTGCCAGCGTTCCGCCTCAGGGAGGCAGAAAGCACCCGCAGCAGGAGCTTCTGCAGATTGACACGACCAACATTCTGTTCATCTGCGGCGGTGCCTTTGACGGTCTTGAGAAGATTGTGGAGAACCGTCTGGGAGCCGGTTCCATCGGCTTCGAGGTGGAGATCGCTGACAGACAGAATTCCGATATTGACGAGATGTTAGCCCAGGTGATGCCGGAGGATCTGACAAAGTTTGGACTGATCCCGGAATTTATCGGACGTGTTCCGGTGACTGTCGCGCTGAAATCGCTGAATGAGGAGGCGCTGGTGGAGATTCTCTCCAGGCCGAAAAATGCGATTGTAAAGCAGTACCAGGCCCTGTTTGACCTGGACGGCGTGAAGCTGGAATTTACAGACGATGCTCTGTATTCCATCGCCCATATGGCAGTGGAGAGAAAGACGGGGGCCAGAGGACTCAGAGCCATCATGGAATCAGTAATGATGGACATTATGTACGAAATTCCGTCTGACAGCAGCATCGGCATCTGCACGATTACGAAGGATGTGGTGGAAGGCAAATGCGGGCCGGAGATTGTATACAGAGAGAATACGGTACCCCGCAAGTCATTTGCCGGACGCTTAAAGAAGGATAAGACAGGCGAGATCGCCTAGGCTGGCGCAGAGGAAAGGCCCCCGGACTTCACGGAAGGAGGGAGCTTTTCCCTGCTCCTGCTGAGGGCCGCATCCCGCCGGGCCCTGACGGGCAGAGGGGATCTGTAGGTCATTACAGATCCCTTTTTGGCTTAGGGAAAATGCCTGTCTGAAAAATGGTCCGTTTTCTGGAAAGCATGGAATGTGCTTTTGCGGAAACCGGATAGAATACTAGGAGAATTGAATGGAAAACAGACAACTGACCATACCTGTGGTGGCGCTTCGCGGGCTGACTGTGCTGCCGCAGATGATTATTAGCTTTGATATAAGCAGGAAAAAGTCCATTGCAGCCGTGGAGAAGGCCATGGTAGGGGATCAGAAGGTGCTTCTGGTGACACAGAGAAGGACCGAGGAGATGAATCCCGGAATTGCAGATCTGTACCACATGGGAACCATCGCCATGGTAAAGCAGTTAGTCAAGCTGCCGGGCGGCGTGATCCGTGTTATGGCGGAGGGAGAAATCCGCGCTGAGCTTCTGGAGCTGAATGAGGACGGCTCCTACCTGGAGGGAGAGGCGGAGATCCGGGAAACGGATGACGAGGGAATCGGCCCGGTGGAGTCTGAGGCCATGCTGCGGATTGTGAAGGAGAAGCTGGAGGAGTATGGGAGAATCAACCAGAATGCAGCCAGGGAGGTACTTCCGAACCTTCTTGCCATCACAGAGCTTCCGGAGCTGTTAAATCAGATTGCGGTTCAGTTTCCGTGGGAATTTACGGCCAAGCAGCAGGTGCTTGACCAGGTTTACCTGAGCGCCCAGTATGAGCAGGTGGTGAGCATCCTCATGACGGAGATTGAGGTGTTCCGGGTAAAGAAGGAATTCCAGGGCAAGGTGAAGGCTGCCATCGACAAGAATCAGAGGGACTATATTCTGCGGGAACAGCTCCGGGTAATCCGGGAGGAGCTGGGGGAGGATAACCCGGTATCGGATGCAGACGAGCTGAAGGAGAAACTTGGGACCCTTCGCGCCGGAAAGGAAGTAAAGAAACGGATCGCAAAGGAAATCGAGCGTTTCAAGGGGATGCCAGGAGGAAGCCAGGACGCCAATGTTCTGAGAACCTACCTGGAAACCGTGCTGGAGCTTCCCTGGGACAAGGTGACCAGGGACAACACGGATCTGCGCCATGCGGAGGAGATCCTGAACGAGGATCACTACGGACTCGAGAAGGTGAAGGAGAGGGTGCTGGAGTATCTGGCAGTCAGAATCCTCACAAAGAAGGGGACCAGCCCAATCCTCTGTCTGGTGGGCCCGCCTGGAACGGGAAAGACCTCTATTGCCCGGTCTGTGGCCAGGGCACTGGGAAAGAAGTATGTCAGAATCAGCCTGGGAGGCGTCCACGATGAGGCGGAGATTCGCGGTCACAGAAAAACCTACGTGGGAGCCATGCCGGGACGCATCGTGGAGGGGCTCAAGCAGGCAGGGGTGAAGAACCCTCTGATGCTTCTCGATGAGATCGACAAGGTGAGTAGCGATTACAAGGGAGATACCGCCTCGGCTCTTCTGGAGGTTCTGGACAGTGAGCAGAATGTGAAGTTCCGGGATCACTACGTGGAGATCCCCATCGATCTCTCGGAGGTGCTCTTCATTGCCACTGCAAATACCACCCAGACGATCCCCGGCCCTCTTCTCGATCGAATGGAGCTTATCGAGGTAAACAGCTACACGGAAAATGAGAAATTCCACATCGGAAAAAATTATCTGATCCGAAAGCAGATGGAGCGCCACGGTCTCACAAAGGAGGAGCTGTCCATCTCAGGCTCAGCCCTGGAAAAGATTATCCACAATTACACCAGGGAGGCAGGGGTCCGCAATCTGGAACGGCGCATCGGAGACATCTGCCGGAAGGCGGCAAGGGAGATCCTGGAAGACAAGATGAACCAGAAAGCCCGGGAGAAGGCTGAGAAGCAGGCGGCAAGGGAAGCGGCCGTGACCCTGATCGAGCCTCTTGAGGAGGAAAAGGCCGAAAAGTCCCGCAGAGCGAAAAAAGCTGTGAAGGGGACACCGGAGGAGGCAGCCGGCAAAAAGACGGCTAAGGTTATCCGCGTCACAGAGAAGAACCTGGAAAAATACCTGGGCCGCGAGAAGATCCAGTATGAGGACGCCAACGACGAGGATCAGGTAGGAATTGTGAGAGGACTTGCCTGGACCAGCGTGGGAGGAGACACCCTGGAAATAGAGGTCAATGTGATGCCGGGCAAGGGAGCTCTCCAGCTCACGGGCCAGATGGGAGATGTGATGAAGGAATCTGCCCAGACTGCCCTGAGCTATGTGAGATCCGTGGCTGAGAATTACGGCATCAAGAACAGTTACTTTGAAAAACACGACATCCACATCCACATCCCTGAGGGAGCTGTGCCCAAGGACGGCCCTTCTGCCGGAATTACCATGGCCACAGCCATGATGTCTGCAGTCACAAACCGTCTGGTGTCCGCAAAGACGGCCATGACAGGCGAGGTGACGCTCAGAGGCAGGGTCCTTCCCATCGGCGGACTGAAGGAAAAGCTCCTGGCCGCCAGAATGGCTCATATGGAGAAAGTGCTTGTGCCCGCAAAGAACCGGCCGGATGTGGAAGAGCTCTCAAAGGAGATTACAAAGGGAATGGAGATTGTCTTTGTGAAATCCATGGACGAGGTGCTGAAAGAGGCTTTTGCAGATTAGGATTACAGGAGAGGAAGCAGAGAACGAGTATGATTATCAAGAAAGTAGATTTGGAGACAGTCTGCGGAGTGACCAGCAAGCTCCCGGCGAACACCCAGCCGGAGTTCGCCTTTGCCGGAAAGTCCAATGTGGGAAAATCTTCCCTGATCAACGCGCTGATGAACCGGAAATCCTACGCCAGAACCTCAGCGCAGCCGGGAAAGACGCAGACCATCAATTTTTACCATATTAACGACGCCCTGTATTACGTGGATCTGCCGGGATACGGCTACGCCAGGGCCAATGAGGAGGTAAAGGCCAAGTGGGGAAAGATGATTGAAAATTATCTGCACAAGTCCCCCATGTTAAAGTGCGTGTTCCTGCTCATTGATATCCGCCACGAACCGTCGGAGAATGACAGGCTGATGTACAGCTGGATCCAGAACCAGGGCTACCGCCCGGTGATCATTGCCACAAAGTTAGACAAGCTGAAGCGAAGCCAGGTGGCCAAGCATGTGAAAATGGTGCGCACCGGCCTTGGCATGGAACCGGAGGATCTGCTGATCCCGTTTTCTGCTGAGACGAAGCAGGGGAGAGAGGAGATCTGGGATTTCATCGAAAAGACTGCTGCAGGCGGGGAAGCGTCGGACCAGCCGGAGAGCCGGTAAGAGAAAAGAAGGTAAAGCCATCGGATAGAATCATAAGAACGGTCAGAACAAATGACGCCGGTTCACCAGAGCCGGTATAGGAAAAAGATGCAAAAACGGACATTCTCCGCAAGATTAACCGGAGAGATGTCCGTTTTTCAGATCCCAGGCAGGCATAGGGCCGCGCCTCTTCCTTCGCTTATTCTTTTTGGCCCTTTTCCGACAGGGGCTGCGGGGAAATGGTTTCAGGCGTGAAAGTCTCCGCTTTCTCCTGAACCTTGCCGGAAGCGGCCTTGGCGCCCAGCTTTCTGGCCTGGAGACGCTTCAGCCCTGCGTATTCTTCTGCCGCCCGGTAGCCGACGGCGAGGAGCACTGCTGGGAGAAAGATGAAGAGGTAATACTTCCGCTTCATCTTTCTGTATTTCTTTTTAAACTGAACTTTGGCCCCCCTCAGATCGCCCCGGAGCAGGTCTGAAAATCGCAGAGAGGAGGCCTTTTTGGCCTGTCTGAACATGGGAAACTCCTTTCTTTTGCAGAAGTTTCAGAAAGCCGGGAAGCAGTATCGTGTTATGGGTTTACCGGCTTATCTGTCATCAGCGATTTCATGATAAAGGAATAGATTTCCTGGCTTTTGTCCTTCCAGTGGCTGCACATCATCTCGGCCTGGTCCTTGTCGGGGACGGAGACATCGAGACTTACAAGGACATTTTTGCCTTCCCGCACCTCGCAGTGAACCGTGTAGTCCTGGTGGGTGGATTTGTAGAAATCGGACACCAGCCCCACCTCATTGCGCATGCGGAACCTGTTTTCCTTCAGGTATTGATCCATGTCCTCCACAATGGCGGGGGATATGGTTTTTCCGAAAAATTCCAGCGTATCTTCGCCCTCTTTCGTGATTTCGTACCGGGTACTGTTGCGCAGGGTCTCCTGACGGATGAGGCCGGCTTCCAGAAGCTCGTTTAAGGCCTGCTGCAGGGTGAAGTAGGTGGTGTAGTCCCGGTCCAGAAAAAAGTTGGAGAGCTGGGCGTTTGTCAGAGGAAAATTTACCTGCTTGAGCATGTAGAGGTTCATCAGCTTGTATAACGTCATTGGTTCAGCTAACATGGCAAAAACTCCTTTTAAGAAAACTGATTTTCGTCAGGGCTATCGGATATGCTCCTTTACGGCTCTGCTCACAACGTCTGCCACCCTCGGATCAAAGGCAGCCGGCAGAATATTCACATCGCTTAACTCCTCGTCCGGAACGAGGGAGGCGATTGCATTTGCAGCTGCCAGTTTCATCTCCTCTGTGATAGCGGACGCCCGTCCTTCCAGGGCACCCTTGAAGATTCCGGGGAAGATCAGGACGTTGTTGACCTGGTTCGGAAAATCGGAGCGGCCTGTTCCAACCACTCTGGCTCCGGCCTCCTTTGCCAGGTCCGGCATAATCTCCGGGACCGGATTTGCCATGGCAAAAAGAATGGAGTCATGGTTCATGGAGGAAACCATCTCAGGAGTCACGATGCCGGGAGCGGACACACCTACAAAAATATCAGCGCCTTTTAAAGCATCGGCAAGGCTGCCGGTCTGCTTCTCCAGATTGGTGACCTTTGCCATCTTTTCCTGCATCCAGTTGAGGCCTTCCATGCCATCGCAGATGATACCATTTTTGTCGCAGAGGGTAACATGGACAAAGCCGTAGGTGAGAAGGAGCTTTGTGATGGCGATTCCGGCGCTGCCGGCTCCGTTTACCACAACGCGGCAGTTCTCCTTTGCCTTTCCTGTCACCTTCAGGGCATTGATGATGCCTGCCAGGACCACGATGGCCGTGCCGTGCTGATCGTCGTGGAAGACAGGGATGGAGAGGCGTTCCTTTAAGCGCTCCTCAATCTCAAAGCAGCGGGGAGCGGAGATGTCCTCCAGGTTGATGCCGCCGAAGGCCGGGGCAATGCGCACAACCGTCTCAATGATCTCCTCGGTATCCTGGGTGTCCAGGCAGATGGGGAAGGCGTTGACGCCGCCGAACTCCTTAAAGAGGACGGCCTTTCCCTCCATGACCGGCATGGCTGCGAGAGGGCCGATATTTCCCAGTCCCAGCACAGCGCTTCCGTCAGACACGACTGCCACGGTGTTTGACTTGATGGTGTATTTGTAGGCGGCCTCCGGGTTTTCGGCGATGACCTTGCACGGCTCAGCTACGCCCGGGGTATAGGCGAGAGCCAGATCCTCCCTGCTTTTTACAGCCGCCTTGGAAACGGTTTCGATTTTTCCGTTCCACTCTTCGTGGAGCTTCAGAGCTTTTTCACTGTTTGTCATAATACTATCCCTTCCTTGTGGCCGGTTCTCAGGCGAGAGCTGCCGGCCTCTGTCCTTTTTTTGTATGTTCCTATCATAGCAAGTTTATTTTCTGAAATCAAGCGGTTATCAAAAAGTCGATTTTATGTAGTGTAATTGAAGGGAAAATATGCTAAAATAGAAATCAGGCTTTTTGGGCTATTAATACTGCAGGTGATTATATGAAAGAACGAATTAACCGGCTGGCTATGGGCATCGTGGACGCGGCTCGTCCGCAGATGGTCTGGACTCCGGATGCGATAGAAGAGACAATCAGAACAAATACCACTGTAAAACGGGAGCTGTTCATCGGAAGTGAGGGCGGGGGCAGCATCAAGGGACTGGTGTATTCTACCAGCGACAGAGTCAGGATTCCGGCAGACAGCAATTCGTTTGGGGGAGTGAGAAATCACATTACCTATGAGGTGGATACCACCTTCATGAAGGCCGGAGATGAGATCGACGGGATGTTCAACCTGGTTACAAACTGCGGTGAGGTGGAGATTCCTTACGTATTTTACGTGGATCTGGCGGCCTCCGGCAGCGTGCTGAGCAGTCTGAGGACACCGGAGGACTTTGCGGCTGTGGCCAGGAAGGATGGAGATACGGCGCTGCGCCTTCTGGAGTACCCTGATTTTCTGGAGGCTCCCTTTATGCAGGATCCCCATGTGAGGGCCGTCTATGAGGGGCTTAAGGGGCACGGCAGCAGACAGAGCTTTATGGAGGAATTCCTGACAGGACTCGGGGTGAAGGAGCCCTTCGGGATTTCCTTTGACGAGGATATAAAAAAATATGATAATCTGTCCGGGCACGTTCCGGGGGAGATTGCCGTCCGGGCCAAGGGCTGGGGATATATCAGCCTGGAGGCGGAGGCTGACGGAGATTTTATCCATCTGCTGAAGAGAAATGCCACCCAGGAGGATTTTAAGGACGGAGTATGCAGGCTCCCCTATCTGATCCTGTCAGAAAACCTCCACGGCGGAAACAACTACGGGGCCATCTTTGTGACGGCCGCCGGTGAGAGGCACAGGATTGATATTGAGGTGACGGCAGGTTCGGAGAAGGCCAGAAGAAGTCTTGCCTTCCGGGAGGATTTAAAGCGCTACCTGGAGCTTCGGCTTCAGTATGAGGGACAGTCTGTTCTGGAGGCTGACAGCGAGAGCACAGAGGGAGCTTCTGAGAACGGCGCCCTTTCCCAGACCGGGCGCAGACAGGGGAAAAAAAGAGCGGAGCACCAGGATGAGAGGGGAACCTCCGGAAAGCGGCTGCTTACATCCATGAGCCGTCTGCTGGATCAGATGAAGATCTCCTATGAGGATGTGTTTATCAGGCTTCTGGAGGCAGAGTGCCTGCTGCTTTCCGGAAAGAAGGATCGGGCGGCAGCCCTTCTCGACGCGGTGAGGGAGCAGGCTCTCGCAGAGCGGGATGAGAAGGTGATGAATTACTGCCTGTTCCAGTACCTGCAGGTGACGGTCTCCGGTGATGAAAACCAGAGGGAGTCCTTCCTGCGTCTTCTGCGCCGCTATTTTGCAGGAGAACAGGGGAATTTCTATTTCTATATGATGATGCTCAGGCTTGATCCGGGGCTTGCGGAAAATCCGGCTACGGTCTACGCCGATCTGCGCAGGCAGTTTCGGGAGGGGGCGGCGAGCCCGTTTCTGTTTCTGGAGGCCTGCCGGATCCTGTCCGGGGAACCAGGCTTCCTGAAGGAGATGGAAGCCTTCGAGTCCCATGTGATCTACTTTGGGGCGAAGAGAGGGCTGCTGACAGAGGAGCTGGCTCTGTCGGCTGCCAGACTCCTGGACAGGGAGAAGGAGTACAGACCCTTCGGCCTTAAAATACTGACGGCACTGTACAGCCATTTTGCCCATCCTCAGATTCTGGCGTCTGTCTGCTCCATGCTCATACGCGGCAACAAGAGAGACGGCAGGTATTTTGAGTGGTATGAGAAGGGGGTGGAGGAGGGACTCACTCTCACAAGACTCTACGAGTACTACCTCTACTCCATGCCTGAGGACTATGGAAGGCTTCTGCCGAAGGAGATGCTTCTCTATTTCTCATACGGAAATGAACTGGATGCCGAGGGCAGGGCAAAGCTCTACCGGAATATTCTGGAATTTTCCGGCCAGGAGGATTCTGTGTTCCGCCTCTATGAGAGAACCATAGAGAAATTTGCCCTCTCTCAGCTTTTTGAGGGAAAGATAAACGAGAACCTGGCTTACATTTACCGGCGGATGATCTATCTGGATGTGGTGGATCGGCAGCTGGCGGGAGTGCTCCCCTCTGTGCTGAAATCCAGAAAGGTGACGGTGAAGGATGAGGCAATCCGGTATGTGGTGGTGCGCCATGAGGAGCTGACCACAGAGGATGCCTACCCCTTAAACGGAGGAACTGCCTATGTGCCGCTGTTTTCTGACAGGGATATCCTGATGTTCCAGGACGGGGCCGGAAACCGCTTTATGAGTACGCCCTATGGGGCAGAGGCGGCCATGGAGGAAGAGGAACTGATCAGAAGGTGCTTTGAAGTGTATCCGGAGCACCCGATCCTGCTCTTGAACGCCTGCCAGAAGGTGATGGAGAGCGCTGAGAGGGAGGAAGCAAAAGAGGAAGGAGACGGGAAACAGGCAGAGGAACAGGGAAAGAGAGAGGCAGGCGGAATGGGAGAGTCAGAGGCCCAGGTGCTTTTGAGGGCGCTCTCAGAGCCGGCGCTTCACCCCATATACAGGAAAAAGATTCTGTCTGTTCTGACGCGGTACTATGTCCGGTGCGCTCTGCCGGGAGAGCTGGGAAACAGAGAGCCCGCGATTTCCTTCCTGCTGTCTGTGGACAAGGATTCCATGAGCGGCACAGAGAGGGCCCGGGTGATGAAGGCCCTGATCTCCCAGGGCTATTATGCAGAGGCCTATGACATGGTCTGCCGCTATGGGAGCGAGGAGATGGGAACTAAGGAGCTCAGGGAGCTGGTCATCAAGATGCTCCTGGATTCCCTGCTCAGGGAGGATCAGAGGCTTTTGAGCCTTTCCTTCCAGGTGTTCCTTGCAGGACAGGCGGAGAGCACGATTCTGGATTACCTGTGCGAATATTTTAACGGGACAGTGGATCAGATGTTTAACATTCTTCTTGCCGGAATCCGCGAGCAGGTGGACACGGCCGACATGGAGGAGAGACTCCTGTGCCAGATGCTGTTTACCGGCTGCACGGAGAAGATGGACCGGGTGTTCGATCTCTATGCCTCCAGGAAAAAGACGAAGGAACTGATTGTCAGGGCCTATTTCACGGTAAAGTGCATTGAGTATTTCATAGAAGAGAAGCCGGCCCAGGACAAGGTATTTGCCTATCTGGAGGGCGCGATCTACAACAGCTCAGACAGGGAGAAGATCCCGGATATTTATCTGCTGGCGCTGACGAAGTATTATTCGGCGCTGCCTGCCCTGACAAAGGAGCAGAGGGAGCTGTGCCAGAGTGTGACGGCTGTGCTTCTGGAATCGGGGATGGAGTTTGCCTATTTTAAGGAGCTTTCCCGCTTTGCACCTGTTCCTTTAAGGCTTCTGGACAAGGAGATCATTGAGTACCATGGGGAAAAGGACTCTGCTCCTGTGCTTAAGGTGAGGGTGCTGCCCGAGGAGCAGGATTTCTCCTGTGAGGAGCTTAAGGAGGTATACAAGGGAATTTATATCCGTGAAAAGGTAGTGTTCGAGGGAGAGGTTCTGGAATACCAGATTTACAGAAACAGAGACGACAAAGAGCCTGCTGTCTGCGGTACCATCGAGCGGAGAGAGCCTCCGGTAAAGATGCAGGATACCAGGTTTGCCCTTCTCAATGAGATGAGCTTAAGCTATGATGTAAAGAATGAGAACACGCTCAGAGAGCAGATGGAGCGCTATCTGGTGAGAGATGCCTCTGTGGCAGAGCTGTTTGGCGTGATATAGGAGAACGGAGAAAGGAACTTTTAGATGGACGGACTTGTACTTGGAATTGACCTGTGCGATGCATACGCATCCATAACGGCTGCGGAGCCTGAGCGGACCTGGACTGTCAGGACGGCTGTCTGCAAGAACAGGCAGACGGATGAGTGGTATGTAGGCGAGGAAGCCTCGGTCCGGGCCATGGCGGGAGACCCCTCTGCAGACAGACTGCTGACCAGGCTCATGAAGGATGAAAAGACGGAGATGGGCGGGCAGGAATTTTCCGGTCTGGAGCTTCTCAAACGGTTTTTAAAGGAAATCGTGGAAATCCCCAGGAAGGCCATGGAGGAGGAACAGATAAGTCAGCTTGTCATCACCCTCAGAAAGACGGAGGTAAAGCTGATGGACAGCCTTCTCTACTGCGCTGATTATCTGGGGATTCCGAGAAACCGTGTCCACATTATCAGCCATACGGAGAGCTTCGTCTACTATGTGATGAGCCAGAGGAGGGATGTGTGGAGCAATCAGGTGGGAATGTTCGAGCTCTCCGAGGGCTGCGCCAGATATTATGAGCTGAAGACCCAGAGAGGCTCCAGACAGATGATTGTGACGGCTGACAGCGAGATGCTTCAGGAGGAGATTACCATGGAGTACCTGGCGAGGCCCGAGGGGGCAGCCTCAGAGGATCAGTTCCTGGCAGCCTGTGCAGACCGGATTCTCGATAAAAGACTGTTCTCAGCCATTATCCTGACGGGCAGCGGCTTTGCCACTACCGACTGGGCAGACAGTTTCATGAAGAAGGTCTGCAAAAGAAGGCGTGTATTTGCGGAATTCGGCCTGTTTTCCAAGGGAGCGGCCTACAGGGCTTCGGATTATCTGAAGGAGAAGACAGCCTATCCCTTTATCTGCGTCTGCGAGGGAAGACTCAGGTACACGGTATCCATGCGGGTGGTGAGCCGCGGCAGGGATATCAACCTGGTTTTGGCTGCCGCAGGGGACAACTGGTATGAGGCCAGAAGCACCGTGGAGCTGATCGCGGACGGCGCGGACAGCCTGGAATTTGCCATTTCCTCCCTGGAACAGAGGAAAAGACGGACAGTCTCTGTAGAGCTTACCGATTTTCCAAAGCGGGAGAACAAGACAAACAGGATTCAGGTGACAATCGGTTTTTCCGATGAGAATACAATGATCATTATGGCGAAGGATAAGGGCTTTGGAGAGCTGTTCCCCGCCACGAAAGCGATGGTAAGACAAGAGGTTATACTATGAGTTTGATACTGTGCAGACAGGAGGAGGTAAAAAATCCTCTTTACATTGAGGCGCTGGGCATCCACATCTGGTCTTCCCAGGAGCTCTGCTATGTCATTTACAATTATCCGCTTCTGGCCATGGATCATTTGCTGGATGACAGCCTGACGGAGTTCATCGAGAAGGAGCTTCAGATGACGGTTCTCTCCGTAAAAATTCAGAACGGTCTGCGAAACGGAGAAGATAGGGATGAGCTGATCTTCATGATCCTGGAGGAGTGCCGCTACTATGACACAAAGGAAATTACGGCCTTCCGGCAGAAGATTGCCACCTACCGGGGCATGGGGCCGTTTGAGTTTGCAAAGGTAACGGCTGACTACTATTACAGCCTGCGCCAGTATGGGACGGCCCTTGGCTGCTATGAAAAGCTCCTGGACGATCGGAGAAATACGGCGGCAGATGACGAATTTCTGGGGCGTGTCTGGAACAACATCGGAGCCTGCTATGCAGGACTGTTCTGGTTTGACAAGGCCATGCAGGCCTATGAGATGTCCTGGATTTACAGAAAAGACCAGGATACGGTGAGAAGGATGTATTATCTGACTCTGATGGATCCAAAGCTCAAGGTAAAGGAACGGTTCGGCGGCGTCCTTCTGGAGGAAAAAAAGGACGAGTGGAAGGAGGCCTTCGACGAGACGGTCTCAAGGGCCGGAAAATCGGAGGGAGTCCGCCGGGTGGAGGAGATGTTCAACCAGGATGAAAAAAGCCGCAGGCAGGCGTCAGGGGAGCTTCTGTCCAGGTGGAAATCAGGATACAGGACCATGATTTAGAAAAGCAGGCTCTGAGGAATCCGGAAAGGATCGCTCAGAGCCTGCTGTATTTTGGAAATTCGGGGCAGAAGGAGAAAGGGCTACCGGGACACCAGATGGCCGATATTCTTGATCAGCACAGAGATGGTTCCGTCCGGGTTTGTGATAAACTCCACACGGTCCGGATTCTGGTATTCCTCCATGGGAATCGTGATCTCGATGCCCGTATCGGTGGTCAGGCGCTGGCTTTTGAACTTTTTGACAGTCTGCTCGTTTTTGGGCTGTACGGTTTCGTAGGACAGATTGTACTTTTCCATCTTTTCGTCGAAGGCCTCCTGCATTTCCGGGCTGTCCGGAAATACCTTCTCCCGGAGGGACTCTACCTTGAGTGCGCCCTCCTCCTCCAGCTCCTTGTAGATCACGTTTTTAATTTCCATTTTCCGTTCGGCATCGTCGTCGCCGTAGTATTTCCGGTTTACCTGATCCACAGCCTTCGTTACGAGATCCAGCTTGGATTTCTGGGACAGGGGGGCGTGGCATTCCAGATACAGTTCAGAAAAATACAGGCGTTTTTCCCCGTTGACCTCATATTTTTTTTCCGTTACGAGAAGCTCGCCTGTCCCCAGGTTTACAGCAAAGGCCTCAGAGAGCTTCTGGCCCTGTCCCGGCAGGAGAGCCCGCTGAAGGATAATGCTGTTGCTGTTCTTTCCCTCCTTTTCACTGGTCAGGTGAGTGTAGGAGGTTTTATAATTCATTTTCAGGAAGGCCAGGTAGTCGCTGCCGGAAGCAGAAAACACCACCACAGCCAGATCCGCCGGAGGAATGTCGATATTGGCATTCATAATGTCATAGAGAAGCTCTGCCAGACGTTTGCTTGTCTCCACAAAATTTTCCGGCGTACACTGTTCAAGCAGCTTTTTGACCTCAGAGCCCTCTCCGAAGCGGCAGTGCTTCACATCGTCGCTCTCCGTAAATTTTTCGATATGAGCCTTCAAAAAATCTGAGAGATCCCCCGACAGATCAATGGGACAGTCGGAGAGAACAGGGACTCCCACACTGGAATCCAATATATGTACAATTCCAAGTTTCATAATCATGTCTTCTGCTTTCATATGATTCCTCCAGATTAAAAAGTAAAGCCAGTCTGAGATGTGCCCGAATCACACGGACAGGCAGGATACGGGCCCGGCAAAATTCTCATTGTATTATAGCGGAACCGGAATAAAATTTCAAATAGTAATGGATAAAGGCTGCGGGGAAAAGGATAGGGAAGGGGAAAGGAGGAAAAGAGAGAGGCGGAATGGCAAGAAGAAGGAAAAAAGAACTCCCGCCTGGGAAGAGACTGTTCTGTCTCAGGCGGAAGTTTTTGCAGAGGCTGATGTCATAAAACTCAGCAGCTTGCAGCTTTATGACATAGCACCTTCAGAGGGCTGGACTGCAGAGCCGGCCGAAGTCCCGGAACCTTCCGGGGCAGCTGCCGGTGCCTCAGGGACGGAAGGGGTGGTGATGCTTCGGATTTCCGTTACACTGCGGACATTTCCATCCTCAGAATAGGAAAATTCCAGCTGTGTGCCGGGCTGCATAAACGGAAGTCTTTCGTTTACATCGATAAATGCAGTGTACACATGGGAGTCGCCCTCAAGGGTGAAGTAGTAGCAGGTGCTTCCGGAAACAACGGCGTCTGCCACGGCGGCTACGGTTCCGGAGATCTCTGTGCTCTCCGTTTCCTCGGGAAGCTCCACATCCTCAAGATTCAGCGCCTTTCTGTAATTGCTCTTGGCTTCATCGATGGTCTGCCCGGTGCCTACGATCTGGTACTGTTCGACATCTACGAAGGCGTACATCTTCACAAGCCCTGCGTTGTCCTTCAGGGAGATAAAGTAGGTAGGCCGGTCGGAAACATTTAAGAGCAGAGGGAAGGTAGCCGTGTAGTTCAGATGCTGAACCTGTCCCTGGGCTGAGGCCATGGCCGAGGTTTCTGTGGCTCCGGGCACGGTGTAAAATTTCGTTTCCTTCGTGCGGCAGTTGACGAGGACGAAGCCGATATTGGACTCGTCGGCGGTAACAGAGCTCATGCCTGTATAGAGATAGACATCGTCGTTGATTGCCATATAGTTGTAGCCATAGGTGGTGCGGCGCACATCCTTCTGTCCGAAAATGGAATTCAGATAGCCGTGCTGGAATTTTCCATTGTCATCCAGCTGTGCGATCAGAAGATCCGCATAGTAGAGCTGATCGACCCACTGGGGAACCTCCTCCTTCGGGTACCAGACGCTCTCGCCTGTAACAGCATTGACCATGACAGCACCGTTAATATCCTTGCCGTCCCACCAGCCGATGCGGTAGGAGATGGTCGGCGCGATCCAGTAGGGGGTTCCGCTGTCATCAATCTCGAAGGAAACAGTCTCAAATATCTTCGTCGGATAGTTGAAACGGATGTAGCGGTAGATATTGCGGAAGAAATATTCGCTTGGGGAATATTTTATGCCGCTGTCCAGCCACACCAGGTTGGTCTCCTGGGTCACCATGTCAACGGTCAGGTAGGCCGGCAGTCCTTCCTGGTGGTTAAACAGCCATTTGATGGGATCTGCATACCGGAGAGGCGTCACGCGGTAGGGAGCGCCATTATAGTTGATCTGGGTGTAATCGTTCTGAATCTCAAACTGGGAGACTAACTCCGTCATCTCACCCAGCTTTCTGCTTCCCAGGCGGGAGGCAGTATCCTTGTCCACCACCGGAATCTGGGACATGTTCAACTCAGCCACGTCCTCGGCGAAGTCCCCGTTTTCAATGGTAATCAGGTCGCGGTACCTTGTGGCATTGAAAAACTGGATGCCTAAAAGGGAAGCGACAGTCATAAAAATGATGATGATGCCGATGGCAATAAAGCCGTACTTCAGCGGCCTGCCCATATTGACAGGGCTTTTTCTCCCGCTGTTTTTGCGGAATACGAACTGGCCGGTGGTCTCATCCCTGACCATCTCCACCCCGCGTCCGGAGCCGAGCGTCTGAAGAAAATCCTTCATATAGGAAAGAAAATTGACCACAAGAACGATCAGAATGCAGAGGATAAGGAAGATAAAGAAATTCTTATCCTTTGGGTTAATTGCCGGAAGCATGGAATAAAACAGCAGAAAGATAAGCACTGCTGATATGAGAATCCTGACAATGATTGATGAAACATTTCTGGTTTTCATAAAGTCCTCCTTTATAATATGTAGAAACTATTGTATCATTTACAGGGAGAAAATCAAGGATACGGAGGGAACTTAATGGAAAATTAATGGAATTGAGGATGAAATGCTGCGGATTTTTATAAGACGTCAGGAAAAATGAAAAATACAGGAGGAAGAGGAGGAAAGAATAGCATATCCGAAGGAGATGGTATAATGACTGTAAAGCAGTCATTATACTTGCGCATACCGGTTTCAGCATTTACTGCTGAAAGCCGGGCGCTGAATTCCGCCGGAGGCTGCCATATCCGAAGGAGATGGTATAATAGTTGAGAGCCTGTGATTTCGGCGAAGACGGCTGCAGGCATCTGAAGACCAGAAATATGATAGAAGATGAGAGAGGAGAGGAAGAGATGAACCTGAAAAAAATACATCATGCGGCAATTATTGTATCGGATTACAGGAAATCCAGAGAGTTTTACGTGGACAAGCTGGGCTTTGAGGTGATCCGTGAGAATTACAGGGCAGACCGGGGTGACTACAAACTGGATCTGCAGATGGACGGCTGCGAGCTGGAGCTGTTTGGAATAGCGGGAGCGCCCAAGCGTCTGTCCTATCCGGAAGCCTGCGGGCTCAGGCATCTGGCATTCGCTGTGGAAGATATAGAGGAGACAGTGAGGGAATTAAACGATATGGGAATCGAAACGGAGCCTGTAAGGGTGGATGAATTTACCGGGAAGAGGATGACATTCTTCAAGGATCCAGACGGACTGCCGCTGGAGCTGCATGAGTGATGAGATGGGGCGGATACGTTTCCGGAGACTGAGAAAGGGACAGCAGAGACAGATGACAAAAAGCATTGAAATAATGAAATAATATGAGAGAGGGCCTTTGAACAGATCGTTCAGAAGCCCTCTTCATGAATGCGATAAGCCGGTATTGGAATCATTTAAATCCCGATCCTTAAAAAGTGGAGACAACGGGATTCGAACCCGCGACCTTTGCGTTGCGAACGCAACGCTCTCCCAGCTGAGCTATGTCCCCGTTCAATAAAAGCAATTTTATTATAACACTCTGTCAGGCAAAATCAAGATTTGAGATGGAAAATCATGCGGGACTGGCCGTTAAACTGTGAAAAAAGGGAAAGGTACGAAAAAAGGAAAAGTAAAGGGGGAGTCCGGCAGGCGTTCGGCCTGCCGGGATATGAAAAAGAATTAAGTAGCAAGCAGTGTTTTCTGTCTTGCTGACTGTATCATACCAATCAGGTGTGAAGAAACTGTGGTGAAAATGTGAAAAAAGTGTGTTTCCGTGAACTGAGAAGAAGATAAAAAGCAGCAGAGGAAAGAAAAGAAACAGGAGGGGTCCAGCCGCAAGAAAATCATAAGAAAATCTTTAACATTTCCTGCCAGATGTTCCTTTTTGCAGATATTGACCGTATTTTCAAATAGTGTTATAATTTACAGGCATAAAAGGAATTTTGCGCCTGGACATAGAAAGTTTGCATCAGCTGAGTTCAGGAGCGGAATTTACGGAAAAAATCGCGGAACCTTCGTAAAGCTAATGGGGCATATGTAAGGAAGAAGTGAGGTTATAAAAGGGTGAGATCCGGGATATTTTTGATTGCGGGTATGGCGAAGCTATACCCAAAATTGTATTTTACGTCTATGCTTTTGACGATTTCTGCCGGCTTTTTGAGTGCAGATAAAGCGTTGAAAGAGAACAAGAAAAATAGAACAGGAGACTGACATGTGGTATGTGATCCAGACAACGACTGGAAAAGAAGAGGAGCTTGCCGGGATTGTGAGAAGGAATGTTTCCCATGCACTGTACGGCTCCTGTTTTTCGATGAAGCGGGAGCTTTTAAAACGGCTTGGAGGCAGATGGACGGCGGTTACGGAGACTATGTTTCCATCCTACGTGTTTTTAGAGACAGAGC
>ENA-UONZ01000537-UONZ01000537.1-human-gut-metagenome-genome-assembly--contig:-C93old-NODE-537-length-60208-cov-15.750137_pt1 | contig 60208 bp, 62 predicted proteins | sample MGYA00242468_ERZ724015 | MGnify/ENA metagenome assembly ERZ724015
TCCGCGTATTCCTCTCCGATCTTCTCATACGCGGGGCCGATCCTCCGGCAGTAGCCGCACCAGGGCGCCCAGAAATCCACCAGCACGGGCTTGTCCGCGTGCAGGACGTCATTTTCAAAGCTGTTGGTCGTAATGGTAAGCATCGTAAAATCCTCCTATTTCTGTGTAAAAAGCTGTGTTTCAATATCCGTGATGGTAATGCGCGAGAGATACGCGGCGCACTGCTCGTTCATGTTCCGATACAGCGTGTCCATCACGCCCGCCATGCCGGAGCAGATGGCGCAGTTCCGGTCAATGTCGCCGCTGTGCCATGCGCAGTCCACAAAGCGGGTATTCACTGCCTCCGCCACCTGCCGTAGGGTAAGGCTCGCCGGGTCTGCCGTCAGGCGGTAGCCGCCGTCCAAGCCCTCCCGGGTCTCCACCATGCCTGCCTTTTTTAGCCCCGCCAGCACCCGGCGGACGCGGGTGGGATTGGTGCAGATGTTCTCCGCCAGCGCTTCGCTGCTGAGGGAGCGTCCACTGTGGCTCAGGCAGACCAGCGCATGGACGGCCAGATTAAAAGAACTGTCCACAATCATCCCTCCTTCACAAGCTCGTAGGGCCAGTCGATGACGCCGCCGAAGTCGTAGACGCTCTGATACCCCAGCGCCAGCAGCTTTTGTGCGGCATCCTTGCTGCGGCGGCCGCTGCGGCAGTAGACCAGCAGCGTGGCTTCCTTGTCGGGCAGCGCCTCGGGCATTTCGCTGCCGATGCTCTCGTTGAGGACAAGGACGGCGTTCTCGATGTGTCCGCCGTCGTATTCCTCACGGGTGCGGACATCCACCACCACGACCTCCTGCGAGGCCATCATCTCATAGGCTTCCTCGGCGCTGATCTTATGATACGCCGCCTTGCCTGTCATGTCCTCCGCCGTGTCCGCTTTTGTCTTGGACAGCGTGCAGCCGCTCAGCAGCGCAAGCGAGGTGGCAAGTGACGCAAAAAGTAATATCTGACGCATAATCAACCTCCAATGTAACTGTATTCGATACTGATACAGTTTATACTGTGATTATAACAGATACAGTTAAAACTGTCAAGGTACTTCGGGGCAGCTTTTGGGGCACAAGCCTTTTGTGGTTGTTGACAGAGAAAAAAATATAGGTATAATAAAAGCAAAATAATAAGACTCATTCTTGCATTTAGAGGGTTGGCGGTATGCCAAAATACGCAGAGGAGATATTGGCCGCCGTAACGGAGCTGCAGCAGCATCCCAAGGCGGAGCAGGTGTTCCTGGAGATGAAAAGGGAGCATCCCAGCATCGCTCTGGGTACGGTATATCTGCCCCCCTGCCGGGAGCAGGAAAAAGACAATCTTATGGAGGAGAAGTATTATGAACGCAAACGTATCTAAGCTGCTCAACGAGCAGATCAATAAGGAGTTCTACTCCGCCTATCTGTATCTGGACTTTGCCAACTACTACGCCGCCGTCGGACTGGACGGCTTTGAGAACTGGTACCGGGTACAGGCGCAGGAGGAACGGGATCACGCCATGCTGTTTTATCAGTATTTGCAGAATAACGGCGAGGGTGTCACCTTTGAGGCTATCGCAAAGCCGGAGTGGGAGCGAGGCGACCACATGGCTCCGCTGAAAAAAGCACTGGAGCACGAGAAGCTGGTCACCGCCAGCATCGATGCCATCTACGCCGCCGCACACGAGGTCAGGGACTTCCGTACCATGCAGACGCTGGACTGGTTCATCAAGGAACAGGGCGAGGAGGAGAAGAACGCCGCCGACCTCATTACCAAGATGGAGCTGTTCGGCGGTGACAGCAAGGGGCTGTATATGCTAAACAGCGAGCTGAAGGCACGGGTCTACACCGCGCCCTCGCTGGTGCTGTAAGCCCCGCGCGTCTGCGGGCTTTCGCATCAGGCAAAAGGCAGACTGCATACAGGTGGCCTGCCTTTTCTTCCGCCAGACGGTTAGAGTATACTAACTGCGTATAAAACAGAAAGGACTTCAGAGCTTGAACAAGGAAAAGGAGATCGAAACCGTTACCCTCATGGCGCGCCGGTATTGTTGGGGCGTGCATGGGACAAGGGGCGAGGCGCTTGGCCGATACTCCCTACCGCAGTTCTTTTTCCTGCAGAGCCACTCAGGCCTCCCGGGTATGACAAACATAACAATGTCAGGTGTGCCGTGCTCTTGGACTCCGGTGTGTTTTCCCGGTCTTGCAGTTAGCGACCGTTCCTTGTTGATGACCGCGGAGGCACATGGCCATCCCACACAATCGATTCTATGACGGAGCTCTATCACTTCACGCTTTCGCATTACGGCCTTCCTGCTCTCTGTCCTACGCTTAAACGTCATTGTTGGCCTTTGACGCTCCAAGGACTCGATACTGGTGGCTTTCCAAGCCTTACCAGACCGGATTCCCACCGGCTATATGCTTGCCACCGAACCGGCGCACACCCCCGTTTCTTTCATTATATCAGAATATCAGAAACGGGGGTGATTTTTTGGTTTTTTGACAGGTTGAGGAAGGCTCCGGCGCTTTTGGCACCGGAGCCTTTCTTGAGACTTACTTTGCAAGCACAACGGAAATTTTGATCTTCTTTTCCGCCTCGCTCAGGTCGAACGCACCGCCGTCTGCGACGCTGACACGCAGTTCATACAGTGTGCCGTCGGCCAGGGTATCCACGCCAGTCCCGGCTTCATCCGTGATCGTCCACAGCTCTTTGCTGACCTCCGCCAGCTTTCCGTCTGCACCGTAGGCATAGAGCTCCAAATCAGCGGCGCTTCCGGAAAGGTTGTTCATCCGGAACGAGACCGTCGTGTTGGGATGAACATTTTCAACCGTCACAGTATTGCGCCAGCTGGCGACCGTGCCATCACCGCCGTCCTGCTCAAACTGTTCCTGTGTCAGTACGTTCCGCGCGGCCTTATCGAGATCGACCTTGCGGTAGGGCATTTCGGGAAGATACACAAAGCGGTCCTGCAAGCACAGCAGCTCCAGATAGCCCGTCGGGCAGTAGAGCGCGTTGCCGCTGTTTCCGGCATACATACCGATAGCCATGTTGTTGTAACCGTATTTATTGGAAACATCCATCGTGAAAACGGTCTCGCCGGTCTCAAAGTCCAGAATGATGTACTGCCACATGCCGCTTTCCAGATCCTGCACATAGCCGTAGATATAGCCCGTCGCGGTGGAGAGCTTGAGAATCGATGTATCGCTCAGGCCGTTTCGAGACCAGATGCTCTTCATCTCATAGCCGGAATCGGTTTTCACGGTGTCCACGCGCTCGACGCCGGGCGCGATCATGCAGTTGCCCTTTGTCAGCCAGTTTGTGTCATAGATGTTGGCATAACTCTGGATGGAGGAAGCGCTGTCGGGATCGGCAAGGCCTGCGCTGCCTGCGCCGAACCAGTTGCAGACAATCGTGCTGACGGTGCCCTTGCTGTCATCATAGACGATGGCAGAGTTTTCAACCGCTACCTGATAGCCCTCGGGCAGATCATCCAGAACCGGCATGCTTGCAACGATCTCACCGGTCTGCATATCGAGCGCCAGCAGTTTGACTGGATCCGCATTGTCGGTGAACATCACAAGATCCGGCGTCAGCGACGGGGAGCAGCCGCCGCCCCAGGCAAGACCGCCGCCGGTGGTCTTGTCACCCTCGCCGCTCACCTTTGCGCCTGCGCTCTCATACGGCGTGCACCACACAACGTCTACGCTATCTTCTGCGCGCAGAAGATAGCAGTTCTGGTTGGTCAGGATCACTGCACCGTCTTTGGAGGCGGCAATGCCGTTTTCTGCGCCCTCACCGGGGGTCAGCTCGTGGACAAAGACAGCCTTGGAAAGGTCTGCCTGCTTGCCGTTCAAAATCGCATCAATAGCCGGGCGGGCGATATAGCCAATGACGCCCTGCTGCTGGCGTTGCGGATAAATGCGGAAGCCGCCCGTCGCAAACCAGAGGTTTCCGTCGTAGTCAAAGACCACGGAAAGAAGATTCTGCGTCAGCTCCTTGCCGAGCGCAGCTTCGGCTGCCGCCTTGATGTCAATGTCCAGTACCTTTTCAAACTCCGGCAGGACGTTTCCTGCTTCATCGGTTGCGCGCAGCATCAGCACATGGTTGTTGCTGGTGGGGCAGACGATGCGGTTTTCCGAGTCAAGGAACGTGTAGGAGCTCTGGATGACGTAACCACCGCCGTCGTGCTGCTTCGGAGAGAAATAGCCAAGAGTCTTCGTCTCTTCAGCATTCAGATCGCGGATGGCGATGCCGCCGAGCAGCGGAACGACTGCGTGGCCGTAGCTGTCAAAGTAAATGGCAGGCGAAGCGTTCGCGTTGGTTTTTTCATAGGAAACATTGATCTCTGGATAGATGCCAAGCGGCAGGACTTCATCCGTAGAGTCGGTATTGTAGCCGTCGTGGTGAATGTTGGCGTCGCTCTTTGCCATATAGGGGTTTTCATCGACACGCTTGGCATTCATGGCCTTTACCGGCAGGGCGGCGCTTGCCGCGGAGTCTGTATCCGATGCAAGCATGTCGGAAGACTGCTTCGCACCGCAGGCCGCCAATGTCAGGCACAACACACCGGCCAGCAGAAGGGTTGGTACAGAACATTGTAACTTTTTCTTTTTCATTGTTATCCTCCATTTTTGTGCTTGTTGTCTTGGTTTGGTTCGATGCCCGTTTATTCAATCCAGGCATTCAGTCCTCGCCGGAATGCTTCCTCGGAAACCGGCTCCAGCAGGAAATAGTCTGCCCGCAGCCGGAAGGCGTGAAGGGAGAAATCCAAGTCGCTGCACCAGATCATCCGGCACACGGGGCATAAGGAGCGAAGATGCTCCGCTGCATTCAGTCCTGCCACTCCGGAAAGTGCAATGACGGCATTGGTTGGAGCCTCTTTCTGCGCCGTTTCAAAAAAGCGTTCCTGGTCGTCATATTGCATGACCTGCGGAAACAGCCCCTTCGCTTCACAAAACCGGGTAATTTGCTCGGCGTAGCGCTGCCGCTCTGCTTCCTGTTCTGCCAGCACGGCAATACGATACACAGATTTCCCTCCTTCCTTCATCCGATTTGGCATTTTGCTTGCGCTCAGTATAAAAAGGCCATTCGGTTTTTTCAAGCGCCGTAGCACGAAAGGGGCGATTTTGGCACGAATTCCGACAGCGGTTCTTTGTCATCCTCGACACGCTGTGATATAATTGTAGCTGAACATTTCCGTGATCTTCTGGGTTACCGTGGGCATGACCGTATCGTTCAGGATAGCATAGAGGCCAGCCAGTACCAGCGCACCCAGCACAACGGCGATCAGCACCTTGACGGCAGTGTCGATGTAGCCCTCACCGGCATTGCTACAGACGGCACGGCGGTTGAAGGCAAGCACGGCAGACATGGAATTGACCGCGGCGGTCTTGACGCAAGTGACAGCGGACTTGGCGGTATGGGTGATCTTCTTGATGAACTTCTTCATGAAATACTCCTCCTGTAAATTCAAAAGTTTTTTGTTGGTGAGTTCGGTCATTTGCGTGTTGCAGGAGGCCCACGGCCCCGCGCAGACAGCAAAAATGCCGGGCGGTCATCTCCCGTCCGGCTCACAAGGTCATATTGATGCATGGGTCCTGCTTCTGCTCGAACCGGATCGACTGGAAGCCTACCCGGTCACAGTAGTAAAATTCGCTGACGGAATCGTCATACAGCTCCACCACATCCGACAGCGCCATGCGGTAGCCCTGATAGCCGGGAGGCGGAGCATCCCGGCAGATGGTATAGATCTGCTCCAGATCGCTGGTACCGAGATCGCCATCGAACACAAGCGTATAATTCCCGGCATCCGGCTCTCCGAACTTCCGTACCTGATCCTCGTACCCGATGAAGCGCATTGCCACGTCTACATCCTTTTTGAGCTGCCAGATGCGGCAGCCCTTTCGAGACTGCGCCGGTTCTTCGCCGGCCATCTCGCCAGATACGAGACGGTCAAAGATCCCTTCCTCCCAACGGGGTGTCAGATTCATGCGGCGCAGGTATTGGTTGAGCTCGTCCGTGCGGAACATTTCATCCACCACGGCGGTATCCGCCTTCACATAGCCCACAGGATTGCCGTAAAAGATGAGCCGATTTCGGTTATCCACGGTGAATCGCACCAAGTTCCGTCACCTCCTTTCGCACCGTGGCGCTTACATCTGCTGTTCCATGCCCTGAGCGGGTGCGCCCTCACTCTGCTCCATGCGTTCCTGCAGCCTCTGCTCGTAAGCATCGTTGACCGCATCCACCAGCGCAGTCCTTGCCTCGGCGGTGACGGCATGGAAGGTGTCGTTATACACCGTCTCGCCGTTTTTCTTGTAGGACTCCTGGGGCATGGAGATGAAGCGCCCCTTGTCCGTCTCAATGACACGGAGGCCGTGGACGGCAAATGCGCCGGCGATGGTAACGCTGGCATATCCAACAGGACATCCACCTCGTTGGGAAGGTGGCTGTCCTCCAGCCGCAGGCGGACATCGGCGGGATCTGTGATGCCCCCACGAAGGAGGGCGCGGTCGATCTCCTCCTGTGCCATGGGAAGAAACAACCAAGTGATGCGCTCGGTATCCTCCGGCTCGGACTTAGCGGTCGCCGCAACGGTGATGGCATTCGGCTCATAGTAGTAGCAGGGGAAGAACCGGCCGTCGTAGACCTGCTCCAGCTTCATGCCGTTGTCGTAGACCACGCCGTAGGGAGTGATTTTGCCGCTGCCGCTTTCAATGAGCTGCCGTGCCGTTTCCTTGCCGTCCAGCGTGTTCAGTTCATCCACGCTTGCGCTGCCGCCGTGCAGGTTCATGTAGTGGTTCCGGCCAACAGCGGAGATGTCAGAAAAATCTGTAATGACAGTGGCCCGTTGGCAGCAAAAGGTCAGGTTGATCAGATCTTTCAGTTCAAAAAGCTCCAGCTTATGCGCCATCGCCTGAAACTGCGCGACCTCGCCGGTGTCGAAGCTGTCCAGTCGCTTGGCAAGGTAGTTCAGCTCCTCCACATTGACCGTGAGCATTTCCGTGCGTTTGAGCACAGAGAAAAAGCTATCAACCTCCTCCACCTTGCAGTCCACCTTGATCGCGTCGCCGATCTCCAATGCCTCCAACAGCTCCATGCAGTGTGCGTACTGGTCATGTGGGATGGGGAATGGGATGGTCGCCACGCCATATTCTGGGTGATACGGATTGCCAAGCACCGCCTGTATCATCATGTTATATCAGCTCCTTTTTCCAAATTCAAAACCACATCTCCGTACTTGGCCATCAGCAGTGCGCCGGTAATCAGGTGGAACGCCTCCTCTGTGACCAATTCCGGAGACGCAAGGTCCGCAAGAGTAATATTGCAGCAGCCGACCGCAATGGCCTTCGCCGCCTGGTATACGCTGTATAGCTCCGGTTCGATCCCTCCGAGGCGGACGCTTTGGAAGTCAAAGCCGTCATTCCCGCATTTCCAGACCATCCTGCGCCAAAGGCTCTCGTATGCCGTGAGAAGGAAGAGGGCAGCTTTGTTCCGGTCAGACAGACGCCAGCAGCGTTCCCGCCAGTATGTCCATCTTCGCCGGTGGGCATTGGACAGGAAGAATTGAGGGTTTCTTTCTCTGAGTTGCTGATGCATCCGTTTTCGGAACTGCGGCCCCATAGAGGGTGCGAAGCAGTCCCGCACGAACTCATTCATCTCCAGTACACCTGCTTCGATCCGTTCCTCCAGACAGGTGCATTCACACAGGCGGCACGGATGCTTGCGGTCATAGTTCTGGCAGTATTCGCACGCCACATCTTTGGGCGTGTAATGAAATGGGCTGCGGTATATTCCACCGCCTCTGGGTTTTTGACCGGGCTGAGACATCATCAACTGCTCCAACGCCTGCAGCGGCGTGTCTCGCATGAAATAGTACGGCATAAGCGAACTCCTCTCTGAAATGAAAAAAGGGCCGGAATCTTATTGCCAAGACTCCGGCCCGTTCCGTTTGATATTACATTGTCTGTTGCTGCGCGACTTGTTCCAAGGCTTCTTCCTGCTGCCGGATTCGCTCGTCCAAATCCGGCACACACTCCTCAATCTGCTGCTGAACACTGCGGATCATTTTTTCCTGCTCTCCCGTGAGTTCAAAGAAATCTCCGTCTACAGAGTCCGCACAGCAGCGATAAATCTCGGTCATCTGCTCTGGGGTGAAAAGCCGTTCCTTTTGAATCAGCCCGGAGCGGATAGCAAAGTCCTGTTTGGCTCCTGCATAGTTCTCCATGAAATAGTGCCCATGACATACTCCTGTGTGCCCATAGGCCCAATCCCATGTGACGAAGTGGACTCCGTGTTTACTCTGAACTCCAGCCAGCACAGTGCCGTTGAAATCCGCCAGCACCTTGTAGCCGTCCTCCAGACCGTCGGCTTTCAAAAAGGGCGCCATCTCCATCTGCCGCATATACTCCGCTGTGGTCCTGACAATCTCATACACCTTGTCCTTGGCAGCGATCCGTTCTGGCTCGTCAATATCCTCATTGCGGTAGGCAACACCACCGCTCCCAGTTACTTCACAAAGCGGCGAACCGTCAAGCAGGATACACAGCCTGTCAGTGTGAACTTCGTCCAACTGGAAACCCTCCTTGGCAAGGACGATTGCTGCTTCTCTGAGGTAAAAGACCTTTTCTTCTGCGCTGATGCTCATATAGCTCCTCCCATGCATAAAAAATAAGGCCGGAGCGATCATCCTCCGACCTACAGACGCTGCGACCAGCGCCCTTTTTGAAATGAAAAAGGGCGCCGCTTTCTCAGTCCGTCAGGACCAACAAAACGACGCCCAAATCTTTGTGAGTTTTTTTTGAGAAAAATACCGCTGCCAGCCAGAAAAATCGCCGCTCAAAAAGGGCGCTGGCTGAATACATCTGCCCAAAAGGGAAAACGCCCGGTTCGAATCGGGGCAGACGCTCTGAAACAGCGATTTGCATCTATGGTTTGAAAGAAAAAATCCGGGCCTGAAAAAGCCCGGAAACGGTTGATGCGCCTGACTTTTCGCCAGACGCATCTATACCGTTTCGTTAATATGGCGCAGTGGGAGGGATTCGAACCCTCGTGCCGCTTTTGACGACAACACGATTTCCAGTCGTGCTCGTTATGACCTCTTCGATACCACTGCATATTCATTTTGCTGCGAACAGCAAAGGTAATTATACCAAAATTTTGGAACTTGTCAATACATAAAACGCAAAAAATGAAAGAAATTACAGGGAGGATACTTCATTTAAAAGCATCCTCCCTGTATGCTGCCGTCAGTCCATCTTCTTGGCTACTGCCACCATCACAGTGTCCAGTGCGTTACCCATCCGCTGCATGGCTTGGCCTACAGCGGTTTTCCGGCACTTGGGACGGGGGCAGACGATCAGCTCTGCGGTGACACCCACCATGATCCCGGCGGCCATGCCCCACAGAAAAGGACTTTTACACATCGTTACCTCACTCCTTTGTCCACGGGGTTAGTATCTCCCGCTTTGCGGGAAAAAAACGGGTCGGTGGTTGCCAAATTTCCCCTGCCGGCGTATAATAACAAAAAACGTGAACCAAGGAAAAGGAGTATGCTATGTCTGTTGCGCGTTTGCAGGAGAGCATCCGCCGGTGCAAGACCCCGGTGGCACTGCTGCTGGATCCCAGGGAGGACCGGCTGGATCAGAAGTTTTTGAAGAATTTTACCGATATGTACGGCGACTGCCCCATGGCCCACGCCGAGGCTCTGCGCTTTCACGGCAGCCAGACCATCGCCCAGGCGGCAGGAAAGCTGCCGGCGGTGATGCTGCGGGCGGAGCCATATCTCGCCCAGGGGTTTATGGGCATGGACGTGCTGAGCAACCTGGTGAATATGGCCAAAAATCAGGGGCTATATACCATTGTGGACGCACGGTGTGCCGGGACGGAGCCGTGGCTGCAGGGGGGCGTCAACGCCGACGCTGTGACCATCCTGCCCTATGGCGGGGCGGAAAGCTGCCGGGCGGCGGAGGATAAGCTGGTCATTGCCGTGCTGCGCACAAAGGAGGCAGGGGTTGCCTCGGTGCAGAATCTCATGGCGGGGGACAGGCAGGTCTTTCTGGCGGCCGGGGAGCAGATGGCACGGTTCGGCGCCGCCTGCATGATGGAAACGGGCTACAGCCTGGACATCAAGGACCTGCGCAGGCGGATGAAGGACACCTTCCTGGTGCTCTCCTGCTGCGACGGGGAGAACGCCTACCCGGCCTTTGACGAATTCGGCCGGGGGGCCCTGGTGGCGGACGGAGAGATACAGTATGCGACGGATACGGCCGCCGCTATAGATGCGGCGGTGGCAGACATGAAAAAGATTATTCAGGTACTGTGAGGAGTAAAGCTATGACACGGATCTATTTGGTGCGCCATGCGGAGGCGGAGGGCAACCTCTACCGCATTGCCCACGGGCACTACAACGGACTCATCACCGCCCGGGGCTACAAGCAGATCGCGGCCCTGCAGCGGCGGTTTGAGCATATACACATCGACGCGGTTTACAGCAGCGACCTCTTTCGCACCCGCACCACGGCGAAGGCCGTGTATCTGCCCAAGGGGCTGACGCTGCATACCGACCCGAATCTGCGGGAGGTGAACATGGGCGTCTGGGAGGGCCGCACCTGGCAGCAGCTGCGCATGGAGGATGAGGAGCGCATCGTGGACTTCAACCGTCATCTGGATAGATGGCAGGTGCCCGGCGGCGAGACCGCCCGGCAGGTGCTGGATCGGTTTATCCCGACGCTGACAAGGATTGCCCAGGAAAACGACGGTAAGACAGTGGCGGTGTTCAGCCACGGGGCGGCGCTGCGGATGGTGCTGGGCACTCTGGAGGGCAGACCCCTCAGTGAGCTGGGCAGCACCCCTCACGGGGACAACACGGCCATCTCTCTGCTGGAATATGACGAGGACGGCTTCGCCGTGCTCTATCGGGATGACAACCACCACCTCATTGACGCGCACCTGTCCACCTTCGCCAAGCAGAAATGGTGGAAGGACGAGCGGATGCTGGAGAGCGACATGTATTATAAGCCCATGACGCCGGAACAGCGGAAGACCCTGGGTATAGGCCCGGAGGGGGAGACCATCGCCGTGCTGCACGGGGAGGAGCTGGCAGGCGGCGTGCAGCTGCTGCCCCAGAAGGAGCCGGGTGTGGGCTGGATCGGCTACTACGGGCTGCTGCCCACCTGGCGGGGGCTGAACCGGGGTATTGGGCCCCTGGGGCAGGCGGTGCAGTATTACCGTGCCCGGGGGGCGGAGCACATCCGCCTGCGGTGCCCGGACGAGAAAACGGAGAGCTTCTTCCGGCACTATGGGTTTGAAAAACGGCCGGATGGGGTGATGGATCTCTACATAGGATACGGAGAGAGAGCATGAGGGGAACGGAATTTCTGCCGGTGAGCCGGGAGGAAATGCACGATCGGGACTGGTACTACTACGACTTCCTGGTAGTGACGGCGGACGCTTACATCGACCATCCCAGCTTCGGCAGCACCCTCATTGCCAGACTTCTGGAGGCGGAGGGCTACCGGGTGGCGGTGCTCGCCCAGCCGGACTGGCACGACTGCACGGCCTTTGCCCGGATGGGTAAGCCCCGGTACGGCGTGTTCATCGGCGGGGGGAATCTGGACAGCATGGTGGCCCACTACACCGTTGCCAAGCGGCGGCGGGAGAAGGATCTCTATTCCCCCGGGGGCAAAATGGGCCTGCGGCCCGACCGGCCCACCATTGTGTACGCCAACCGGGCCAGGGAGGCCTTCGGCAGCGGTACGGCTATCATCATCGGCGGGCTGGAGGCATCCCTGCGGCGCTTTGCCCACTACGACTACTGGGACGACAAGGTGCGCCGGCCCATCCTCTATGACGCGCCGGCAGATCTGCTGGTATACGGCATGGGGGAGACGGCGACCAAGGAAATCGCACGCAGACTCTCTAAAAAGGTGCCGGTGGGGGACATTACCGACGTCCGGGGGACGGCTTTTATTGCCCAGGACGCGGCGAAGTGCATCTACCGACCGGTGATATCGCCCTCTTATGAGGAGGTGCGGGAGGACAAGCGGACCTATGCCAGAGCCACCAAATTGCAGTACGACGAGAACGACCCCATCCGGGGCCGGGGCGTGGTGCAGCCCTGTGAGGGACGGTTCCTGGTGGTGAACCCGCCCCAGCGGCCTCTGCCCCGGGAGGAGCTGGACAGGCTCTATGACCTGCCCTTTACCCGGGAGGTACACCCCATGTACACAGAGCCTGTGCCGGCCATTGAGGAGGTGCGGTTCTCCATCGCCCACAACCGGGGGTGCTTCGGCGGGTGTAATTTCTGCGCGCTGACCTTCCACCAGGGGCGGATGGTCACCTCCCGGAGCATCGAGTCCGTTCTGCGGGAGGCGGAAATCCTCACGAAGGATCCACAGTTCAAGGGCTATATCCACGATGTGGGCGGCCCCACGGCCAACTTCCGCCACGCCTCCTGCCCCGGGCAGAAAAAGCACGGGTGCTGCAAAAACCGCAGCTGTCTGGCACCCCAGCCCTGCAGGAATCTGGACGCGGATGAATCGGAGTACACGGAGCTTTTGCAGCGGCTGCGCAAGCTCCCGGGGATCAAAAAGGTGTTCGTCCGCAGCGGCATACGCTATGACTACATGCTCCAGGACAAGAATCAGGATTTCTTCCGGGAGCTGGTGGCCCACCACATCAGCGGGCAGCTGAAGGTGGCACCGGAGCACTGTGTTTCCTCAGTGCTGGACTACATGGGCAAGCCCCATTTTGACGTGTTTGAGAAGTTCTGGCACAAATACCAGAAGCTCAACGAGGCCGACCACAAGCAGCAGTATCTGGTGCCGTATCTCATGTCCTCCCACCCGGGCTGCACTCTTGCCGACAGCGTGCGCCTGGCGGAGTTTCTGCACAGGACCGGGCACCAGCCGGAGCAGGTGCAGGACTTTTACCCTACCCCCGGCACTCTCTCTACCTGCATGTACTATACGGGCATTGACCCGCGGGACATGACGGAGGTCTATGTGGCCCGGAGTCCCCACGAGAAGGCATTGCAGCGGGCGCTGCTCCAGTGGGGGCGCAAGGATCTGCGGCCCCTGGTCATGGAGGCGCTGGAAAAGGCGGAGCGGACAGACCTCATCGGCTATGAGGACAGGTGCCTCATCCGTCCCCAGAAGGGGGAGAAATATTTCGGCAAAAAGGCGGAGGAGCCGGGGAAAAGGCGTCCGGAGGGGAAGGACAGACCCCGGCGGCCGGAGCGGCCGGAGAGCGCCCGCGGACGGAGAAGGCGGGAGGATACGCCGGGACAGAAGGGGAAAATGTCCCAGCGGAAGAAGGAGGTCTTCGCCAAGCGCCGTAGGGAAAAGTGACGAAAAAGGAACGGATATATGGCTGGGGGGATATTCCTGCCTGTGCCGGATGATAGGATATTTTGACGAAACGGAGGAATGACCATGCAGATTCAATTCCCGCTGATCCTGGACGGAGCCACCGGCACAGAGCTGCAGAAACGGGGCTTCCAGGGCAACATGAGCGCCGAGCAATGGGTGATGGAGCACCCGCAGGTCATCACGGAGATACAGAAGGGCTATGTGCGCGCCGGGAGCGGAGTGCTGTATGCCCCTACCTTCGGCGGAAACCGCAGAAAGCTGGAGGAGCACGGCATCTTCAACAAAACGGCGGAGTGTAACCGCCGTCTGGCGGAGCTGTCGAAAAAGGCGGCGGAGGGAAAGGCCTTTGTGGCGGGGGATATGTCGCCGACGGGGCTGTTTCTGGCGCCGCTGGGGGAGGCATCCTTTCAGGAACTGGTGGACATTTACGCCGAGCAGGTGGAAGGGCTGGAGCAGGCAGGCGTTGACCTGTATGTGATCGAGACGATGATGACCCTGTCTGACGCGAGGGCGGCGGTGCTGGCGGTGCGAAGCGTCAGTGATAAGCCCATTTTTGTGACCTTCACCTGCGACGAAAAGGGAAGGAGCATCTCCGGGACAGACATAACGGCGGCGCTGACGGTGCTGCAGGGTATGGGCATCGACGCGTTCGGACTGAACTGCTCGGCGGGGCCGAAGGAGATGCTGCCGCAGCTGAAAAGACTGCGGGAGTATGCACGGGTGCCCCTTATTGCAAAGCCCAACGCGGGGATGCCGCAGATCATCGACGGCAAGACGGTCTACCACTGCCCACCGGAGGAGTTTGTGGCACAGGTGCCGGAATTTTTGCAGGCGGGGGTGGCCGTGTTCGGCGGCTGCTGCGGAACCGATGCGGGGCACATCGCGGCATTGCACCAGGCGCTGGAGGGGGCTGAGATCATACCACCGGCACCGAAACACGCAGACCTGCTGCCGGCAGCCACGGAAAAGGAGACGTGCTATCTGCCTGCCGACGCCAGATGTGGACAGGTGCTGACGGTGACGGAGGATCTGGAGGACGACCTGGCCGAGGCAATGGAGGATGCGGCCCCCATGGCGGCGGTGCGCCTGAACTCGCTGGAGGATGTGGAGGCTCTGGCAGACTGCCAATACATGATCTGCAAGCCCCTGTGCCTGGTGTGTGAGGAGGCGGAGATATTGGAGGCGGCTCTGCGGGTCTATCAGGGCCGGGCGCTGTATGAGGGAGGGATCCCGCAGACGGAGCTGGCGGCGCTGAGCAGAAAGTACGGCGTGATTTATTAAGAGGAGATATCCAGGATCCTGCCGATAAGAAAAAAGTATGGCAGCAGCCACATTTTTCCCTGCCAAAGGCAGCAGTGCCGGAGGGCATGACATGCAGACGGCGCTATGCTGTAATACGCAGCGATCGCTCGGAGGGCGAGTTGTTCGGAGAAACAACAGCCGGATAAGAGACAGACTGAGATGCCTGTTTCTTATCCGGCTTTTTTCATGGATCAGGAGGAATGCAAAATGGATTTTCTCAACGGAAAGATCAGACCTATGTACCGCAAATACCTGGCGGCGGCCTTTGGCAGCGCCATGATCACGTCCGTGTACTCCATCGTGGATACGGCTATGGTGGGCCAGTACCATGGGCCAGGGAACGGCGGCGCTGGCGGTGCTGGCCTGGGGCGGACTGCTGGCTTTTCAGGGGCCTGTGCTGACTTTTTTCGGGGCGGATGCGTCCATGCTGGCGCTGGCGGAGAGGTATATGGAGCCGATCCGGTATGTGTTCCCGCTGTTTTTGTTCAACCAGATGCTCTCGGCGTTTTTGCGCAACGACAAGAACCCGGGCCTTGCCACACTGGGCGTGCTGTCGGGGGGCTGTTCAACGTGTTCGGAGATTACTTCTTCGTATTCACCTGCGACATGGGGATCTACGGTGCGGGGCATGCCACGGCCATCGGCTCCGGCATTTCCTTTTTGGTGATGATGACGCATTTCGCCAGAAGCAAGAACACCCTGCGGCTGGTGAGGCCGGAAAGATTGGGCGAAAAGCTGGGCAAAATTGCCGTTACGGGCTTTTCCACCTTCTTCATTGATGTGGCCATGGGCATCCTGACGGTGCTGTTTAACCGGCAGATCATGAAGTATCTGGGGAGCGACGCCCTGGCCATCTATGGGCCCATCATACAGGTCAGCACCTTTGTGCAGTGCTGCGCGTACAGCATCGGACAGGCGGCCCAGTCCATCATTTCCACGAATTTCGGCGCGGGGAAGGGGCAGCGCATCCGGCAGACCCTGTATCTGGCCCTGTGGACGGCGGCCTTTTTCGGCGTGTTCTGGACGACCCTCAGCATGGCGTACCCCAACCTTTATATGGCAGGCCTTCGCCAGCGCACCTTGCTGGACGGAAACGACCTCTTTATTGAATTCAAAGGCGCCCTTACGGAGCAGTATGTTTGCCAGCAGCTGAAAACCATTGAGGACCTGGGCGTTTACTACTACACCAATGACAGAGAGTCTTGTGAAATCCACATATTTTAAGAAGGAGCCTTCGCTTATGCGAAAGCTTCTTTTCTGCACACCTTACTTTTTCAGCTTTAAGCCGTCGTGGAACGCCTCTCCCACGCGCTCGGTAACTTTGTAGTAGCCGTGGGTGTAGGGGTCAAATGCGATGGCATTGAAGAATTCTATTACGGAAATATTGATCCGCAGGCACGCAGTACAAAAGAAAATAAAGCGGTGCAAAAGCAAATGGAAATTCTGATGAAGAACGAAGATTTGCTGACCAACGCCCTGACTGACAAGCCGAAGAGATGGTTTCTCGACTATGTGAACGCTTGGGGTGTTGTCAACGGCGAATCCAATCTCGATAGCTTTATTCAGCAATTTGGTCATCCATATCTGCAATGCGTTCTTTGATTTCAGAACGCTCTAATTGGCCGCCTGCTTCTTGCAATACTTTCAAAATAGGTTTAATCAAATATGCGATTTTACCTTCTGAAGATAAAGTCTTTAAATTCATAATCAATCCCTCTATTCTTATATGTTAAACCAAAACTTCCCATTTGCCGTAGCGTTTACCATCAACTCTACGGATATATTGTTTCTCTTTTAGAGAGTCTATAATGCGCTTTATACTTCTAACGGACTTTCCTGTTTGTTCTGCAAGCTCGGTTTGCTTAACAGACGGGTTCTTTTTTATTAAATCTAACACGGCAAGTTCTTCTAAAGTACACTTCAAAGTGTCAATTTGGCACTTTGGCGTTTCGCTTTTGGCACTTTGGGAAGCGTTTTCATCCACAAAATCAACGTGCATATAGCGGTTCTTCAGTTCATGATTTGTACCGAGCAGAAGATTTGCGAAAAACAACTCCAGAAACTTTGTGGTGGAGTGAATACCTTTTTGCAAATCGTTATAGTTTGCTCGAACCAGTGCGTTGCGGAAGTACCAAGAGTTTTCACGGAACGCATCGTTGTTGACACGGAACCCAAAGGTTTTCATATACTTAATCATAAACACGGCGGTGGCTCTTGTGTTACCCTCGCCGAAGGGATGAATCTGCCAAATGTCCGATGCGAATTTTGCAAGATGTTTCACCGACGCTTCAACCGACAGTTCCTCATAGGAAAACTGTTTTTCGGTGGCAAAATCATAATCCAAAGTATCTTTTATACTGTTAAAATCTGCATAGATAACCGTTTCACCGTTCAGTATCCATTCCTTTTTGGAAATGTTGTACTTTCGGATTTGTCCGGCATGGTCAAATACGCCCTCAAACAATCTGCGGTGAATGGTAATCCACTCAGCAGGAGAAAACTGAAACGCCTTTTCGACTAAAAGCTTCGTTATTCTTGCGGATACAATATCCGCTTCCTTTGTTTCGTTTTCCGTTTCGGTGCGGGCGGTTCTCTGCACATAATAGCTGTGAATACGCTTCTGAGCTTCGTCGATGGTAATTTTGCCCTCGATGTGGTCCTTTGCGGTATCCAGCAAATATTCGGAAGTTTTCAACCCGTCAACTGCCTGCAAGCCGATAGCAGTTTGCCATGCTTCGCTTTTTTCGGCTCTGTCCGGTTCGCCCTGTCTGATATATTCTTCAAGTTCAAATTGCCAATTCTTGTCGGGCATATTTGCACCTCGTTTCTTACAATTCTTCCGTCTTAAAGGTCGTATAACCCTCATAGTAGTAGCTGTGGTCGATGCCTTTCATATAGACCTCACGGCTGTTAACTTCATCGGTCAGCGCCGCTTTTAAAAGGTGTTTGATTTCGATATCTTTAATAGGACTACGCTCCATTGCCAGCAGATAATCTTCCTTATCCACCTTGCTCCAGTCAACAACCTTGCCGATTCCGTTTTTCAAGATATGGTCAAGCCAAATACGTGTGCTTCGACCGTTACCCTCACGGAAAGGGTGAGCCACATTCATCTCAACATACTTTTCAACGATCTCGTCAAAGTTTGACTGCGGCATTTTATCGATGTTCTCAAGTGCCGCTTGCAAGTACATTAAAGGCGCAAAACGGAAATTGCCCTTTGCAATATTGACGGTTCTGAGCTCACCTGCGAAGTTGTATATGTCCTCAAAGAGGTATTTATGGATTGCCTTCAATGTAGAAAACTTGCCGGCAGGAAGATTATCTAAAATGCCTTTTTCAAAAAGTTCCGCAGCCTTTTTCTTGCTGATGCGTTCTTCCTCACGGGCAAGGTCTGCGGAACTTGTCAGTCCCAATTTATTTTCAAGTGTCATATTGCACCTCCAAAATCAGATTATAATATTCCTGAAATTAAAACGATTGCAACTACAATAATTAAAATACATACTAAAAATGTCATACAACCGGCAACCTTTGGGGATGATTTCTTATGATTAGCAGTCGGCTGAGAATATGTGTATGTAGGCGATTCCGGTTTATGTGCTTGCGCCGGTTTTTGAGCCGAGCGAGGTTTTGTGGCTTTAGAATATAAAGTGAGAGGGTCGGTTTGATTCATTATACGTGAATAAAAAGCATCAAGCCACACAGTATCACTCGGTTCACACATATTTTGCTCGGTGCAATCAGGTTCATGTGCTATTTGGTTTCTAACCCAACGGTAGTGTTTCAGTTGTTTTAAGTCGTCATCCCAACCTCTTACAAGATAAGAACCACGGGGAGTCTTTATCATTTCATCAATATAAGCGGATATACGCCTATCGTCATTTAATACTTCGCCGCATAATTTTTCAAGATGTTTATACGATTCAATAAAACCCATATTGTACATCTCCGAAACTTACTTATCCGCCGCAATGCCGGATTTCATCCAAGCATCGACTTCGCTGACCTTGAATTTCCAAAGACGTCCGATTTTTGCGGCGGGCATATTTCTTTTTTCTATCCACGCGAGTACGGTGTCACGGCTGACGCCGAGGTATTCGCAAATTTCTTTCATTGAGTACCAGCGTTCGATGTTAGAATCCATTAAAATATCCTCACTTTCGTGTAGTTATATTTATACAATTTTAGTATAGCATATTTTAGTCTTAAAATCAAGGATTATTGCGGATTTATAAAGGAAAGGCGGGAAAATTTCATAAATCCAAGCGGACAAAAACGGAGCTATCTTTTGTGACAGCTCCGTTTGATATAGTAATATATTCAATTTTTTCATACAAACGATGGTACGAATCTCGGGTGTGTAACTTTGTTATATTCCTTCTTGTATGTTGCAAATAACATTTTCTGAGAGACGATATGCACGTTATCATAACGCTTACTTAAAGTCCAAAAGCTGTCCGGCACACGGTTTACGGTGCAGATAACATATTCATTCTCGTAAAACGGTCGCTTCCTTGTGGTGCTGTTTTCAATCTCATTCCAGAGCTTTTGTGTAAGCTTTCCACCGGGAGTTGTATCATAATACGCATATACAGCCTGCTTTTTCTCGCATGCAAAGTCAAATGTTACATTGCTTACCTTGACGTTATGATAGCTTGAATTTTTGGTGTCGATGTACTCGGTTGAAATGGAGTTAAGGTTTTCCACCAGCCAATAGTTGCACATATCTTTATAAAAATCCGCCATCAGCTCGTCATTAAAAACCTGCATAAACTGATTGAAAATATCATTGCCAAAGCTTCCGTCAGGGTTCGGCACGGCAGTCAGCAAGCACTTATACCACAGGGTTAAATAAGTGTTTGCGGGAAGATATTTTGTGTGTCCGTTTTCGCCGGGAGCTTTTATAACTAATCCGTGTTCTATCAGAGCCTTTATGTATTTGTCACATTTGTTTTTCGGAAAGCCCGAGAATTTCGCTATCTCACCGATGCGGTTATAACCGTTTGCCATTGCATAGAGCAGGGTGTTATAGCTTTCGGGCGTGCGATAGCTTTCGTTCATCCAGCTTTCCGACAAACGATAAAAGGGCGAATCGGTGCAAAGAAATGAAAAGCATTGCCGACGCCGGCGTGTTGTCGCCTGCCCTGGCGCGGCCCAGGGAGGGCGGCGGGTATGAGCTGATTTCCGGCCACCGGCGACTTGCCGCCTGCAAGGCGCTGGGGATGGACACCATGCCGGTGATTATCCGCAAGCTGACCGACGAGGAGGCCGTCATTACCATGGTGGACAGCAACCTGCAGCGGGAGCACATTCTGCCGTCGGAAAAGGCCTTCGCGTACAAGATGAAGATGGAGGCAATGGATAGAAAACTTGGGAGGCCCAAAAATGTGGACCAAGTTGGACCACATTTTCGTGGACAGAGTACAGCGCAGTTACTGGGCGATTCCGCTGGTGACAGCGCTTCGCAGGTCAAACGCTATATCCGCCTCACGAACCTGATCCCCGAAATCCTTCAGATGGTGGATGACGGAAGGATTGCCCTGACTCCGGCGGTGGAGCTGTCGTACCTGCAGCCGTCCGAGCAGGAAACACTCTTCTCCATTATGGACTGCGACGAGGTGACGCCGTCGCTGTCCCAGGCTCAGCGGTTGCGACGCATGAGCGAGGAGCAGAGGTTCACGGACAGTGCAGTGATGCAGCTCATGTCCGAAGTCAAGGGCAATCAGGTGGAATATGTAAAGGTGCCGGTGGACAAGCTCCGCAGCTATTTCCGACCGGATACCTCTATGAAACAGATGACCGAGACGCTTGTCAAGGCTATGGAGTTTTACAACAAACATTTGGAGCGTCAGCGCCTGGACCGCGACGCCCGCTGAAAGGAGTTTTTACAATGAAAATCAATTCTATTCTTTACAGGCTGACCGAGAGCAGAAAAACGAGGCATGACAGCATGACTGTTGACGACGGAGGAGGTGGTTTCGGTGACAAAGACTGAGCTGCAGGCCATGTATGAGGTGATGTTCACGGACTACCCCGACATTGTGAATGTCGCCCAGGTCCAGTCCATGCTGAAGATCAGCCGTCATCTGGCCTATGAGCTAATCGGCGACGGTTATATCCCCGGCATGAAAATCGGAAACGCCTACCGCATTCCGAAGATCAACGTGATCCGCTACGCGCTCTCGGCGGGAAATCCCCAGCCGGCGGCGTAACACGGATTTGAACTGAAACGACACATTGGACGGGTACCTGAGTAGGCCCTATAATAAAAGCGGTCCGAAAGGGTGCCCGTTCATACGCTGTCAGAAAAGGAGGTATGGATGAATGATAGCGGGACACCTGCAAATCAAAAACGACTACTATTATATGGTCCTGAGCTATTTGGACGCTAACGGCAAACGGAAGCAGCCGTGGTTTCCAACGGGACTGCCAATTAAGAACAACAAAAAGCGCGCGGAAAAGATGCTTCTGGAGTTGCGTCAGACCTATGTGCCGCCCGCCGTCAGCAAGGAAAATGGAGAACTGTCCGCCGATATGCTCTTTGCAGACTTTATGGAGCTGTGGCTGGAGGTCGTCCGAAATTCGATTGAAAAGACGACCTTTTCCTCCTACACCCAGATGGTAAAGGGGAAAATCGTACCGTACTTTCGCAAAACCGGCGTCAAGCTGGGAGAGCTTCAGGCCAGGCATATTCAGAGCTTCTATCTGTACGAGCTGAAAACCGTATGTCCCAACACGGTGATTCACGAGCACGCCAACATTCACAAGGCTCTGAAATATGCCGTCAAGATGGACCTCATTCCGTACAACCCCGCCGACAAGGTGGAGCGTCCGAAGAAGCAGAAGTATATCGCGGATTACTACCGTCTGGAGGAGCTGGAGCAACTCTTTGAGGCGACAAAGGATCACCCCTATTCTCTGCTGATTCAGATCACCGCGTTCTACGGACTGCGGCGCAGCGAGGCCTTGGGCCTGAGATGGGACGCCATCGATTTTGAGCGCAACACCATCACCATCAGACACATCGTAACAAATGCCAAGATAGACGGCAAGTATGAGATCATCCGCGAGGATCGCGCCAAGACGAAATCCAGCCTGCGCTCTCTGCCCCTGGTAGGCAATATCCGGGAAAAGCTGCTGGCCTTGAAGGAGCAGCAGAAGGAGAACAAGCGGATCTGCGGCAACTGCTACAACCGGGAATATGACGGCTACGTGTTTGTGGACGCGATGGGGAACATTTTCAATCCCCGGAATCTCAGCAGCAATTTCAGCAAGCTGCTGGAAATGAACGGCCTGCGGCATATCCGCTTCCACGATCTCCGGCATAGCTGCGCCTCGCTGCTGCTGGCAAACGACGTGCCCATGAAGCAAATCCAGGAATGGCTGGGTCACAGCGACATCAGCACCACGGCGAACATCTACAGCCATCTGGACTATAAGTCCAAGCTCACGTCGGCAAATGTGATGGACAACATCCTCAGCCTGCCGGACACCGCTGCCGCTGGGTGGCAGACATGACTTCTTGCCGAAAATCATGTGCAGCAATGGCAGATTAGCAAAAAGAAAAGCCCAGTCATATGGGCGTAAAGCCTTGATATGACTGGGTTTTTCGCTGGCGGAGGGCGTGGGATTCGAACCCACGGACGGTTTTTGGCCGTCAAACGATTTCGAGTCGTTCTCGTTATGACCTCTTCGATAGCCCTCCGTATATCTCAACTGTTTTCCGTGCGCTGAGAAAATGCAAGAAAAACAGGCAAGAACGGTATGAAATTTTGAAATTGGAACTCGGGAAAACCCTTATAAATCAAGGATTTTCAGCGGAGAAAACGGCCAGAGCCAACGCGCATTTCGAGTCGTTCTTGTTATGACCACTTCGATACCGCTGCATGGATCGCGGGGATACCTAAGCATAGTACCACACTTTTGCTTCACGCGCAACTGCTTCCCGGGATTTTTTTATTTTCCGTGCATAAGCTGAGCAAAAGAGGTGACTTTACTATGATCCCAACTATTTTTATCCCGGGCCGGCGGGAAAGTCTGCGCAATTACACAGCCGCCATATATTCCGCCGGCGGCATGCCCATCTGCAGCACTGATCGTGCCGACTCCGCCCTGTGCGGCGGACTGCTGCTCCCCGGCGGCGGTGATATCGGAGAAAGACTTGACGAAGAGGAACAAAAACTGATACAATCCTTTGTGAAGAGCGGCCGACCGATCCTTGGTATCTGCCGGGGGATGCAGGCGTTGAACGTCTTTTTCGGCGGCGACCTGTGCAACCGCATCCCGGGGCATCAGCGGCCCCAGGGCGATCTGATACACGGTACCTTGGCTGCGGGGCGACTGGCCCATCTTCTGGGACGCTGCCCTGCCGTGACCAGCAATCACCACCAGTCCCTCCGCCGCATCGGCCGTGGGCTGCAGGTGGTGCAGGCAGCGCCGGACGGCGTTGTTGAGGCGGTGGAGCACTGCTCGCTGCCGATCCTGGGCGTGCAGTGGCACCCGGAGCGGCAGAGCTTTGGCCTGCGGAGGCAGGACGCGGCGGACGCGGCAGCCGTTTTTGCATATTTTCTGTCGCAGACGGAGGGATACGCATGGCCTCAGGCATGAAAGAATTGAATCTGGAGCATGGTATGCCCACCGTGGACACAGCCCTGCGTTGGCTGGAATCCGAGCTGGATGCAGCCCGGAAAATGCGCCGCCCGGCCCTGAAGCTGATCCACGGCTATGGATCCTCCGGCCGGGGCGGAAAGATCCGCACCGCCTGCCGCAAATATCTCCGGGAGCAGGCAGAGAGCGGCAGGATCCGCCTGGTGATCCGGGGGGAGGACTTCTCCATTTTCAGCGAGGTGACCCGCCGGAGCTTTATCCTGTGCGGCGAGCTGCGGCATGATCGGGATCTGGATCGGGAAAACCGGGGCGTGACCTTCGTGGTTTTTTGAAATTAATCTCAGTTTTTTCGGATTATATATTGACAAAGTTTTTGTAAAATGGTATGATAACCAAGCTGACGATTTCTTCGGAGGGCGCATGCGGGTGTAGCACAATGGCCAGGGCACCAGCCTTCCAAGCTGGGGATGCGGGTTCGATTCCCGTCACCCGCTCCAACTTCTTAACCTATGCGCCAGTAGCTCAGTTGGATAGAGCAACTGCCTTCTAAGCAGTGGGCCAGGGGTTCGAGTCCCTTCTGGCGTGCCACTTTTTTGGAGTATATCGTCAGTTCCCGTGTGCATGATATGTGGTGGGTGTAGCTCAGTTGGTTAGAGCACCGGATTGTGGTTCCGGGTGTCGAGGGTTCGAGTCCCTTTACCCACCCCACTGATAATCAGGGATTGGGAGCGATCCCAATCCCTGATCGATTTTCCACACAGGGGTGTAGCCAAGTGGTAAGGCAAGGGACTTTGACTCCCTCATTCGCTGGTTCGAGTCCAGCCATCCCTGCCATGCCTTTCCCGGCACCAAGTGCCGTCAAATAGCATCCGCTCCGTTAGCTCAGTCGGTAGAGCACCTGCCTTTTAAGCAGGGTGTCCGGGGTTCGAATCCCCGACGGGGCACCAAAAAAGTCCAGGAATCTCAAGGGTTCCCGGACTTTTTTATTTTTGCCAAGATTAACTTTGTTAGTAAAGTGTTAGTAGTAGCGATTTAGGTTAGTTTTTTTAGGACGCTGTTATAAGCTTTCTCGTTTACGATTTTTAGGGTGTCCATAAGCTCGTCCATGACTTCCCACGCCCTATCCTGCGCCACATTCCCGACCGCACGCAAAAATTCGCTGCCGGAGGGTTTTATTGTCTTGGCCGGCGCAGGCTCTGCGAAAAATACTGCGGTAAAAGAAAAAACTTGTAGGTTTGTCAAACATATTGGACAGCGAAAACGATAGGAGAAAGCCAGCGTAGGGGTCTCATGGGTAAGTTGTTGGAGCGACGGTTGTGGACAGAGAGCTGCTTTGCAAAATCGTCCAGAGAATAGAACGCATGGCAGGAGTAAAAGCGCTTCTGATCCTCCCGATGGCTGCGCTCTATCGCCCCATTGACGAAATCATCACGGAGGAGAAATAGCAGCAAAAGCAGCTGGAGGATATACCTAATTCATTGTAATGGGAAAAACTGGCGATGTAAATGCTGCGCGTTCGATATTATCGAATAATGATGCCGTATTGCCGTTTTTCAAGATGAGAAAAGAAGGAGAATCGGGTACCGGCGAATGCCGCGGCAGTGATTCCCAGGGACAAAAATGCTCCGGAAGAGCACTTCTTTCCGGAGCATGCGGCGATATAAACAGGAAACGAACCGTTTAATCGGCACTGGGGAGAGGGCGGGATACGGCGACCCTCCGGTGGATGGAGCCCAGCAGATGCCAGAGGGGGAGCAGGTACAAAAAACAGGCGTAGACGATGGAATGTGTCGGTGCGCCGACGGAGGTAAGGGGTACGGCGCAGGCGATGGATCAAGGAACCAGCGCCGCGACCACCACGGCGGAATCCTCCAGCGCCAGGGCAAAACGGGCATGATCCGGCTGAACGGCGGAGGAGAGCTGGTCGGTGAGCAGGATGGTCAGGGTCTGGTTGCAGGCGATCATCCCTCCGGCGGCGGAGGTCAGCAGCACTGCCACAAAGGGTGTGGTGCGCTCCGCCAGTTTGCCAATGGCATGGCGGAGATTTGTCAGCAGTTCGGTGTTCTGGAAGATGCCGGAATAGGCGGAGGAGATACACACAATGGCGGCCACCTTCAGCATGGAGACGATCCCACCGCCGTTGAGCATGGCGGCGACATCGCTGTGGGAAGCAGCGAAGCCTGCCAGCAGCAGGTGGGGGAGAGCTGCCGGGGCCGTGTGCTGCACCAGCAGGCATATGGGAAGAGCCGCAATGATGCTGGCCAGTATGGAGAGCTTCACACTGACCTTGCACAGCGACAGCACCAGAAGCACGGCGGCGGGGAGCAGGGCGTAGGGGGAAAGAACGAACTCCTGGGCAAAGATGGGGGTGAGATCCGGGGTAGAGCCGCCGCCGGCGGAGAATGCGCCGATGAGCCCATAGAACCCGCAGGTCAGCAGAAACGGCGGCAGGGCCGAGCGGAGCATGGCCTTGATATTGGTAAAGATGTCGGTGCCCGTCAATATGGCTGTGAGGAGGGCGCTGGTGGACACGGGGGAGCAGCGATCCCCGAAATAGACCCCGGAAAGCACCGCCCCGCCCAGCAGCGCCGGCGATACGCCCAGAGGGGCACCTATGGTGCCGCAGATGACACCCATGGTGGCGGCGGTGCCGAAGGCCGTGCCCGTGAGGACGGAGAGGAGGCAGTTAAGCAGAAAGGTCATGAGCAGAAAGACGGCGGGGCGGATGGCTTTGGCCGCAAAGGAGACGATGACCGGGATCGTGCCCGCCTGCCGCCACAGAGCCGTGAGCAGACCGATGAGAAGGAAATTGAGCAGTACATTTTTGGCGGAGCTTATGCCGGAGAGGGAGAACAGGAGGACATCCCGGAGAGAGTGGCCCCGAAGGAGGCTGTATAGCAGGAAGAAAACCAACCCGGCCAGCATGGCCCAGAGGATGGGAAGACTGAAGAGAATGCACAGTAGCAGGGCAGCGCAAAATGCGGCAAGGGTCAGGTACTCCATGGCGGCCCTCCGGGGAAATAATCATTTGGCAACAGTTTAGCAGACAGATATCACATTTATAAACTGTGTATATTTGTTTATAATACAAGAAAAACCTGTGATATGACCGGAGGGAATACCATGACACTGATTCAGATGGAATATTTTGCAATGGCTGCCAGAGAACGCAGCTTTACGAAAGCGGCGGGGAAGCTGTATGTCACCCAACAGTCCCTCAGCGCCGGGATTGCCGCCCTGGAGCGGGAGCTGGGCTGTGAGCTTTTTTCGCGGCATGTTCCGCTGGAGCTGACCTATGCGGGGACGGAGCTTTTGCGGCATGTGAAGCAGATCCTCTCCGACGTGGAGACGGCGAGGCAGGAGCTGTGCGACATCAGCGCGGAGCGGAAGGGTGTGCTGCGGGTGGGCATCGCGCCTACTCGGGGGCGGGCCATCCTGCCGGACGTTATCAGCAGCTTCCGGCGGCACTATCCGGGGATACGGATCGAGGTGAAGGAGGACACCAACGAGGGGCTTCACCAGAGCATCCTGGAGGGAGATGTGGATCTGGCCGTGGCGGGCTTTGAGGGGAAGTACCGGGGCATTGCCCTGCGGGAATTCTATCGGGAGGAGGTTATGCTGTTTGCCGCCGGCGGGCTGCTGGAGAGCTGCTTCGGCAGGGATATGCCCCGGGTGGCTGTGGAGCTGGAGCGGGGGAATCTGTCGGCGCTGGAGCGGTGCCCCTTTGTGCTGGGCACGCCACGGGACATCGCCGGAAGAATCGCCCAGGAGGTGCTGGAGGAGGCCGTCATCCGCCCGGAGATCGCCGTGCGGGTGGAGAATCTGGAAATATTGCTGGATCTCTGCGTCCGGGGGGTAGGGTGCTGCTTTTGCCCCACGGTGCTGGCCCGGACGGCTCTGTCGGAGGAGAAATTCCGCTCTCTTTATAAATTCCCGCTGGGAGAAAAGGGACGGTACAGCATCCGCTTCGGCTACCGGGACAGGGGGAGAGTCTGGGGGGTGCTGGAGGCGTTCATGGACATCGCCGCCGGAACGGTGGGCGGGCGGTAAAGGCCTCCGAGCACAAACAAATCCCGTGCAGCTCACATAGCTGCACGGGATATATTTGAATGGGAAGGTGCTGCGGTCAGCCCAGCAGGGAGGTGCCTGCGGACATGAGACCGCCGGTGAGGGCATCGATGACGGTGTCGTCCGGCTGGGAGAGAGTCCATACGCCGTCGGTCATGGTGAGCTGGAACTCCACTTCCTTTTCGGCGGTGCTGTAGGAGCCGTTGGTCATCTTATCCTTCAGGGAATCCATGACCATTTTCTGGGTCTTCGTCTCATCCATCTCCTTGCCGGAGAGGGCGCTGGACAGAGCCGTCTGCATAGCCTCGGCCAGGACATCGCCCATGACGGCGGACATGTCGGTGTTGGAGAGCTTTACCTTCACCGTGGCGGCGGAGCCGTCCTCGGTCTCAGAGAGGACGGAGTAGGTGAGGTTCTTGAAGAGCAGCTTGAAGATGTCTGCGTCGGAGTCGGTGGAGTTTTCAATGCTGGAGATGCTGCCGCCCCACGTCTTGGCTGCGGCGGTCATGTCGCCGGATTTGAGAGCGTCCAGAGCGGCGGACACGGTTTCCGAGGGGGTGGGGACCTTCTTGCCGCAGGCGGCAACGGACAGGGCCAGAAGCAGGGCCAGAAGGGCGCAGAGTGCCTTTTTCATAATTTTCCTCCTTTTTTCAGTTGACGATATTACAATTATATCAAATCTCAGCGCAAAATGCAAGAAAAGCCGGGAGTATATCCCGGATTTCCCCTAAAAACGCCCGGCAGAGCGGTGAAAAGCTCTTGCCTGCGGGAGGAAAAGGCAGTATAATCAGGGGCAGATTTTCAGGAAAAGGGTGGCGGATATGAACAGATCGACGCTGCAGGTTTTGGGCTGCTACATACTATGGGGGCTGCTGCCGGTATTCTGGAAGCTGCTGGCCGGGGTGAACTCCGCCTATGTGCTGGCTCAGCGGATCGTATTTTCCTGCGTGTTCTGCGCCGCCGTGATCCTGCTCCGGAAGCGGGGCGCGGCGGCGGTGACCATCCTCCGGGATAAAAAGCAGCGGGGGCGGTACCTGCTCTGCGGAGTGCTCATCACCGTGAACTGGGGTGTCTATATCCTGACGGTGGCCTCCGGACGGATACTGGAGGCCAGCCTGGCCTACTACATGAACCCGCTGTTCTCCGTGGTGATCGGGGCGATGGTCTTCAAAGAGCGGCTCAGCGTATTGCAGTGGGTGTCCGTGGGGCTGGCCTGCATCGGGGTGGGCTATTCCGTGGCGGTGTACGGCAGCGTGCCGTATCTGGCGGTGATCATCGGGCTGAGCTTTGCCCTGTACGGGGCGCTGAAGAAGGGGATCAAGGCCGAGAGCGAGGTATCCATCTGCATGGAGACCCTGTCTGTGCTGCCGCTGGCGGTGCTATTTATCCTCTACGCGCAGTTTTCCGGCCTTACCACCTACGCGTCCCTCTCCGGCGAGGAGATGGCGCTGCTGGTCCTCAGCGGGATCGTGACATCGGTGCCGCTGATCTTGTTCGCCGGGGGGATCAAGGGCACCAGCATGACGGTATCCGGCATATTGATGTATGTGAACCCGACGCTGCAGCTGCTGCTGGGGGTGTTCGCCTACGGGGAGGAGTTTACAAGGGCCAACGCCGTGACCTTCGCCTTTGTATGGCTGGCGGTGATCCTGTTCGTGGGAGACAATCTGCGCGGGAGGAAACGCGGATAAATCAACAAAAAAACGGACTGCCCAGGCAGTCCGTTTTTGCTTGCTTAGAATCGGAACAGGTTCAGCCCGATCTCCGGACTGAAGCTACGGTCAACGGTGCCGTCGATGACGGTGATGACCATCTCGCACACCGCGCTGACCACGGCCCGATTCAGGTGGCCGCCGAATACCTGACCCTTTTCGTCGCCTGCGCTCATGTGCAGGTGGGCATAGAACCGACCGTCCATGGTGCTGACGGTGCCGGTGAGGGAGACGATCTCAAAATTCCCCTTAAAATCGTTGGCGTGGTACTGCTTCTCGTCCACGTTGTAAACGCCCACGGTGAAATCATTAGTGGCTCCCAGGGCGCTGATGCTGGCCAGGCGGATGTCCTCGGCCTCGGCAATCTCTTGCAGGGCCGTCAGGATCTCCTCACCCCGGTCGATCCGCGCCACGATGGTATTGCCGAATCTTCTGTATTCCATTGCGGTCTCCTTTCTGCGCCCTCATTCCAGGGCGTCATGGCTTTCAAATACATCCCGGATGGTGCCGGCCCGGTCAAATTCCGGCTCCGGCTCGGCCTTGCCCATCTGCATCTCCTGCCATTTGGCCTTGTCAATGAGCAGCTGCCGGGGCTTGGAGCCCTCGAAGGGGCCCACGATGCCTCGCTCCTCCATCTGATCCACCAGCCGGGCAGCCCGGGAATAGCCCAGCTTCAACCGCCGCTGGAGCATTGACACGCTGGCCTGTCCCGTTTCCAGCACCACCTCCACGGCGGCGGGAAGCAATTCATCGCAGTCATCCGCCGGGGCAGAATCCGGGGCGGGGGAGCCCTTCTTGTCCTTCTCCTGCACCGCCTGCTCAATCTGACGGATCACATCCTCGGAGTAGGATGCCTCGCCCTTTTCCTTGATGAACTCCACCACCCGCTCAATCTCCTCCGCGGTGATGAAACAGCCCTGGACACGCCGGGGCTTGCCCTCACCCAGCGGGGCGTAAAGCATATCACCTTTACCAACCAGTTTCTCGGCACCGGGGGTGTCCAGAATGATCCGGGACTCCATGGAAGAGGCCACGGCGAAGGCGATGCGGCTGGGGATGTTAGCCTTCATGAGGCCGGTGATGACATCGGCGGAGGGCCGCTGGGTGGCGATGACCAGATGCACACCGGCGGCGCGGCCCATCTGAGCCACCCGGCAGATGGAGTCCTCCACCTCCTTAGCGGCCACCAGCATCAGGTCGGCCAGCTCGTCGATGACCACCACCACGGAGGGCAGCTTTTTCATCTGTTCGCCGTTTTCATCCGGCTGGAATTGCTCCGCCAGAGCGTTGTAGGCGCTGAGTTCCTTCACACCGTTTTCGGAGAAGAGCTTATAGCGCTTCATCATCTCAAACACCGCCCACTGCAGGGCACCGGCTGCCTTTTTGGGGTCCGTGACCACGGGGATCAGCAGGTGGGGGATGCCGTTATAGGGGGCCAGCTCCACCATTTTTGGATCCACCATGATAAAGCGTACTTCCTCCGGGGTAGATTTATACAGCAGGCTTATGATGAGGGAGTTGGTGCAGACCGATTTACCGGAACCGGTGGTGCCGGCGATGAGCACATGGGGGAGCCGGGCAATATCGCCGATGATGCGGTTGCCGCCGATGTCCTTGCCCACGGCGAAGGCCACGGCGGACTTATGGCCGGTGAACTCCCGGGACTCGATGACCTCCCGGATATGCACAGGGGTCACGGCCCGGTTGGGCACCTCGATGCCCACGGCGGAGATTTTCCCCGGCACCGGGGCGATGCGGACGCTGCCCACGCCCAGGGCCAGGGCAATGTCATCGGAAAGGTTAGTGATCTTAGAGAGCTTTACACCCTGGGGCTGGGCAAATTCATATCGGGTGACGCTGGGGCCGCGAACCACATCGCCGGGCTGAGCATCCACGCCGAAGCTGCGGAGGGTATCCGCCAGGCGCTTGGAATTGCCGCGCATTTCCGCGCCAGCCTCGGTGAAGTTCCCGGCCTCTGCCGCGTCCAGCAGGGTAATGGGGGGATACTGGTACTGCTCCTCCGGTTCGGAAAGCTCCGCTTCCACCTGACGGCTGACCTCCTCGGCGGCTGCCTGAAGGTCCACGGGAGAGATCTCCTCCCGGACGGGCTCGGCGGCAGGCTTGGCACCCGCAGGTTCTGTGGGGGCAGCTTCGGCGGGTGCGGCCACGGGTTCCGCCTTGGGGGGCTGTAGCACCTCGTCCGGCGTGGGCGTCCGGCGGCGGGAGAAGAAGGACTTTTTCTCCGCCTGCAGGGGCGGTTCCTCCGTGACGGGAGGGGTTTCCTCGTCCAGAGGAATGTCGATCTGGGCCTTGCGGCGGGAGGCCGGCTTTTCGGCGGGCTGGGGCGGCGCAGACTCCGGGGGTTCCGGTTCGTTTTCGGCCTCCTGAGCCCGCTGTGCGGCCCGGTCCCGGGCCTTTTGGGCCACCTGGGAGGGGGTGGTGCGCAGCATGACGAATACACAGGCCACCAGCCCCACAGCCGCCAGAATGGCAAACACAGCCTCGCTGATATACGCCTTGCCCAGCTCCGCCAGGCCGCCGCAGAGCACACCGCCGCCGGTGAGAGACTGGCCCCCCGCCCACAGGGCGGAGAGGGACGCGCTCTCTATGGGCTTTGCCAGCAGCAGATGCAGCAGACTGCCGCCCAGCAGGGGGGTCAGCAGGGCGCACAGCACCCGCCCGGCGGCTCTGAGCTCCCGGTGCAGCAGCAAAAACAGGCCGCTTACCAGCAGCATCACGGCCCACAGCCAGTAGCCGTAGCCGGACAGGCCCGTGAGAGCTCCACGCAGGAGCTTCAGCAATACCGCGTCGGCATCAAAATAGCTCACGGCTACGCACAGGGCCAGCAGCAGGCACACAATGCCGCCGCCGATGCGAGCAGCAGGGCTCTGCTTCCGGGGAGCGGGCTGGGGAGGGGCTTTTTTGCCGGATCTTTGTGTAGTTTTCTTCTTGTTGGTGGTTTGAGCCATGGTATCTCCCGTTCTGCCGCCGGGGCGGCACGCAGATGTATAAACTTAGTGTTTGATCAGATTCAGAATGAGGGTCAGTGCACCCACCGCCCAGCAGTAGTAGGCGAAGAAGCCAAACTTGCCCTTTCTTGCAATCATCTTCAGCAGGCGGATGCACAGGTAGCCCACCACAGCGGCGGTGAGCACACCCACCAGGTACACAGGCACCTGACTCCAGTCGATGCCGACATCGATGGCATCCTTCAGGCTGAGAATGTTGGCCCCTAGCACGGCGGGGATGCTCAGCAGGAAGGAAAAGCGCACGGCAAACCGCCGCTCATAACCCACAAAGCAGCCGGTGGTGATGGTCATGCCGGAGCGGGAAATGCCGGGCATGGTGGCAATGGCCTGGCCGATGCCCACGATGAGAGCGGAGAGAACACTGGCGCTGGCCTCGGTCTTGCGGCCTTTTCTCACCCGGTCACTGGCAAAGAGCAGGAAGCCTGTGACCAGCAGTGCGCAGCCGATAAAGACCATGTTGCTGCTGAGGGCCTGCACCTTATCCTTGACGGGCAGCACAGCAAACAGCGGGAGCGTGCCCACAATGATCAGCGGGATCAGCCGCCGGGCTGGAGGCACAGGGGTGGGGGTGGAATGACGGGCAAGGTCCCGCACGCCGAGGATCAGCTCCCGGACCATGTCCCTGATCTCGCCCCAATAGGCTACGAACACGGCCACCAGCGTGCCCAGGTGCAGCAGCACGTCAAAGAACTCCGGCACCACGCCGGCATCCTGCATGCCCAGCAGATTCTGGGCGATGGCCAGATGGCCGCTGCTGGAGATGGGCAGGAACTCCGCGATGCCCTGGATGAGGCCCAGCAGAAAGGATGAAAAAAACGACATATGTATCGATCTCCTATCTATAATATGATTATAAAATGTATAATTCTGTCGGAAAATTACGGAACGTATTCGGTTTTTCCGCATCGGATACTTATTATAGCATATTTACCAGCGAATTTCCACCCTTTCTCGTACCTGTCCGGAGGGAATGGAGACGGCGCATTGTTCACAAAAAAGCCTTGATTTGAATAGGGGACAGTGCTATACTTTTTATACTTATGTAGCATACCCCATTTTACCCTTTTTCAGGGGAAAACCTTTGGAAACGAGGAAGAACAAATGCGAAAAATTCCATTTAGTCCTCCGGACATCACGGAGGAAGAAATACAGGAAGTTTGTCAGGCCCTCCGCTCCGGCTGGATCACCACCGGGCCCAAAACCAAGGAATTTGAGCGGCAGATTGCCGCATTCTGCGGCACGGACAGGGCAGTATGTCTCAACTCGGCAACAGCCTGCCTGGAGATGACGCTGCGCATTCTGGGCATCGGCCCCGGGGACGAGGTCATCACCTCCGCCTATACCTACACCGCCTCCGCCAGCCCCGTGTGCCATGTGGGCGCTAAGCTGGTGCTGGTGGATACCCTTCCCGGCTCCTATGAGATGGATCCGGAGAAGCTGGCAGCGGCCATCACGGAGCGCACCAAGGCGGTGATCCCCGTGGATCTGGGCGGAATCCTGGCGGATTACGACACGATTTATTCTATCGTGGAGAGCAAGAAGGGGCTGTTCACTCCGGCCAATGACCTGCAGAAGAAGATCGGCCGGGTGGCCGTGGTGGCCGACGGAGCCCATAGCTTCGGCGCGGTGCGCCACGGCAAGCGCTCCGGCTGCTTTGCGGATTTTACCACCTTCTCCTTCCACGCGGTGAAGAACCTCACCACCGCAGAGGGCGGCGCAGCCACCTGGAATCCGGTCCTGGGCCTGGATGACGAGGATATTTATAAGCAGTATATGCTCCTGAGCCTTCACGGCCAGAGCAAGGACGCCCTGGCCAAGACCAAGCCCGGTGCATGGGAATATGATATTGTTGCGCCACTGTATAAGTGCAATATGACGGACATCATGGCGGCCATCGGCCTGGCCCAGCTGCGGCGCTATCCGGGTTTGCTGGAAAAACGGTACGGTCTGGTGCGGCTGTATGATGAGCTGCTGGCCGATTGCGGCGTGGAGCACGCCCCCCACTTTAGAGAGGATGAGACGTCCAGCTGCCACCTGTACCTGACCCGGCTCACGGGCAAGACCATGGCCCAGCGGGGCGAGATCATCGAGAAAATGGCAGAGCAGGGCGTGGCCACCAATGTGCATTATAAGCCCCTGCCCCTGCTGACGGCCTATAAGGATCTGGGCTTTGATGTGGGGGACTATCCCAATGCCTTTGCCCAGTTTGAAAACGAAATCACCTTGCCCCTGTACTCCACACTGACGAAGGAGGACGTGCGGTATATCTGCAAGACACTCAAGGAGTGCCTGCGGGGATAACGGAAGGAAAATTTGTTTTATGGATACAGAGAATACCTCGGCGCAGCAGCCCTTTGAGCGCATCACGCCGCCGTCTGCCGGCACCATGGCGTGCAAGCGGCTGTTTGATATAATATGTGCGGCCCTGGGACTGATAGTCCTGAGTCCGCTGCTGCTGGTGGTGTCGCTGCTGGTGGGCATCACATCCCCCGGCGGAGTGTTCTTCCGGCAGGAGCGCATCGGAAAGGACGGCAAGCCCTTTCGAATCTTCAAGTTCCGCTCCATGCGCAAGGATAACGCAGGGCTGAAAATCACCACCGGTAACGACAGCCGCATTACCCCCGTGGGCCGCTTCCTGCGCAAGAGCAAGATAGACGAGCTGCCCCAGCTCATCAACGTGCTGGTGGGGGACATGAGCTTCGTGGGCCCCCGGCCGGAGGTGGCGGACTATGTGGACCTCTATACGCCTTATCAGCGTCAGGTGCTGCAGGTGCGGCCGGGCATCACTGGCATCGCCTCCATCCGCTTCCGCAATGAAAATGACCTGCTTACAGCCAGCGACGATCCCAACCGCACCTATATTGAGGAGATCATGCCCCGGAAGATCCGGCTGGATCTGGAGTATATCCCCCATGCCTCGGTGCCGTATGACATCAAGCTGATTTTTCAGACCCTTGGAGCGGTCATTAAGGAGTAAAAGACTATATGAGGATTTGGCTTATCAACCACTACGCCGTCCCGCCCCAGTACTACCCCCTGGCCCGGCAGAATTACTTTGCAAGGTATCTGATGCAAAAGGGCCATGAGGTGACCATTTTTGCAGCCAGCACCGTGCATAACTCCGACCTGAACCTCATCGAGGATGACACCCCCTACCGGGAGGATGTGGTGGACGGGGTGCACTATGTGCTCATCCGCTGCAAGGGCTACCACGGCAACGGAGCCTCCCGCATTCTGAATATGCAGGAATTTGCCCGGAAGCTGCCGGGCGTGTGCGATCAATACCCTAGGCCCGATGCCATTGTGGCCACGTCTATGCCCCCTATGTCCTGCGCGGCGGGCATCAAGCTGGCCCGGAAATACGGCTGCCGGGGCATCGCAGAGATTGCCGACCTGTGGCCCGAGAGCCTGATCGCCTACGGCATTGCCGGGGCACATAACCCGGCGGTGCTGTGGCTGCGCCGGGTGGAGAAATGGATCTACACCAGGTCGGACGCCGTGGTATTCACCATGGAGGGCGCCTACGACTATATCAGGGAGCAGCGCTGGGAGAAGGCGGTGCCCCGGAGCAAGGTGCACTATATCAATAACGGCGTGGATCTGGAGCAGTTCAATTATAATAAAGACAACTTCCGGGTGGACGACCCGGATCTGGAGGATCCAGACACCTTCAAGGTGGTCTACACCGGCTCCATCCGCCAGGTGAACAACCTGGGCCTGCTGCTGGACGCGGCCAGGGAAGTAAAGGATCCCCGGGTGCGCTTTCTCGTCTGGGGCGACGGCGACGAGCGGCCTGCTCTGGAGAAGCGGGTGCAGGATGAAAAGATCGAAAACGTGGTCTTCAAGGGCCGGGTGGAGAAGAAATTCGTGCCGTCCATTGTCAGCCGGGCGGATGTGAACATTGCCCACAACACGCCTTCGCCGCTGTTCCGCTTTGGCATCAGCTTTAACAAGATGTTTGATTATCTGGCTGCCGGAAAGCCGGTGCTGTCTGACTTCCCGTGCCCGTATAACCCGGCCACGGATCACGGCGCAGGGCTGGACGTGCAGCAGCCGGACGCAGTGTCCATCGCCCGGGCGGTGGAAAAAATGGCGGCCATGCCGCCGCAGGAGCGGGAGGCCATGGCCCGCAATGCCCTGCGCACGGCGCAGGAATACGACTTCAGGAAACTGACTGACAAGCTGCTGGATGTCATCGAGCATCCGGTGGCTGTCGGAGGGGAGGAATAATATGCAATTTATTGACCTGAAGGCCCAGTACGCGGCCTTAAAAGACGAGATCAACGCCAATATCCAGGCGGTGCTGGACTCCGCCCAGTTCATCGGCGGCCCCCAGGTGAAGCAGCTGGAGGGAGAGCTGGCGGACTTCGTGGGCCGCAAGCACTGCATCACCTGCGCCAACGGCACCGACGCCCTGCAGATCGCCTTCATGGTGGCCGGCGTGGGAGCGGGGGACGCTGTGTTCTGCCCGGACATGACCTTCATCTCCTCCACGGAGCCGGCCAAGATGTTCGGGGCTACCTCTGTGTTCTGCGACATCACGGCTGATACCTATACCCTCTGCCCGGAGAGCCTGGAAAAGCAGATCCGGGCCGTGCTGGCCGAGGGCAAGCTCAAGCCCAAGGCCGTGGTGGCCGTGGACATCCTGGGCAATCCCTGTGACTTTGACGCCATCGCGCCCATCTGCGAAAAGTACGGCCTGACCCTCATTGAGGACGCGGCCCAGGCATTCGGCGCGTCCAATAAGGGCCGCAAGTGCTGCTCCTTCGGCTATATTGCCACCACCTCCTTCTTCCCGGCCAAGCCCCTGGGCTGCTACGGCGACGGCGGCGCCATCTTCACCGATGACGATGCCGCGGCGGACGTGATCCGCTCCCTGTGCGTTCACGGCAAGGGCCCCGGCGGCAAGTACGATAACATCCGTGTGGGCATGAACTCCCGGCTGGACACCGTCCAGGCGGCGGTGCTGCTGCCCAAGCTGAAGGCGCTGAAGGGCTATGAGATCGACCGCCGCCAAGAGGTGGCCGGGCGGTATAACGATGCCTTCTGCAGGGATTTCACCGTGCCCTTTGTGGCAGAGGGCTGCGTGTCCGCCTGGGCTCAGTATGCCATTCTGGCTAAGGATACCCAGACCCGGGACAGGGTCATCGCCCATCTGAAGGAAAAGAATATCCCCAATATGATTTACTATCCCACCCCCCAGCACGCCCTGCCGGTGTTCAAGGCGGAGCCCCACTACGGGGAGACCTTCAAAAACGCCGACGACTACTGCGCCCGGACTCTGTCGCTGCCTATGCACCCATACATGGACGAGGCGGAGCAGCAGATGGTCATTGACGCAGTGCTGGAGGCGCTTTGAGGGTGCGGCGGAAACGGACAGGAATATATGAAACTGAATCAGGAAGAGATCAAGAGAATCATTCCCCACCGGGATCCCATGCTGCTGGTGACAACGGTGGAGGAGATAGAGCCGGGCAGCAGTATCACCGCAACCTTTTATGTGGACCCGGCCAGAGAGATATTCAAGGGGCACTTCCCGGGCGAGCCGGTCCTGCCGGGGGTCTACACGGTGGAGTGCATGGCCCAGACGGCGGATATCCTGCTTCTATCCACGGAGCGCTACAGCGGGAAGATCCCGCTGTTTCTGGGCATCGACCAGGTAAAGTTCCGGCGCAAGATCCTGCCGGGGGAAACGCTGGAAATTTGCGCCCGGCTGACCCATGAGCGGATGGAAAAGGCCATTGCTACCTGCGCGGCGGAGGTTTTTGCAGGGGGAGAATTGGCGGCTTCCGGTGAAGTGACGCTGGCTATGCGGTAAAGGAGAAGGTAGTGGAAAAGAATTATTTTGTGCATGAGTCCTCCTATGTGGACGAGGACGTTCAGATCGGCGAGGGCACCAAGATCTGGCATTTCTGCCATATCCAGAAGGGCGCCCGCATCGGCAAGGGCTGCTCTCTGGGACAGAATGTCAATGTCAGCAACCATGTGAAGGTGGGGGACGGCTGCAAGCTGCAGAACAATGTCTCCCTGTACGAGGGGGTGGAGCTGGAGGACTATGTGTTCTGCGGCCCCTCCTGTGTGTTCACCAACGACCTGACCCCCCGGGCCAAGTATCCCAAGGGCAGCGCCGGGTACAAAAAGACGCTGATCCGGGAGGGCGCGTCTATTGGCGCCAACGCCACCATCGTCTGCGGCCACACCGTGGGCCGCTGGGCTCTCATCGGGGCTGGCGCCGTGGTGGCTTGCAATGTGCCCGATCATGCGCTGATGCTGGGCGTCCCGGCGAAAATTCGCGGCTGGGCCTGCGAGTGCGGCGCACTGCTGCACTTTGACGGGGAAACGGCCACCTGTACCGCCTGCGGCAGAAGCTATGTGCTGAAAGCGGAAAATACCCTGGAGGAGATCAAATAACGACTTTGACAGGACGGAAAAGGAGTAAAAATACATGAAATTTGACGCGATTTATGACGGACTCATCAAGGGCACGGAAAAGCTGGCCCTGGTGGGCCTGGGCTATGTGGGCATGCCCATTGCTGTGGAGTTTGCTAAGCATATCTCCGTCATCGGCTTTGACATCAATGAAAAACGTGTAAACGAATACGCCAGCGGCATCGACGCCACCAACGAGGTGGGCGAGGCCATCAAGAACACCACCGTGGAGTTCACTGCAGACCCCAAGCGGCTGAAGGAGGCCAGGTTCATCGTGGTGGCCGTGCCCACGCCGGTGAACCCCGACACTACCCCCGACCTGCGTCCGGTGGAGGGGGCCTCCCGCACCGTGGGCCAGAACTTGACCCCGGGCACCATCGTGGTCTTTGAGTCCACGGTGTATCCCGGTGTCACCGAGGACATCTGCGTGCCCATCATTGAAAAGGAATCCGGCCTCAAGTGCGGCGTGGACTGGAAGATCGGCTACAGCCCCGAGCGCATCAATCCCGGTGACCGGGTGCACACCCTCACCAACATCCGTAAGATCGTCTCCGGTATGGACGAGGAGTCCGCCCGGGAGATCAAGAAGGTGTACGACATCGTCATCAAGGCCGGCACCTTCCCTGTGTCCACCATCAAGACCGCCGAGGCGGTGAAGGTGGTGGAGAACAGCCAGCGGGATATCAACATCGCCTTTATGAACGAGGTGGCCATGATCTGCGACCGCATGGGCATCGATACCGACGAGGTGCTGGCGGGCATGAACACCAAGTGGAACGCCCTGGGCTTCAAGCCGGGCCTGGTGGGCGGCCACTGCATCGGCGTGGATCCCTACTATCTGACCAATGCCGCCGAGGCCCTGGGCTACCACAGCCAGATCATCCTCAACGGCCGCAAGGTCAACGACAGCATGGGCGGCTTCGTGGCCGATGCCGCCATCAAGCAGATGATCGAGGCGGGTATGGCCCCCAAGAAGGCCACAGTGGTCATTCTGGGCATCACTTTCAAGGAGAACTGCCCCGACACCCGCAACAGTAAGGTGGTGGATATCATCAGCCGCCTGAAGGAGTATGACATTCACCCTGTGGTCACCGACCCTTGGGCGGATGCCGCCGTGGCCGAGCATGAGTACGGCGTTACCCTGACGGGCTTTGACAAGATCCCCAAGGCCGACTGCGTTATCGTGGCCGTGGGCCATAACGAGTTCCGCTCCCTGTCCATGATGCAGCTGAAGGGGCTGTTTAAGAGTGATATCCCCGACAATGAAAAGGTGCTCATTGATGTGAAGAGCCTCTACCGCATGGACGAGCTGAAGGCCTCCGGCCTGCGGTTCTGGCGGCTGTAAGACAGGGCGGGAGAAAAACAGTTCAATACTGCAAGGAGCGTATCGCATGATTCGAGTGTGTCACATGACCAGCGCCCACGATGAGGAGGACATCCGTATTTTCCACAAGGAGTGCGTCTCTCTGGCCAGGGCCGGGTACGAGGTGTACCTGGTGGAGCGGGGAGAGAGCCGGGAGAAAAACGGTGTGCACATCGTGGGCGTGGGGGACCTGCCCCGCAGCCGCCGCAAGCGGATGACAGAGGGCGTCCGGAGGGTTTACGAGGCGGCCAGAGCGCTGGACGCGGATATATACCACTTCCATGACCCGGAGCTGATCTCCTGCGGGCTGAAGCTGAAAAAGGCCGGCAAGAAGGTCATCTTTGACAGCCATGAGAAGTATACGGATCAGATCGCCGTGAAGGAGTACCTGCCCGGCTGGGTGGCCCGGGCCGTTTCCGCCGCCTATGGCAGCTATGAACGGCGGGCGCTGCGCAAGCTGGACGCGGTGATCTTTCCCTGCACGCTGGAGGGGAAGAATCCCTTTGCCGGTCAGTGCCGGCGGGCCGTTCTCATCAGCAACGCCGCCATTCTGGGGGAATTTTCCGAAAAATATGACCCCGACAGCCCCCGGCAGAAGGACCTGGTGTGTTATGTGGGCGGGCTGACGGAGCCGAGAGGCATCACCAACTGCATGCGGGCGGCATACCGGGCCGGGGCCACGCTGGCCCTGGGCGGGGCCTTCTCGCCCCCGGAATACGGGGAGCAGCTGCGCAGCGACCCGGCCTATGCCTGCGTGGACTACCGGGGCATGCTGGACCGGGACGGCGTGCGGGCGCTGCTCAGCCAGAGCAGCGTGGGCCTGTGTGTGCTGCGGGACGTGGGGCAGTACCTGAAGATCGAAACCTTCGGCATCAAGGTCTATGAGTACATGTCCATGGGCCTGCCGGTGATCCTGTCCCACAGCGCCTATAACGACCGGATGATGGAGAAATACCGCTTCGGCGTGTGCGTGGATCCGGATGACGTGGACGGCATTGCGTCGGCCATCCGGGATCTGCTGGAGCATCCTGATCGGGCCCGGCAGATGGGCGAAAACGGCCGCCGCGCCGTGCAGGAGGAATTCAACTGGGGCGTGGAGGAAAAGAAGCTTCTGGCCCTGTATGAGGATATTTTGAACGACAAGTAAAGGAAGTGCTGCTATTATGAAATACGCTCTCATCGGCTGCGGCCGCATCGCTGTGAACCACTTGAAGGCCGCCATTAACAACAAACTGGAGATTGTCGCCGCGTGCGATGTTCTGCCGGAAAAGATGGAGGCGCTGCTGGCAAAGTATGACCTGCAGAACGATACCGCAATCAAGCGCTACACCGACTATAAGCAGATGCTGGCGGAAAACGATGTTACCCTGGCCTCCATCGCCACTGAGAGCGGTATCCACGCGGAGATCGCCCTCTACTGCATTGACCACGGCGTGAACGTCATCATCGAAAAGCCCATGGCCATGAGCATGGACGATGCCGAGGAGATCGTCCGCCGGAGCGAGGAAAAGGGTGTGAAGGTCTCCGCCTGCCACCAGAACCGGTTCAATGTGGCCATCCAGCAGATGCGCAAGGCTCTGGAGGCCGGACGCTTCGGCAAAATTTCCCACGGCTCCATCCATGTGCGCTGGAACCGGGATCACAGCTACTATGACCAGGCCTCCTGGCGGGGCACCTGGGCCCAGGACGGTGGCTGCCTCATGAACCAGTGCATCCACGGCATCGACCTGCTGCGCTGGATGATGGGCGACGAGGTGGAGGAGGTCTACGGCGTCACCAAGCAGCAATTTCACGACTATCTGGAGTGCGAGGACATCGGCATGGCTGTGGTGAAGTTCAAAAACGGCGCCGTGGGCACCATTGAGGGCACTACCAATGTCTACCCCAAGAACCTGGAGGAGACGCTGTACCTCTTCGGCGAGACGGGTACCGTGAAGATCGGTGGTACCTCCACCAATAATATCGATGTGTGGAACTTCTCAGACGAGAGCGCAGAGGATGAGAAGAACAAGGGCCTTCAGGAGGCTACGTCCAATGTCTACGGCAACGGCCACACCAGCCTCTTTGCCGATATGATGGACGCCATCGAGCACGACCGCAAGCCCTATGTGGACGCCGTGGCCGGCCGCAACGCTCTGGAGATGATCCTGGCCATCTATCAGTCTGCCTCCACCGGCAAGCCTGTGAAGCTGCCCCTTACCCATGTGGCCAGCACGGATTTTACCGGGAGATTTGACAGGTGAACATCCTGTTTGTGTGCCACTACGGGATGTACGGCGACCTGTCGTCCTCCTTTGTCCACGCCCAGGCAAGGGCACTGGCGGCCCGGGGGCACCGGGTCCGGGCCCTGATCCTGACGCCCCTGGGAAAGCGGCGGGCGGGGCACCGCTGGGGGCCCTTCTATGGGGAGGGACAGGCGGACGGGGTGGAGCTGCGCTATGTGCGCTACCTCTCCCTGTCCAACCGCGGCGAGCGGGGCTTTAACGCCTCCGCCGCGAGACGTGCGGCGGACAAATGTCTGCCGCAACTGGTGAGAGGCTTTACCCCGGATATTATCCACGCTCACACGCTGGGAACGGACAGCGCCGCTGCCTTACAGCTCAAAAGCAGGCTCGGCTGTCCGCTGGTGATTACCACCCACGGCAGCGACACGTCCATCCCTGTGCAGCAGGGGCGGACCGCCGACTTGAAGATCCAGTGCGATGGGGCGGACCATGTGGTGGCCGTCAGTTCCACCCTGCGGCAGAAGCTGCACACCTGCGGGACCAAGACGCCTGTTTCCGTGATTTTAAACGGCTTTCATGTGCAGGCCGTGCCCCGTACAGGGGCAGAAAAGACACCCTGCTCCCTGCTGCAGGTGAGCAACCTCATCCGGCAGAAGCATGTGGACACAACGCTGACCGCCTTTGCGCAGGTCAAAAAGGCTCATCCGGAGGCACGCCTGACGGTTATAGGCCGCGGCCCGGAGCGGGAGAACCTGGAGAACCTTGCCCGGGAGCTGGGCGTCGCCAGGGATGTTCGGTTTACCGGCCAGCTGCCCAATGAGGAGGTACTGGCGGAGATGGCCCGGACGCAGTTTTTCTGCATGCCCAGCGTGCGGGAGGGCTTTGGTATTGTGTATCTGGAGGCCATGGCCTCCGGCTGCCTCACCATGGGCACTCGGGGGGAGGGTGTTGCCGACCTCATTGAAAACGGCAAAAACGGATTCCTGGTCCCGCCGGAGGAGCCTGCGGCCATTGCAGAGCTGATAGAGTGGGGCCTGGCGCATCCGGAGGAGGCTGCGGCCATTGCCGCCCGGGGCAGACAGGACGCCCTGTCCCTGACCTGGGAGACAAACGCGGCGGCCTACGAGAAACTATACCTGACACTGAGTGAAAGCGAGAAAAACCCATAATGAAGTACCTCAGAGAGCAATGGAGGGAGGATAAGCTGCGCTGGGCGCTGGTCGTCTGCTGGCTGCTTACCGTGATCTCTTCCTTTTATGGCTCTTATTTATTACCGATAGAATTGCCGGGCATCGGCACCTGGTATGCCTTCCGTACCCTGCTGCCGGTGACGGCTGTGCTATATGCAGTCTGCGCGATCCGGACAAAGACCTTTTTCTGGCGGGACAGCTCGACGCTGGAAAAGTGGTGCTATGTGTTCATCGCCTCTGTGGGCGTGTACGCGGTGCTGTCCGTGTTCCGGGCCATAGACTTGTCCTTTTCCATCGGCAGAATTCTGAACCTGCTGTTCATGCTGCTGCTGTTATTCCTGGCGCTGCGGCTGTGCCGCAGCAGGGACGTGCGGCGGCTGACCTTCTGGGCCTGCGGGGCCATGCTGGTGGTCATCATGCTGCTGGGCGTGTACGAGGTGTTCTGCGGCGGACTGGTCAATACCAAATATGACAATCTCCAGCAGTTCAACATCTTCTTCCGCAAGGGACAGCTGCCGGTGGTGTTCAGTGGCAACACCAATGACTATAACACCGCCATCCTGCTGCTGATCGCCGCGGCCGTGGTGTCGGTCTTCTCCGTGAAAAAGGAGGAGCGCAGCAGAGGAATGCTGTGGTATCTGGTGTTTTTATTTGCCGGGGGCTACTTTCTGGCCATGGCCGGCGGTGCGCGGCTGTGCGAGATCGGATATTTCATCCTGCTGGCTGCGGTGCTGCTGTATGCCTTTTTCAGCCGGGAAAAGTGCCGCTGGGTGCCCATTGTGATCCTGTGCTGCTTTATGGGCGTGCAGTTCATCAGTCACAGCCACTATATCATCCCCCAGACCCAGGCATATGTGCAGAGTCTGGCGGACCCAGACAAGCCGAACATGAGCTTTTTTGACATTTTCCGGAACCCCGATGCCGGGAATTTGTCGGATGAATTCGTGACGGTGGACGATAAGACCGGGGATAAGACCCTCAATGACAACGGCAGCGCCGGTGTGCGGGTGAAGCTGCTGTTCCACGCGGGCAAATGCTTCCTGGATACCAAGGGCCTGGGCGTGGGCGTGGGCAACACGGAGATCCTGGCCCGGGACGGCGCGGTGATCGAAAACTCGCGGATCTGGAGCATCCACTGCTTCCTGGCCCGCATTGTGGCGGACTGCGGCATTTTCGCCCTGATCCCGCTGTGCGCCATCGCCATCCTGCTGCTGAAAAATATGCTGCGGAGCATGGCGGGGGCCATCCGGCGGAAGGAGGGGGCGCTTGTGGGGCGCTGCCTGCTGCTGCTGGCGGCACTGGTGAACTATCCCATTGTTTCCACCGCCCCCTCGGACGCACAGGATATCGTGGCTATGTGGCTGTTTTTGGCGATATTGGTGCTGTATACCACGGAGCTTCCGGCAGACCCGGAGGCCAGGAAGAAAAACGGATGATACCGTGTCTTCTGCCGCTTCGGGAGAGGGCAGCGGGAATCGGCAGGACGGATTTTTAGAAGATCATGATATCATTTTTGAAAAAACTGGGCTCATTTTCCATGGGCCCCATCGTCAGCGCATTTCTGGGCTTTATCACCGTGCCGCTGGTGACCTACTTCATCTCCACGGATGAATATGGCCGATGCAGCATGTTCACCCTGGCCCAGAGCGCGGCGGCTATGCTGATCTATCTGGGACTGGATCAGGCATTCGTTCGGGAGTATCACTCCTTCACTGGCCGGGTGGATCGGCTGCTGGCCAATGTCATCCGGATCCCCCTGGGCGTGGTGCTGGTCATCGACGTGGTGCTGGTCTGCATACCCAGCCGCATCAGTCTGATCCTCTTTGACACGCCGGATGAGCACTTGGCGGTTTATCTGCTGGCGCTGATGCTGCCGTTCATGGTGCTTGAAAACTTCGGTCTGCTGAAGATCCGCATGGAGGAGCGGGGCTTGCAGTACTCCTGCTTTGTGATCCTGCTCAAGGCACTGACCCTCGTGTTCACGGTGCTGCTGTTTCTGACCTATGAAAAGAGCTTCCGCAGCGCCATCTATGCCATCGCCGCCGCGGAGATCGCCACGGGGCTGGCACTGCTCCTGTTTTCCCTGCGGCATGTGCCGCTGCTGACGGAGCCAGTGGACCGCCAGCTGCTGGGACGGATGCTCCGGTTCGGCCTACCGCTGCTGCCGGCCTCCATGCTGGGCTGGGCGCTGACGTCCATGGACAAGGTGATGCTGCGCACCATGTGCAGCTACTCGGAGCTGGGTCTGTATTCCGCTGCCTTCAAGATCGTCAACGTCCTGGGCGTTGTGCAGTCCTGCTTCACCCTGTACTGGGTGCCCCTGGCCTACCGGTGGTATGAGAGCAAACGGGAGCAGAGGTTCTTTTCGGAGGCCAACGACATCGTGGCCTGCGTGATGAGCGTCATGTGCTTCGGCGTGCTGCTGTGTAAGGATCTGGTGGCGCTGATCCTGGGGGCGAATTTTGCCCAGGCGGTCTATATTTTCCCCTTTATCATGCTGCACCCCATCATGTACACCATGTCCGAAACTACGGCGGTGGGCATCAGCTTTGTCAGGAAGACGGGGTATAATATCGTGGTTTCCGCCCTTTCCGGGGGCGTAAACATCCTGCTGAACTACCTGCTGATCCCGGCGTGGAACGGGACGGGCGCCGCTGTGGCCACGGGAATTTCCTATCTGGTCTTTTTCTGGGGCAGGACGCTGATCTCCCGGAAAATATGGTATCACTTCCGTCTGGAGAAGTACCTGCTTTACACGGTGCTGATCCTGATCAACTGCGGGCTGCATACATTCGTCACCGGGTGGGCGCCCTACGCCGTGTCGGCGGTGAGCCTGGTTGTGACGGCGGCGGTCAACTGGCGGCCGCTCAGGAGTGCATACGAATTTTTCCGGGCCAATGCGTAAAGAGAGTGCCTGAAACAATATATGGGAGGATTTAGGACCAATGAGAAAAGAGTATGAGGCCAGCCGGTACAGGCGCACAAAGCTGGACTGGTTCGGTGTGATTGCCATGTTCCTGCTGCTGGGCAGCAGCCTGGCCATATTTGCCAGACTCATGGCCACCAAAATGCTGACGACCACCAACATGGTGCTGGCCATGGCCGTGCTGCTGGTGGTCAACGGGCTGCATATTTTCGTGCAGCTGCCCCTGCGGCGCAATAAGCTGGGCAAGCTCCTGTGCGGCGTGGTGGCGGTGCTCCTGTCGGCAGCGATGATCTACGGCACCGTGGCGGCCGGAGCGGTGCAGGCAGCCCTGAGCAAGATCTCCGGCATTGTGGTGGAAAAGCAGGTGACGGCGGTCATCGTCATGAAGGAGGACGAGGCCACGGAGCTGGGCGACACCAAGGGATACCGCTTCGGCGTGCTGGCCGGCCGGGACACGGAGAACACCCAGCAGATCCTGGCAGCATTGAAGAAGAGCATGGGGCAGGTGAAGACCCGCGACTATGAGACCCCCGCCGCCCTGGTGGACGCACTGTATGACGATGAGGTGCAGGCCATTATCCTCAACGAGGGGTATATCCCCGTGCTGACGGAGCAGGATGGGTACAAGGATTTTTCCAGCCGCACCAGGATCCTGTATGAATACGTCACCGAGCATGAGATCACGTCCATCAAGCCCTCCGGCTCCATCACCAAGGAGCCCTTTGTAGTGTATTGCAGCGGCAGCGATGAGCGGGACTCCGATATCACGGCCAAGAACCGCAGCGATGTGAATGTGCTGGCGGTGGTGAACCCCAAGACCCGCCAGATCCTGCTGGTCAATACCCCCCGGGACTACTATCTGCCCCTGGCCTTCAACGGGGAAATGGACAAGCTGACCCACGCGGGGCTGTACGGCGTGCAGGAGACCATGGCGGTGCTGGATAATCTCTACGGGACGAAGACGTCCTACTACGGCCGGGTCAATTTCTGGGGTCTGATCGACATTGTGGACGCCCTGGGCGGCATCGACGTCTATTCGGACTATGCTTTCACCACTGTGGCGGGCGATGTGGTCGGCTATGAATACAGTACTTACAGCTATACAGAGGGCTGGAACCACATGAACGGCATCGAGGCCCTGACATTCAGCCGTGAGCGCAGCTCCTTCGCGGACGGGGACAACCAGCGCGGGCGCAACCAGATGAAGGTCATCCAGGCGATTATTGAGAAGGCGGCCTCGCCCAGTATCCTCGCCAATTATCAGGATCTGCTGAAGGCCCTGTCCGACAACTTTATCACGAATATCAGCTATGACCAGATATCGTCCCTGGTGAAGATGATGCAGTCAGACGGCTTTTCCTGGAACATTCAGACCGTTTCAGCCAAGCAGGGAGAGGGCGACGACATGATGCCCTGCTACTCCGCCTCCGGGGAGGTCCTGTGGGTCATGCCACCGGATTACGACTCCGTAAACACCATCCGCCAGGCCATCACCCAGGTGATGAACGGGGAGGAGATCACCGCGCTTTCCGGCACGACTGAATAAAATCGCGAAAGCCAGTACCCAGGTGGGCATTGGCTTTCGCAGAGCAGAGAGGGAGAGAATATGACAGACGGCTTTACCAAAAATCAAAAGCTCATGGGGCATGCCTTTGCCCTGTTTACCACGCTGGTCTGGGGCAGCTGCTTTGTGCTGACCAAGGTTATGCTGCGGGCCTTTACCCCCATCCAGATCATTCCCCTGCGCATGGGTCTTGCGTACCTGGCCCTGTGGGCCCTGCGGCCGAAGACGCTGCGGCTGCCGTGGAAGGATGAGCTGATGTTCATCCTCGTCGGTATTACCGGCGGCAGCTTTTATTTCTTCCTGCAGAATACCGCTGCGGCTCACACCTCTGCGGCCAACGTCAGTATTTTGGTGTCCATGTCGCCTATCATCACAGTGCTGCTGGCGCAGCTGTTCTCCCGGAAGGGGGAAAAGCTGGGCAAATGGGTGTATATCGGCGCGGTGGTGGCCATCGCCGGCGTGGTGCTGGTGGTGCTCAACGGCACACTGTCCTTCCACCTCAGCCCCCTGGGCGATCTGCTGGCCCTGGCCGCGGCGCTCATGTGGGCGGTGTACTCCATCCTCATCAAGAAATATACCGAGCAGTATGACAACTTCCTGGTCACACGCCGGGTGTTCCTGTGGGCCTTTATCACCGCTGTGCCCCTGATGCTCATCACCGACGGCATGCCCGATCTGGCACCGCTGTTCACCCAGCCAGGGATCCTTCTCAGTTGGCTGTTTCTGGGCGTGTTTGGCAATGCCCTGTGCTTTGCTATCTGGAACATCGCCTTCAGGTGTCTGGGTGTGGTCATCACCAATAATTATCTCTATGCCACCCCCTTTGTCACGGTGGTGGTGGGCTGGCTGCTGCTGGGGGAGAAGATCTCCGTCATGAGCATCATCGGTGCGGTGCTCATTACCCTGGGCGTCATCTTTGCCAATAAGCAGACGGAAAAAACGGAAGTATAACTTACAAAGTGTGTGGATTGGCGTGCCTTTCCGCCCGCTTTTTGTATAGAAAACCGGCTGCGGCGAAACAATTCCAGGCAGATGCATCCGCATATAGACTTTTGGGGAACGGTATGCTACAATATTCCTGCATCCCTGAGACTAAGAGAGGAGATACCCTATGAATATCAACTGGAATGACCCGAATTTTCAGGGCTTTGGCGATAAGAAGCCCTTTGCCGGACGGCCCCAGAAGGAGAAAAAGCCCCGCAAGGCCATCGGCACGCCTGTGGGCCGCACGGTGCTGAATCTGGCGGTGACGCTGCTGGTGGGCGCCATCTATTACTATGTGCAGCTGCCGGCGCTGAATTTCCACTCCGGCTCGCTGTATGCGTTCGTGGTGCTGCTGTGCGCCGTGTACTGCGCCATGGCCATCCTTACCTCCGGATTTCAGGGGGACGGGGCCAAGGGTTACTTCGGCTTTGTGAAAAAGCAGTGTAAGATCCCCTTCCTTCTGGCGGCCGCCATGGTCCTCGTTGCCGTGGTCGGCAGCGTCATCGGCTGGAAGCTGATCCGGGCCGGTTCTTATCGGGATCTGCTGACGGTAGAGACCGGCGACTTTGCCAGCGAGGTGCAGGAGATTTCCTTTGACCAGATCCCTATGCTGGATCGGGACTCTGCCACCAAGCTGGGCAACCGCAAGCTGGGAGAGCTGGCGGACATGGTCTCCCAGTTTGAGGTGGACGACGACTATACCCAGATCAACTATAAGGGCCGTCCCGTGCGGGTCACGGCCCTGCGCTACGGCGACTGGATCAAGTGGTTCAATAACCGCTCCAGCGGCCTGCCCGCTTACCTGATCATCGACATGGTGACCCAGAATGTGGAGGTGGTGCGTCTGGACAGCGGCATCCGCTACACCACTGCCGAGCATTTTGGCCGCAACCTTGGCCGCTATCTGCGGTTCCACTATCCCACCTATATCTTCGATTCCCCCGCCTTTGAGATCGACGAGGACGGCAACCCTTACTGGGTCTGCCCCCGGATCACCAACACCATCGGCCTCTTCGGCGGTACGGATGTGCTGGGTGCGGTGCTGGTGAACGCCGTCACCGGCGAGACTGCCTACTATGAGGTGGGAGCCATCCCCACCTGGGTGGATCATGTGTATAACGCAGATCTCATCATCAGCCAGTATGATAACCATGGCCAGTATATCCATGGCTTCATCAACTCCCTCTTTGGCCAGCGGGACGTTACCATCACCACCGAGGGCTATAACTACATCGCCCTCAACGACGATGTGTATATGTACACCGGCATTACCTCCGTGGTGTCCGATGAATCCAACATCGGCTTCATCCTCTCCAACCAGCGTACCAAGGAGACCCGTTTCTATTCCGTGGCCGGCGCGGAGGAGTACTCCGCCATGGACTCCGCCCGGGGCCAGGTGCAGCAGATGAACTACACCGCTACCTTCCCTCTGCTGCTGAACATCGCCGACCAGCCCAGCTATTTCATGGCCCTGAAGGACGCGGCGGGCCTGGTGAAGATGTACGCCATGGTCAATGTCAGCCAGTATCAGATCGTGGCCACCGGCGCCACCGTGGCCGACTGCGAGAGCAACTACCGGGTCATGCTGGCCCGTAATGGCCTCATTGACCAGAGCGACACGGACATCACCCCCTCCGGCCAGGGCCAGGTCACCGGCGTCATCGCCGAGATCCGCTCCGCCGTGGTGGAGGGCAACACCTGGTACTACCTGCGGCTGCAGGACGGCACGGTGTACTACGCCATCTCCGCTGCCGACGACAAGAATGCCGTCATCCTCTCCGTGGGGGATAACGTCACCGTCACCTATACCGAGGGCGAGGACAAGATCCTCTCGGCTTACTCCGTGACGGCGGCCCAATAAGTATCTGCGAGGAGAACTATGATGAACATGATCCAAAACGCGGACTGGGCCATTCTCCACTGGATCCAGGAGAACCTGCGCTGCGGGGTGCTGGATGTTCTCCTGCCCAAGCTCACCCTTCTGGGGGAGGGCGGGGCCATCTGGATCGCCGCCGCCCTTGCGATGCTGGCCACTAAGAAGTACAGAAAGTACGGTCTCTGCCTGGGCCTGGCCCTGGTGGCAGGCCTGCTGATCTGCAACATCGGGCTTAAAAACATCGTAGCCCGGCCCCGCCCCTGCTGGCTGGAGGCCATAGACCTGCTGGTGAAGAATCCCAGGGATTACTCCTTCCCCTCGGGTCATACCTGGTCTGCGGTGACAGGGGCCTGGGTGGTCACCGCTGCCAACAGAAAATTCGGCTATGCCGCCATCCCGCTGGCAGTGCTGCTGGCATTCTCCCGGCTGTATCTGTTTGTGCATTTTCCATCGGATGTACTGGCAGGCGCACTTATCGGCGCGCTGCTGGGCATCCTGGCTGTGGTGCTGCGCAAGCGCCTGGGTGCCAAGTGTTGTAAAAAATAGGAGATAAAACAATCAAAAAATTCCCGTGTATTTAGTAAATAAATACACGGGAATTTTTTGCAGAATTGTGGAAAATGCTGGTTTACACCAGCGCATAAAAGTGCTAAAGTATGGTCAATAGTTCTACGGCGATGAAGGACATCCAGTAAGATGCTGCGGTGATCTCCTGCAGAGAGCTGCCGGTGGGTGCAAGGCAGCGGAGAGGCAGCATTCCAATTACCGTCCTGAGCCGCGCCCTGAAGCCCCGAAGGGGTGGTAGGCGGCGCCGGGTGCGCCCGATACAGCGCAGGGGATATGGCAGTATCCCATGAGGCTGCGCAGACAGCGAACTGAGGTGGTACCACGGGTTTTCTCGTCCTCTGTGTCCTGAAAGGGACACGGAGGGCGTTTTTTGCTGCCCGGGTGAGATTTGAAATATATAAAGGAGGGCCCTACAATGCCTGCAATCACTTTTTACAAACACGAACCTATCCCCATGGAGATGCACAAGGTGAAGATTGTCCAGCAGCTGCATCTGCTGCCTGCGGCCCAGCGTCTGGAGAGAATGCAGCAGGCGGGCTTCAACACCTTCCAGCTGCACAACGGGGACATCTTTCTGGACATGCTCACGGACTCCGGCGTCAACGCTATGTCTGACCTGCAGCAGTCCGCTATGCTCCGGGCCGACGATGCCTATGCTGGCTCCGAGACATTTTTCCGGATGCGCGCAAAGCTGGAGGAGCTGTTCGGCATGCCCTTCTGCCTGCCCGCCCATCAGGGCCGCGCCTGCGAGAATATTCTGGCCACACGTTTTGTAAAGCCCGGCAGCTGCGTCATCATGAATTACCACTTCACCACCGCCAAGGCACACATCACCCGCCTGGGCGGCCGGGTGGAGGAGCTGGTCCGCGCCGAAGGCCTGGTGAGCAAAAGCAGTCTGCCCTTTAAGGGGAATATCGACCTGGAGGCCCTGGAAGCCTGTATTCAGCGGGAGACGCCGGCGAACATTTCCTTTGTGCGCCTGGAGGCCGGCACCAACCTCATCGGCGGCCAGCCTATCTCCTATGCCAACATGAAGGCGGCCACGGACATCTGTCGCCGACACGGCATTCTGGCGGTGCTGGACGCGTCCCTTTTGCAGGATAACCTCTACTTCATCAAGACCCGGGAGGAAGAGATGAAGGACTTGTCCGTCCGGGAAATTACCCGTAAGATCGCGGATCTGTTCGACATCATTTACTTCTCTGCCCGGAAGTTTGGCTTTGCCCGGGGCGGAGCCATCCTGGTCCGGGATGAGGCACTGTTCCACTCCATGGAGGATCTGGTGCCCATGTTCGAGGGCTTCCTCACTTACGGCGGCATGTCTGTTAAGGAGATGGAGGCTATGACCGTGGGCTTTGAGGAGAGCATGGACATGGATGTCATCTCCCAGGGGCCCCAGTTCATCGACTATTGCGTGGATCGCCTGGCGGAGTACGGCATTCCCGTCATTACTCCCGGCGGCGGCTTGGGCGCGCATATTGATGTGAAGGAATTCCTGCCCCATGTGCCTCAGACGGAGTACTCCGCCGGGGCCCTGGCCTGCGCCCTGTACATCTGCGGCGGCATCCGGGGCATGGAGCGGGGCACTCTGTCCGAGGAGCGGGAGCCGGACGGCACGGAGCGCATCGCGTCTATGGAGCTGCTGCGTCTGGCCTTCCCCCGGCGGGTGTTTACTCTATCCCAGACGGAGTATGTCATCGACCGGGTGAAGTGGCTCTTCGACCACCGGGAACTGGTGGGCGGGCTGCGGTTTGTACACGAACCGGCAACCCTGCGCTTTTTCACCGGTGTGCTGGAGCCTACCTCCCACTGGCCGGAGAAGCTGGCCGCGGCCTACCGGGCCGACTTCGGCGAGGAGCAGTAAGAAAATTTTCAAAAGAAACACCGCCGCAGGCTCCGGCTTCCGGAGTTTGCGGCGGTGTTTTGCTTTGGCCTTAATAATGATATTTTTTTCGTTTCAGCAGCAGGAAGAGGGCCGAGAGCACCACGGCCATGACCTCGGCCACCACGATGGACAGCCATATGCCGTTCAGTTCCCAGAGCATGGGCAGGAGCAGCACGGCTGCTACCTGGAACACCAGGGTGCGCAGGAAAGCGATGAGGGCCGAGGTGAGGCCGTCGCTGAGGGCGGTGAAGAAGCCCGAGGCGTAGATGGCGAAGCCCATGAACAAAAACGACAGGCCGAAGATGCGGAAGCCTGAGATAGTCATGGCCATCAGCTCTGCGTCATAGCCCACGAAAATGGCGGCCAAAGGCCGGGCCAGGGCCTGGGACGCAAGAACCATCACTACGCCGAAGATGGCGACCATTTTCAGACTCTTGCGCAGCAGACTTTGCAGCTCGCTGTGGTTCTGCGCGCCGAAATGGTAGGAGACGATGGGGGCTGTGCCGATGGAATAGCCCATGAAGGCGGCGGAGAAGATCATACTCACATACATCATCACTCCGTAGGCGGCCACGCCGTCCTCCCCGGCGAAGTGCAGGAGCTGCAGGTTATAGAGCATACTCACCTGGCTCATGGCGATGTTGCTCATAAACTCCGATGAGCCGTTGGCGCAGGCTTTCAGGATCACCTGGCCGTCTAGGCGGCACTTTCCCAGGCGCAGAAGACTGGAGTTTTTCCGGCCGAAGTAAATGAGAGGTACGCCTCCGCCTACCACCTGGCTCAGGGCCGTGGCCGCTGCCGCGCCGGCCAGCTTATACTCCTGCGGCAGGGTGATGACCAGCACTGCGTCCAGCACCATGTTGGTCACACCTGAGGCCACTGTCACCAGAAGACCCAGTCGGGGCTTTTCTGCGGTGGCGCAGAAGGCCTGAAAGAGCATTTGCAGCATGTTAAACGGCAGGGCCAGCAGGACGATGCGGGCGTAGGTCACGGCGTTTTCCAGCATGTCGCCCTCACCGCCCAGAAGCTCCGCCACGGGCCGGATGAACACGATGCCCAGCGCCGCCAGTACCGCGCCCGCCGCTGCCGTGATATACACGAACAGGGAGAAACAGCGGTTGGCCTTTTCCTTATCCCCCTCGCCGAAGGCCCGGGCCACGATGGCCGAGCCGCCGGTGCCGAACATGAGGCCTGCGGTGGACAGAATCATGAGAAACGGCCAGGTGAGGTTCACGGCGGCAAAGGGGGTCTTGCCGGCAAAATTGGACACAAAGAAGCCGTCCACTACCCCGTAGATGGAGGTGAAGATCATCATGCCGATAGTGGGCAGGGTAAAGCGGATCAGCCGCTTGTAGGTAAAATGATCTGATAACTGAATCTTGTCTTTCATGGTTCTCTCCTGCGTCAAGCGGCCCGCGGGCCGCCGTGAATTATAGCTTTTCCACTTCCCGGCGGAAGCACTCGGTATATTTTTCCAACAGACGGATGTGGGTGCAGACCTCCTCCTCCGTCCAGCCGTCGAAGGCCCGGAGCTCGGCGTGGAGGAGGCGGGCGGCGGTCTGCTCGGCGTAGGCTTGGCCCTTTTCCGTCAGGACGGCCAGCTTGGCCCGGCCCTTGTAGGGCTCCAGGTAGAGAATGCCGTCTTTTTCCAGGGCGCGGACGGCGGAATTCAGGGTCTGCTTGCTGTCACCGGACATTTTGTAAATATCGCCCAGGGGGAAGCGGCCCTCGCCGTCGTAGAGGGCGTAGAGCACTAGGGACACGCTGTCGGAGATGCCCAGGCGCAGGTCGGCCAGGTGGTACAGCGAGTCCATTTCGCTGGCGAGATAATTGATGCGCCGCAGCTGGCGGGCGTAGTTTTTATCCATAGCACACCTCTTACCTGAAATTATGTAAGAGTGAGTTTAGTACGAAATCGTACATTTGCCAAGAAAAAATCCATCGAACCGGGCCGTATCAAATGGCCAAAATTACAAATCCTATGGGACAAACGCATGGATGGAGGAAAACACATGAAGCGAAAAATACTGATCCCGGTGCTGGCTGCGGCGGTGATAGCGGCGGTGGCCCTGGCGGCCAGCAGCATTGGGAGAAATGCCGATGCCGGAGACAGGCACATTCTGGTGGCGTATTTCTCTGCCACAGGCAATACAAAAGCCGTGGCGGAAACGGCTGCCACGGTGCTGCGGGGGGATATCTTCCGCATTATCCCGGAGGAGAGATACTCCGAGGATGACCTGGGCCACGGGGCCGATGCCCGGGTAACCCGGGAGCAGGCCGACCCGAACAGCCGCCCGGATATCAAGAACCGGGTGGAAAACTGGGACCAATATGACACCATCGTTATCGGCTATCCCATCTGGGGCGGCGACGCTCCCCGGATCGTCAGCACCTTTGCCGAGAGCTACGATTTCACGGGGCGAAAGGTGGCGGTATTCTGCACCTCCGGCAGCAGCGGCGTGGAGGAGAGCGAGGCAAACATTCAGGCGCTGCTGCCGGAGGCGGTCTTCCTTCCGGGGACGCGGTTTGAAACGGATGCGTCCGTGGCCGATGTCCGGGCCTGGGCGGCGGAGGCGGGGCTTGTGGGCGCGCCCGCCAAAGCCTCGTAGAGCCTGTCGCATGGGGCGGTTACAGAGAGACCCACCCTCCCATCCGAAACGGATAGGAGGGCGGTTCTCTTTTGGAAAGGGGTATGAATGGTGTATTGCGTTGTCAGGAGTGCTCCTCCGCCCAGAGCTTTTCTGCCTCGGGCTTCCAGCATTCGGCGTAGGCCTTGCACTTTTCGCACAGGTGCTCGGCGGATTCCGGCGCCTCCAGATCTGTGGAGTGGGCGCCGCTTTCGGCCACCAGCTTCGGCAGCACGTCGGGATTTTCCAGCATGGGGCAGGGGCGCAGATGGTTGCTATTGAAGGGCTGGCCCTGGCGGTACAGCTTGAATAGCGGCTGCTGCAGGCACTCCAGGAAGCTCTTTTCCCGGATGTTGGCACTGGAATAATGGATGAACACACTTCCGCAGCAGCGGTTCGCCGCCGGTAAAGAGGCAGGCGTGGGTGCCCAGCTTTTTGGCCTCCGTCAGCACCCGGTCCATCTCCTCGTAGGTCAGGCTCTGCTTGTGGCCGTACTCTGCGGCCCAGCAGCCGGTGCAGTGCATGTTGCAGGCGGAGGTGGGATCCATCAGGATGAGCCAGGGTACATTGATGTCATATTTCTTGGAGGTCTCCTGCGCTGTTTGGTAGCCCCGGAAGCCGCCTTCGTAGGCTGCGTTGGTTAAAAATGTCTTGAGAATGTAGGGGTCGTTTTCCTGAATGAGCCGCTGGGCATAGTGAGCCCATTTGCCATCGGGGTTCTCGGCAATCATGCGCAGGGCGTCGAAGGAGGATGCCTTCCATGTGTCCTTGTGGATCTTTTGGATCATGTCGATGAGCTGCTGAGCTAGGTCGCCGATATCCTGCGTCTGACCCTTTTTCAGCATGGAGTCCAAAATCGTCTCAAAGGCCTTGCGCTCCGCCGCATGGGAGATCTTTTCGGTAATGCTCATAGCTTGCTGCCCTTTCAGGTTTATGATGGATGTCACTTCCGACAAAAACGTTTGAGGTGGGGAGAGAGGCTCTGGGAGTCGGATGGCCCGTAAACACATCCGCCCGGGGCAGATCCGGCTCCGCCGCCCCTCTCTCAAAACAGTATGCCCAATGTTTTACCCTCTCAACAGAGGTGGGCCTATCCGGGGGAGCGGGCAGGGGAATTTGCCCGGATGCTGCTGGCGGAGCTTTCCGGATAAGAATTTTCCGTACAAACAGTGGGAGAGGGTGCAGGGGCGCCCTCTCCCGCTGTATTATCCGGCGGATTCCGATTCTGCCTGCACCGGCGTCTGCCGTCCGGCGTGGTCGATGATATAGTTTTCGGTATAGATCAGCTGGCCTATAGGCACCACGGTGTAGCCGTTCTGGCTCATAAACTCCAGGATGGAGGGCAGGGCCTCCGGTGTGTGGAGTGCGGCATTGTGGAACAGAACGATGCTCCCCGGCTGCAGGTGCTCTGTGACCCGCTTGTATATAGTCTGGGCGTCGTAATCCTTCCAGTCCAGGCTGTCCACGTCCCACTGGATGGGCTCCATGCCCATGGAGCGGATGGCAGAGATGACGTGGTCGTCATACTCGCCGTAGGGACAGCGAATCAGCTTGGGGGCGATACCTGTAATGGCCTTGACCTTTTCGTTGCAGGCGGTGACATCGGCAACGATCTGCTCGGCGGAGAGGGCGTTGTAATGGTCGTGGTGGTTGGAGTGGTTCATGACCTCCATGCCCGCCTCGTGCAGCGCCTTTACGGACTCCGGGAATTTATCCACCCAATCCCCCACCAGGAAGAATGTGGCCTTTACATTGTGCTCGGTGAGAATATCGATGAGCATCTGCGTATCCTCGTTCCCCCACGGTGATAGAAAAGTGCGGCAGTTCACACAGAACTGCCGCACTTTTTTTAAAATCATCGTACTTGCCTCATGCCGTCTCGGCTGCGGACTCGGATTTGGGATGGGTGAAGCGAACCAGCTTTGTCCGGTCCAGCAGCACCATCACTGCGGGGATCAGAACCAGCTGCAGCACGATGCCGGGGATGGCATTCAGCACGGCACCGGCCAGGAAAGCCTGGAAGGTAAAGGCACTGCCGGCCAGACCCATCAGGATGAATGCGACAGCACCATATACCAGCCGCCCGGCGACCATAGCCAGGAGGAGGCATTTATACAGGGCCTTGACGCACTGCCACCTGCTCCGGGCATACAGGAAACCGATGACAGCGCCGTAAGCCGCCATCTCAAAGGCCATGGACACGGCCATGGGATACATAACGGGCATGCCGAACAGCAGCGAGCGCAGCAGGGGCAGGACGAAGCCCACACCCAGTCCCCACTGCCAGCCGCAGATCAGCCCGCACAGTAGCACGGGGATGTGCATGGGCAGCAGCATTTTACCGATGGTGGGGATCTGTCCGGTGAAGAAGGGCAGCACCAGCCCTATGGCCAGGAACAGAGCGGAAGGGACGAGGTTTTTAAGGGCTCGGGTCTTCATGGTTCATAACTCCTTTGCTTACGGTTTGCTGTGCAGAGGCGGGGGCGCCGCTGCGATCGTTTAATCGCGGGACTCTGCGTCCTGGATCTCCTGGGAGATACGCTCGGCGTACTTCATCACCAGCTGCCGGGTGTTTTTGTACGCCTCGTCATCCATCCGCGCCAGCGGCGCGGACACGGACATGGCGAACAGCAATTTGTCACCGCTGCAGTAGATGGGAGCCGCCACGCAGCGCAGACCCGCGTTAAAGGCCTGATCGTCCAGCGCGTAGCCGTCCTGCCGGGCCTTGCGCAGCAGGGTCAGAAACTCCTCCTGGGTCTGGGGAATGGCGCTTGCGTTGCTTTCATATACCCATTTCTGCGCGGCCTCGCTCATATGGCTGAGGAACACCCGCCCCACGCCTGTGCAATAAATGGGGAAAGGGGTATACACCGGGAAACTGGGCCGCAGGATGAAGTGGGTTTCGGCGGTGTAGATGTTGGTGATCTGGTCGACGGAGCATGTGGCCACGTTCACGTTCTCCTGGGTGATGCGGCACAGCTCGTCGGCATACTTGGAGGCAATCTGCTGAAAGCGCTGATATTGGCCGCATTTTTGCGAGTAGCTGAGCATCTTGCTGCCCAGGGCATACTTCTTATTCTCCCGGTTTTGGGACAGCAGTCCCTCAAATTCCAGGCTCTGGATAATGCGGTGCACAGAGCTGACAGGCAGGCCTACCAGAGCGGAAATATCGGATATTCCCAGCTCCTGGCTGTCATCGGTGAAGCAGTCCAGAATGTCGAAGGCTTTTAACAGGGTGGACATATAGAGGTTGTTGTTCATGGGGTTTCCTACTTTCTAATTATCCAGTGGTTATTTTAAGCGTAGCACATATTTCTTGAAAAAACAACCGTTTAATCCCAAATTTTACGACGCAAAAACGGAAAATATATAATCTAATAAATGGAAAAGAAAAAGTTGCCCAGTTCTTATAATAATAGAGAATACTAAAAAATACTCAAAACACAATGAAAAACAGAGCAAATTGTCATAGCGCACAAAATTTACATAATGTATTTGTAAAATTTGTTTTCCGAATAACAGAAAAAGCTATTACGATTGCTTTCGGCCTTCGATAGGATGAATCCGCAGAACGGAAAAGAGCGGGATGCCTGTTTCCGAATTTCCTGCCCATAAGCGCAGAGTAAGGAGAACAAAATATGGATTTTACGCTGTCGAAAGAGCATGCAATGCTCCGGAAGATGTACCGCGAATTTGCAGAGAACGAAGTAAAGCCCCTGGCCGCTGAAATCGACGAGGAAGAGCGTTTCCCCATGGAAACCGTCGAGAAGATGGCGAAGCTGGGTATGATGGGTATTTACTTCCCCAAGCAGTACGGCGGTGCCGGCGGCGATGTGCTGTCCTATGCAATGTGCGTGGAGGAGTTGGCAAAGGTTTGCGGTATTACCGCAGTTATCGTTTCCGCTCATACCTCCCTGTGCGCTGCTCCCATTTTTGAGAACGGCACCGAGGAGAAGAAGATGAAGTATCTGCCCGACCTGTGCTCCGGTAAGAAGATCGGCGCTTTCGGTCTGACCGAGCCCGGCGCCGGCACCGATGCCCAGGGCCAGCAGACCACCGCCGTCCTGGATGAGTCCGGCGAGAACTACATCCTCAACGGCAGCAAGTGCTTCATCACCAACGGCAATGTGGCCGACACCTTCGTGGTCATCGCCGTCACCGGCAAGACCACCGACAAGCGCGGCCGCAGCCTGAAGGAGATCTCCGCCTTCATCGTGGAAAAGACCGACCCCGGCTTCACCCAGGGCAAGCACGAGAAGAAGATGGGTATCCGCGGCAGCTCCACTTGCGACCTGATCTTCGAGGATTGCGTGATCCCCAAGGATCGTATGCTGGGCAAGAAGGGCGAGGGCTTCAAGATCGCTATGAAGACTCTGGACGGCGGCCGTATCGGCATCGCTTCCCAGGCTCTGGGTCTGGGCGAAGGCGCCGGCAAGGAGACCACCGACAAGCTGGCAGGCATTCTGGCCGCCAAG